>WLWD01001689.1_pt1 | contig 79790 bp, 50 predicted proteins | sample 6712731 | NCBI WGS metagenome assembly WLWD01 (sample SAMN12718690, study PRJNA576275) | sponge metagenome | isolation source: marine sponge | host: Mycale hentscheli | place: New Zealand: South Island, Marlborough, Capsize Point | collected 2014-11-01 | reverse complement strand
AAACGTCTGCTCATGAAATGCCTCACAATATTACAATATTACACTCTGTCACTTACATAATAAACTACATATATATATATATATATATGTAGTTTACCTTTTAGTTCACAGACGATGGTCCAGATGAAGCATCCAGTCAGTCTTCATCTAACATAACAGAATGCAAAAGTCAGTACTACTCACTGTCCAAAGTCAGTCTACTCCTCTACGGCAGAATTGTGGAGAGTACTCACCCAGTCTGGTGATGAAAAAATTACGAGAAATTCAAGATACTTTAAATACGCTGGTCACGACTGTGAATGGAATGGTCCACTCAAATACTCAGCCTAGCCCTTCCGTAGAGCATGTGAAGTTAGAACAGGATTTATCCAAATACAATGTAAGTATCAGTATTGTGAAGTTTGACATGATATTACAGGTGTAAATTGCTATTGTTTAGGTGAATGGTATAAATTTAAAGCAGATACCTGCCAGAGATCCATATGCATATGGGAGGAATATGCTGGAGGTCTTGTTCAGTAAAGAAGAGTTAGCCAAATCGGTGGTTGTGAAATCAAAGAAAAGTGAGAAGCCACCATTATCTCCGAAAAGAGTTCAAGTACTATTTGGTATGTTTGAAGAAAAAGAGAAGGGGTGGTGATGTGCAAGAGAGCAAGGAGGGAGGAAGAATTTTTGAGAGAGAAGGATTCAGTGTGCCATTCATTATATATATATTATATTTTTTTAGATTGTATGAATAATCGTTATGGTGATAAGTATGACCACCGGCAGTTAATGACATCACTCAACCAAAAGTGCCGAGATAGTGGCAGGTCTTCAGTGTAATGCTTTGTTGTTTTTGTATTTTTTTTTTTTTTTTTTTTGCAAACTGAAAACTAATAAATTTTGTAAATTTTTTTCAAATTATTGCAATGAAAATACAGGATCATGCTTGGTTCTCACAGGATCATGCAAGGAACGTACAAAATCATGCAAGGAACATACAGGATCATGCAGGGTTCACAAGATCATGCATGGTTCTCACAGGATCATGCGTGGTTCTCACAGGATCATGCAGGGTTCACACAGGATCATGCGTGGTTCTCATAGGATCATGCAGGGTTCACACAGGATCATGCGTGGTTCTCATAGGATCATGCATGGTTCACACAGGATCATGCATGGTTCACTCAGGATCATGCATGGTTCTCACAGGACCATGCAGGGTTCTCACAGGACAGGATCATGCATGGTTCTCACAGGATCATGCAAGGTTCTCACAGGATCATGCAGGGTTCTTACAGGATCATGCAGGGTTCTCACAGGTTCATGCAAGGAACATACAGGATTACGCAGGGTTCCCACAGGATCATGCAGGGTTCTCACAGGATCATGCAAGGAACATACAGGATCATGCAGGGTTCTCACAGGATCATGCATGGTTCTCACAGGATCATGCGTGGTTCTCACAGGATCATGCATGGTTCTCACAGGATCATGCAAGGTTCTCACAGGATCATGCAGGGTTCTCACAGGATCATGCAAGGAACATACAGGATTACGCAGGGTTCCCACAGGATCATGCAGGGTTCTCACAGGATCATGCAAGGAACATACAGGATCATGCAAGGAACATACAGGATCATGCAGGGTTCTCACAGGATCATGCATGGTTCTCACAGGATCATGCGTGGTTCTCACAGGATCATGCAGGGTTCTCACAGGATCATGCAGGATATCACAAGATGTACATTCCATGATCCTGCAGGATCAGGGTTTCAAATGCTGGAGTGATCTTGCAAGAAAAATCCTTAATGATCTTTAATGGTTTTCATTAAAGATCTTGCAGGACATTTTTACTTGGGTACCCTGATAACCCCTTACCCTGATAACCCCTTACCCTGATAACCCCTTACCCTGATGCCCCCTTACCCTGATAACCCCTTACCCTGATAACCCCTTACCCTGATAACCCCTTACCCTGATTACTCCTAGCCTGACAACCCCTTACCCTGACAGCCCATGGCTCAGCATATCCTTTAGGCTTTGTGCCACGAGCAACCTTATCCTGGAAAGTGGTCAGCTTTTTTATTTCCTTCATAGCATCCTTGAAACCCTCAGCTTTGGCAATCTTCTGTGGAGTGACCCCCTCTTCACCTGCTGCTTCATTTGCTAGACAACCTGAACAAATGTAAGGAATGTGTTAAAGTGATGCAAGGCCTTGCACTAGTTTTCATGCAACCACCTAGTCTCGCGTAGCCAGACCCTTTACCGAACAGCTATGCTGGGAAAGGGTCTGGTGGCATTAGTACATAGTACCAGTTCAATACCCTCCACATCTCAGGGGTAAGTTGCAGTTCCGGTGGTGGTTATCAGTAATTTAGGATCACCGCAGCCACTCAATCAGCTCTCTTTCACTGTCCCGAGACTTGCGTGTATGTAATATATGCTGCAAATAAGGTGAAAAACACTGGGATTCATGAAAGGGCTGCAGGAGTAAAATGGTGGATATATAAGAAAGCTTTGCTCTTTGATGTTGACAACAATAACAACAAAAAGGTGATTTTGTGACAGTAATAATGCCACTGTTATAGACTAGGAGAATATAGCTAGTATGTTGTACCTTATAGCTACCAATAAGTGCCATAAGGAACTCCTTATATCACACCCCTCTCACAGTGCAAGAGATATTTTGTACCAGCATTTAGCTAGGCATTGAAGTTTTTCGTGTGGCGGTATTTTTATTGTTTACATAAGGGTTTAACTGCGGAGCATCGGTGATGGACTAATTATATTCCTTTTGAACTGGTACTATGTACTAATGCCACCAGACCCTTTCCCAGCGTAGCTATTAGGTAAAGGGTCTGGCTACGCGAGACTAGCAACCACCAATATGTGGTAGGGTGGGTTATATTTATGGTAAAGGGTTTCATTATTGTATGATGTCTTTGGGTTTAAAAAGTGTTTTACTCTTCATTTTGAACACGTAAGTTAATAATATCACATGTAAACCCTTGCTATATATAGCATTTTGGCCAACATGGGCACAGCTAGCATAGTTCACCTATAAAACCAAAAGAATAAGCCTGAAAAGTAGCTAGCTATAGCAATACTTTATTTTGTTTTTTAAGTTTGACGTAAGAATTTCTAGTTTTGTCAATGTTTTGGTTTGTATAATAGCCATTATTATAATTACCAACCAGGACCATTCTGCTTAGTTTTCTCTCTCATCTAAAAGGCAATATTAACACTTCTCTATACACCCTTGCCTCTGTCTCGATAGGAGATCATAATTGTTCTATAGTATTCTGATACAGAACTGAAAAAGCTGTTAATTCTCTCACAACACAGGATTGGAGTTGTCCTCAAAAATATTTATTATTTGTCAGATTTCACAACCATGCTGGAAAGTTTTATTCCATGGTAAAGGGTTTCATTGCATGTGCTAAGTATTAATTGTCATATTTGGAGAGCTGAACATGCCATGAAGATTTTCCTAGTCAGGCAATTGAGAATACCTTGAGCATTGGTAGAACGAGTCCACTCATGCAGTACTACATCAATATGCTTGATCTCCAATTACTTAGCACTAGCAATACCTGCCACAAAGTAGCGCCTGACATACTAACTTGTGCGAATTAGGAGTGCAGTAGCATTAGATAGTTTTATCCATGGTTTTCTTCTCCTGCTCCCTTTTTTTTATTAAGCCATCCTGGCCCTGTTTTCTTATTCTTTTCGATTCCCTTCTCCTCCTCTGCCTCTCTCCTGTTCCCCAGTATCTCTGTCCTTTCTGCATATTTACTTTCACTTCTTCATTGAAGTAGTGATACAGCAGTCAGCTTTTTCTTACCTGATTCTTTTTTTTATTCACTTTCGCATCTCCTTCTTTTCTGCCTCTCTCATACCCATTAAGGTTAGCCACTTTAAATTTACACTATGTATCTTTCCCAACTCAGTTCAGTGACCCAGTGTTCAGTTGTCATAGGATACAATAGGTTAATAAGGTCCCGACAGTATGGTTAGTGTGCCCACTCTGCAATCAGCAGTTGCAGGTTCGAATCTCCAACATGCCTTTTCCCATTCAAGTAATAACTATGCTTTACCAACTCTGATAAGCTCATGAATTATTCATGATCATGAATACACACCATCGTCGGTCATTGTTGTTACTCACATAAAAACGTATTATTATATAGATAAGGCTAACCAGCTTGTGTATGGCTTTATTATACACACCACTAATATAACATGCCACAATATAAATAAATATACATATAATGTGCCTTTGGCTTACTAAGTATCAAGGATTGTCTCATGTCAAGCTACTTCCTTCAAATGGAGGAGTGAAACAGGATGACTAATGACTATTTCATTGCTAGTTGTCATGTGACGTGTCGACCATAATTTATGTATAAACAAGCTTACATTTTTTAAAAATCAGACGATTTCATAACCCAACCCAGATTATTAGAGAGAGTGAGAGAGATGAGACTGACCTCTTTGAGCCAGCATTCTGATGCACAGGAGTCTGTAGTTCTGCGTGGCAAAATGAAGGGCATTCTCTCCAGTAGAGGCTGCCAGACTGAAGTTAGCCTCATATGCTGACAGAGCTTGGATGACCAAGAAATGCCCTAATGCTGCTGCCCTGGAACAATTGTAAATAAATTTTAGTTAGCTACAAATAAGAGGTGTGTTGGTGAAAATAAACATCAAATATATATCAACTAGTACGCATCCCACCACACGGTGGCACTTGATGGACTATCTTATGCAAATTAAGGTATTTTTAGCTCCTCTACCACTTGGTTTTAGTTGCATCTGCTTTGTTCTCACTATATATTGTTGTCATGATTACAGATGACCAACCCAGTTTATATGCACAATGTTGTCCTCACTGACTCGGCACAGTTTTATTCAAGAATATGCACACAACCCGTTGTCGATATTACTGACTATGCTTTACCGACCTGTTCTGATGTGAAGGCACTTTACCGACCTGTTCTGATGGCACTTTACTGGCCTGTTCTGATGATACTTTACCCAACCCTGTTTAGCTCATGAATTATTCATGAAAATACACACCGTCAACCTCATCGGTCGTCGTTACTGACAGATAAGCATATTATTATGTAGAGTTTGCTTTGTGACTCTAAACAGACAGAGCATTGACATTTTATAGTATATGTTCCACAATCAGCAATACATACAACAGAAAAACAAGGAATATAAAAATGGAGATATTAAAATGAAGGACCATAGGTTCAAACCCTCAGCACTATTATACACTAGATAGCTATTACAAAATCATGTCAGACCAAAAGAAAATCATTGGTTCTTCTAGTCAGGTAGCAGTACAGGTTGAGCAATTACAACGGTACATATCTTCACAAGAGAAAAGCTAAACAGGCCAGAGACACTCACCAGTATATATTTTCAATGTGAAACTCCACTTCCAGCACTCTGTTGACTGACCAGCATGAAGTAAAACTACCACGGGAAGCTTTGTTCACGTGATTACAATATGACGATAGAAGGTGTTACACACAAAAGCTAGTACCTACACTGAGCTGGCAGCTTCGCGTTTACTAAAAAATCAGTCCGAAATTTTAAAAAGTAGCATTATATCGAAAAGTCGTAAACCGTTGTTCTGAGTAAGTTCATAACTAAATCAATGGTTAATTGTTAGTTATCACCAAAATCAGAGCATGTAAGACAGACAGACAGACAGGACAACTACTATAATCCTCTCGCGCATGCACACTGTGGGTTAAATATCTAGATCTTATAGCCAAAGTTACTGTTGCGAACATTGTTTTGGTCATGAATAACATCTTGCCCATGCTGGAATGATGGTAGAGATAGTTAGCACTAAAATTTACATTTTCTTGGCTATAATAATGTGTTATTTAGCAACCACTTCTGGGAAACTCACCTTAACATGTATACAAAACTATCTTATCAATGAAAGGTTACGAAATCTCAAAATAAATCATATTCAGTTTAGAAAACAACATTCACGACAAAGCCCAGCCATGCACACTTGTTTTGTTGTTGTAATTTTTTTTTTTTTGTTGTTGTTTTTTTAATTATTATTTTTATTAACTTGGTTGCTCACTTGTGAAGAGCTGCATGCCCATTTGGTCCAAAGGTCAAATCAGGATTTGCTCCTCCCTGCAGCAGCATCTTCACGCACTCATGGTGACCTCCTTCTGCTGCCAGAGTGAGTGCAGTGCGCCCCTCCTTTGCTGGGTCGACACTGTTCACCTCAACATCCCCATCAAGAAGTCTGTCCAGAAGTTTCACAAAGCCTTTTTCACATATGGCGCAGATGAGGGGCGTGCCTGAGCGGTCTGCCAGGATAGATGCATCCGTTTCTGCACATACTTGCAGGACAAACTCGAGGCATTTGGCATGGCGCTGTGACTCATCCAGACAGTGGAAAGTGATCGGTTTGCCGCGGCTGTCTACAACTGAAACATTAGAGAGATAGGAGATAAAGGATTAGGCTTTTGTACAATGCATGCACACACACACACACATATATACATACACACATTAACACATAAACTCACTCACTAACACATACACACACTCACTCACACTAACACTACACACACACTAACACTACACACACTCACACACACATACACTAGCACACACTAACACACACCATCCACTCACTGAAACATGCAAATCCACATGCACAGACACACACACGAACACATTATACACACACAAACCTATATACACAGACACACGCACACACATACACTTCTACCTGAAGGTGCCAGTCCCCTGGTGGCTAGTTGCTGTAGAGATTGTAAGTGTCCATACTGACAAGCTACCATGGCAGGAGTGCGACCATCAGTGGTTTGTATGCGAGTGCTAGCTCCCAGCTCTAGCAGTTTCTGTACCACTAAGTCATGGTTCAAAGTGCACGCTACGTGCAGAGCAGATTCTCCATTATCTGGATCTGTAGAGAAGAAAACAAAAACTTTACTCTGTTATCATTTTGTTCCACCTGAGGAATATCAAGCAATCTCAAGTGAAACGTTGTGGATTTAAGACATGATAGTCCATAACCTCAATTAATAGCTGAACCACTTCATATAATCATTAAAAAAAAAACCACCTTGTAAGCTAAAAGATATGTTGAGGCCAATAACTATGTATGATTGAACCATACACAATGTCTACGTAGCTCAAGTATTTCCTGTGGTGGCGTGCTCTTGAGGGTATCGTGTTACAATGTTTTTAAATGTTGTTAGACTAAACAGTGACACACATAAGCACTGGGAGTTGAAGAATCCAGGAAAACTATGGTGTTTTGAATAATTGAGGTGCTGCGACTAGAGTGAGAGAGAATGGCATTCATTGCACCATTGAAATGAGCCAGACCAGTGAGCACTGTTTAGCAACACAGTAATTGTTCCACCTCCCTTGCTGACCCCCACTTGTGTGCAAAGGCGGCATCTTCCACTTCAGACTGCAGAATTGATATGACCACCATTTCAAAGTAATATCAACTATCTATTGGCATGGAATTTCGCACTCAAGTCATTTCAAAACCATTTGTAACTGAGCTTAATTAATGTGCTCAATACCGGCTACAAAGTGTGAAAATAAAAACACTGAAACCAATTAATGTCCACCAATTAATTTTTTTTAAAGTGGCCATCTTCTGCTGGTGTTTTTGGACAACAACCTTTAGAGTTTTTAAAAAAACTGTCCCAAAATATGTACCGTGAGTGTAAAAGTGGTGGGGGGAAAGAAATGACAAGACTACAACGAAAAACAAACAACAACAACAACGAAACTTGTCACGGCCATAGCATATGTATCGCAAGAGAGGTTTGGGAGGGTACGATTGAACCCCATCTGACCACAAATGCTATTGCTCAGACTAAAGTACAACTTTTACTAATGGCAAACTGAGTATTCAATATGACCTCTCACATCCCTCCTTGGGACAGTCTACCAATATTTCCTTCTTAGAAAGCTATTTTCTTGAAAGCCTCACTCCTTACCTACCAGATATGCCAAAGATATACGCGTATTATTTGAAAACAAACGATCTTGGTCAAGACTAAGGTGTTCTGTGGCTTTTTTAGGTGCTTGCATGCTTTGTTGTTGTTGTTGTTGCTATAGTGCTCAAGCTTGCATGCTTTAGGATGTGATTTTTCAACTGAAGTTAATTGTGAACCCCTACCTACTGCTACCTAAAGGATATTGTCTTAACAAGCATATAAATTCTGTATCACTACATTACATGATGATAACCATGCTAAAAACAGGAGACAGATTGGTCGAGATGCTGACTATGTGTTAGTAACACATAAATACTATAGCTAACCCAATAGAACACGGGTATCAGCATGCTTGTATAAAATACATCTCTACCAGTTGGCTGAGTGCAATCAAGAGTGGCCAAACAGCACGCACACACATACACACACAAACATACACCAGCTGACATGGCTGGACCACAACTTCAAGGCATGCATGCCAAGCAGAGTCTGCACAAGTTGTGTCCCTCAACATAAGACTGTCTGTCAGACTCTCGAGCCAAGCAACCCTCAACTTCTCTGGACATGCCAAGAGAGAGAAACAGGCATTTTGTAAGTCCCACGACAGATGTCAGTCTAATCCATCAGTGAAGCAAACATGTTGCATTCAAGATGTCGGCCTTACATGTAAGGATTATGTTTGTGCATGTGTTACACATGCTGACGTCAAGAAATTGAGCCTTGGACAAAAAGAAATAAAATACACACACACGCACACACACACACACAAATGAAAAATGCAAATTCTCTTGCTGCCGCGGTCACGCGCACCTGGCAGAGCCAGGATGCCTGTGCACTAAGAAGGCACTGTGAGCCGTGCAAGCAAAGCTCCTGGAGCCGGGCTAGGTACCCAATCACAGCTGGGTGGACTGGTGGGGCTGGTAGGAGGCAGATGGAAAATCAGATGAAAAAGTGCCAGAGTTGGGCTTGAACTCGGAGACCAGAGCCCCCCCCCGAGCCCAGGACACAACCACTACACCACACAGCCACACACACACACACACACAAAAAAAATGCAAAATGCAAATTTTCTTGCTGCCGCGGTCACGCGCACCTGGCAGAGCCAGGATGCCTGTGCATTAAGCAGGCACTGTGAGCCGTGCAAGCAAAGCTCCTGGAGCCTGGCTAGGAACTCGCAGGAGAACAGGCCTTTCCTCACAGCAAGTGGTGTGACACACATGTACTAGCAAACTTCAAAGTGCAATGGAATCTGTTAAGGAGTATAACTACTATGATTTCAGTATTTCATTATTCTAAAATTAGCACAATCCACGAAGAATGGGTCAACGTACTATTTAGTGCATGTGAAAGTTAATTAGCACTAAAATTATTTCTAATCAAGACCAACTGTATAAGATAATAGGAGTTTATTTACACTGGCTGGTCAATATTACTATTGTGAACTCGAGAAAATACATGCTCAATCGATTATTGACGAACACATCAGCAGAAGCTAGAATCGTTGGGTGTTTAATAAGCGTGTGTTGTGAGAACATACAAAAGAGAAGAAAAAATAAACAGACAAAACAGTATTGAACATGCTTTGAATTATATGTTGTGGCTTCTTTCTATATCTAGTGAAGTAATTACATTACTAACCTTGAAAGTCAAGGATTCCAGGCAGCCCAAGTTCAGCTATCTTCTCGATTTGAGGAACATCTCTATCCCGCACGCAATGAATCAGTTTTTTAATCTGGAGAATTTCAAGTCTTGACTTAGCTAGAGGCATAGCTTCCACTCTACCGAGGCCTTCATTCAGCAGCTGTCTATCCGTCCACCATCACCATGGATATTCTTAGCCACGCCTTCATCGAGCGCTCAAATTACGTGCAAGCATCAGGAGAGGGGCGGGGCTGAAATGGGCGGGGTGCGCCTGCATTCCATTTGTCTTTGAAGTGACTCGGTTGCGGGAATAGCACTGAGCAGCCGTAATATTTATAGTATAGAGTGAGAGAGTTTGTAGCAAATAACTTTTTAAGAGATGGGTTGCAAGTGTCCTTCCAGCTACAAAGCCCCGGCGTACATTTGGGCTATTCTGTCTATCGTGGCCGCCGTGACGTGCCCTTTTGGACTGTATTTCTCCAATTGGGTAGAAAGGCAGGTTCACCATAATACTTCTTGGGACTCCATATCCTCCTTCAGACTGTGCAGGAATGAATCATCTAGATTCTCCACGTCCTGCGCGTCCTATCTGACTTTCGGCGACATATTTTCTGGCTGGTGGCAGGCAGTGACGCTTATTCTAGGCGCTGGAGCATGCCTCCTTGTACTGGTGGCTCTGACTTCAATATTTGGGTTTTTTGTCACCAAACTGTTCAACAAGGTGGTGGTTGCATTGACAATGATCTTCCAGATTTTGGGAGGTGAGTTATACACAGTAGCTACTTAGTAATAGTAGTAAGTTGGTGGTGTTAAGCAAATGATTTAAAGGATGCATTCCAGAAAGGTGTCACTTGCTGTGTATTGTGAGATGTGAATTTATAAGCATAGTTATCGTCCATTGTTGTTGGTTAGTTTTTTTATTGTTGTTTTTTCAGTAAAACATTGATATGCTTGTGGTTTTTGTGTGTAAACAATCCGGAAAATGTGTTATAAACATTATTTTTAATTCTGTAATTCAAAATATCTAGCATTTCATTTGCATCTCGTGTTACTAAGAAATACAGTTTGAAATTTGTTTGCTTTACATACTTTTTCTTACCTACACTTCAAATACAATAAGCAGGAGGAAAAATAGCCATTCTCGGCTGATTAAATATCTACAATTATTTTTTGAGTGCTTACGGTCAATATTTTAGTGTATTACTTGTCCAACTCTGCATTACAACTTCATGAATCATCAGATGCAAGTCAACTGGCGGTAAATTCTGAATTACTGGATAAACCATGCGGTATGTTTTAGTCAAAGACTAGAGTGTTTTCAAACAAAGAATGACACTAAGTGTGGGCCTCAGACGAAACTAAAGTACCTGTTCCAATGGCTTCCACGAGGGGGGACCTTAGAAGTTGAAACACAAGTCCTTGATAGGGTTCGTGGTGCTCTTTCCTCCTCCCCTACTGTTATTACACTAAGTGGTTTTCAAAATATGGCTTCTTTTCTTGAGATATCTGAGTCCATTGAAAGGATGAGTTTGGGCGTTACTGCTGGTGGTTTCAATTTTGTTATTACTTTTAGTTTTTGTGATGTGCATTCCTTAAATGTTTCATGTCATCAAGTTTGTTCCGCTATTATTTGTGCCTTCCATTAGTACCATAAGGTTCAGTGTCTTGCATCACTGCAGTAGCAGCTGGTCACTTAGAATACCTCCTGAGTGCTATTTCCTATCTGTATTGACTGCCCCCATCATAGTTACAGTTTGCTTCAGTAACTATATAATAATAATTAAAATATTTGGGGTCAGATTTTTTTTAAAGATTTTCCTTCTGTTCCCGGAATTGTTTATAGTACACATTTAGATCCAATAACCTCTTGGCCACTGCTTTAAAAAACCTTTTGATGATTTTTTTAAAACAATATTAAAGTTTCAGGGAAGAAGCCACTTGAAAGTTTAACTACATTTGAAGCTGTGAGCTTTGCAAACATACCATCTTAGACTGAAAAATATGTGGTTTCAAGCAATAAGTAAGGGACCACTCACTACGTGTGTATGTGTGTGAGTGTTAGTAACATTTGAATGACGATGTAAGTCGTGTGTATGCCTGTGCATGTGTACATATACATACACACATACCTACATGGTAATTTTTTTCCCCATGCAATGCCGGGTACACAAGGAGAGATGGAGTGAAACTAATGGGTGCTTCAGGTTGTGTAAACTGACTCGTTAGTTTGTGTAGCTAGTCCAGTGTTGGGAGACCATTGTGCGTTTTTAGGCAGACATGGCTGGCTGGCTGGCGAGTGAGTGTTGACAGAATTCGAGTAATACATGCAACTCTTTCACAAGGTGGTTGTTGATCTACTAACACCAGCTAGTTCGTTTGCGAGTTTTCACGTATTGGGAATGGACAACAAAGATGTGTATGGCCAAAAAAAAAAAAGGGGGGGGGAAAAAGGGAAAAACAAAAACTGAAAGGAACATCTTGGAGGAGCGGGAGGCGCGGCTTGGGTTGGAACCTTTACGTGGGACTAATCATTAGCTCATGTAAGGAACTAGGAGGAGGGGCTGGGGATGTTGTGAGATGCCTAAGTGCCTACCTCTGTCCAGAGTCAGATCTCTGTTCCTCATTCCACCATCTTTCCAGTCTTTGAGAACATAGCTGATGTAGTCTTTGTATTGTGACAGAGGAACTCTAAACTGCTTAGGTCCTTGAGAGGGGGACACTATTAATTTAGTGTACCCCACCTTAAAGGCAGGGACACTTAGTTGGGACGCTTAGTGTCCCTCTGATTGTGTAGTTAGGAGCAGTCGCTAAGCAGCTCCGTCAGGCCACAAGTAGCAGTTTGTGATTGTTCTAAGTATCTCGGCCATTGATGTATTGTGAATCTGATCTCAACTGATTATTTTGTTTATTTCTTTCGTACGAGAATTAGTCAGAACAATTATAAAAACCCAAACAAAGCTTCTCCATCCTCATACTCTCTCGATTTGTTTTAGGGCGTTTCCTTTGAAGGGCAAGTTTTTGTCAATCCCCCTACACCCACCTACGCCCACTTGTGGGCCTTAATTAACACAAGCTTTTGGTATGAGATTACCCTGAGAAGTGACCATTTTGAAGAAGAAAACATTCACCAAGGTTTTCAGTTTTGACCCTATTTTGAGCCCCTTCAGTGATCAAGACAGTGGGGGAAAAGGGAAGGCCTTGACTAATGAATATTCCCTTGTAATTAAGAGCAAATCATTTTGAAAGTTGAAATGTTAGTTTGGTTCATCATTGAGGAAGTATGGAATTTCTGCCATATGGCAGTTTAGTTGTGTTTTTTTTTTTTTTTTTTTTTTTTTTTTGTTGGTAACATGAGCCAAGCCAAGTTTCTAGGCTGTAATCCATATCAAATAAACACTAGGTGTCTGCTAAGGATCACTGTGTGTGTGTGTGTGTGTGTTGTGCATGTATGTTTGTGTGTGCATGTTTTTAGTGTTCATATAATATTTGTGTGTCAGTATGTCTATATGTGGGTGTGTGCACGGGAGTATCGGAGGGGGGCAAGGAGCGGAGTATATGTGTGTGTGAGCATGCTATACGGTCACCATGTATCACATTGGATGGAGTTGTGAGAACAGTCTAATCATATTCTATGCAAGGAAAGATTTGTGTGAAGTGCACAGCTTGAAAGACAAAAATTATGTGATTGATTAAAGTTACAAACCAAAAATTGCTATTTAAAAGTTTTATTTAAGCATCCAAACTCAACAACATGTTTGGTAAACAGGGCATAGACAGCAATGAACGCCGTGACTGAAACTCTGATGAGAGTGACTGCAACTGTAGATTCACACTGCCGTAAGGTAGGACGATGATTTTCAGTGAGGACGTCCATTAGACTTCCAGCCTTGTCCCCCAATTGAAGCTGATTAAATAACTGAATACGCGGTCGCTAAATAAATACAAAGAATAAAATAATTTCGAAATAGTTCATTCTGTTTTTAAATGGAATCCTCAGCTACCTTGTCTAGGTAATTATATCAGTTCTTGCTGTGTGAATATTGAGCAAAAACTTGTTTTTAAGCCTGTAATCACAGTAAGCCATTGTGTGTGCTTCTCAAGAATACACACTACATACAGTCAAAGTGGAAGGAGAGGTACCAGCAGCACTATGTGTCCTCCTGCTTCCTACTCACTGCACTGTGCATTATATCACAGTGATAGTGACTCTGCATTCTCCTCAGCTACCAACAAACATGCAATATATATTGGAACTATCTCCTAACTTAAAAGGCTAGCAAGCTCCTACTTCTTTGGCTTCAAGGCGGCCACAAACACTTTCTTATGGCTTGACCAATCACTGTACGCCCAGATATGAATAAGCTCTGGTCATCTCTCCGGGAGTGCAATGTAAAAGTTCACAAACTAATTACATACTCAACTCACTGCCTTTCAGACCTAAATGTTGGATCGAAAGCGTGGGAAATTGAGGAGCTAGGATTAGGGAACTTCTGCATGGTATTTGAAACTGATTTTTAATTCAATAAGAAGGAATATTAATCTGGCATGAACTTGTTTTTGACCTAGCTGAGTACACAGTGTTGATAAGCTATATCAACTACACACGTGATCACACAGTGAGGGCCGGCTGGTATTGACAATTGATGAGATTCAGGAGTAAGGATTTAGAGGTGGAGTAAGTGTGAAAGAAAACCGATAACGTAGTTGTCTTCTTGTGTGTGTATGTGTGTGTGTGTAAGCATTTGTGAGTGCTTATTTCAATTGTCGAGTTGTCTTCTTGTGTGTGTGTGTGTGTGTGTGTGTGTGTGTAAGCATTAGTGAGTGCTCATTTCAATTGTCGAGTTGTCTTCTTGTGTGTGTGTGTATGTGTGTGTGTGTGTAAGCATTTGTGAGTGCTCATTTCAATTGTCGAGTTATTATTTTGTTATTTCTGACTCACATTGGAGTGGTGGTGTTCGTTCATCACACACATCCTTTCCAAGCAACCCGGCATGTTTCAGTTGAACTCTTTTAGGTAGTCAACAGATTTTCAAATATGTTGTTTAATTGTTGACACATTACTACAAAGGATGGCTCCTTATTAGGTATTGATGGCTAGTTTAACAAATTCATTTGTAGTCCCTAACTTATGCTTTCAGTTTGCCTGTCCATTTCACAAGAATAACAAAAACATGGAGCAGAGTAAAGAATGTATTTTCTTAATAACGTTGTTATGTTGTACGCTTTAATAATTATTTAACGTCTGCAACATCAAATCAACAAGGAAACTACTGCATGAGAATTCAGTGAAAATATTTAGGGTTTTTTTTATTGCAAAAGAATCTATCTTAACCCTCACCGCCGAATGGCAGTTTGAAATAGCACCTCGGGGAAAATCATTGTTTATTCTCATTTGCTTCGCTCCACTTGAACGCTATAGCCTCTATGAGTTAGCCCAGTAATTATTTTTGCTCCGGGATAGGGTATTTCTAAGGTTACCATGAAAACTTTTAGTTAGCATTCGGGAGCAAAGTTACAAAATGGCGACTAGTTGGTCAATTGATGAGGTAGTAGACCTGGGCTAACAGCGACTTCTGCAGTTCAGATGGTGACTGTAGAAGGTGCAGACGATATGTAAGCCTACAGTGGCCATTCAGCAATAGACAGCTAGAGTACAGCTCCACTAAGAAAACCAGGCATTGATTACAGCTTCAGAAAACTATGCTATATAAAGTTTTACTAGACTCTCTAAATGAACTACAGATTGCCCAGTATCTGATGTTGTGTATCTGCAGTTCCTGTTTCTTTTAATGGCTTTTTAAAGAATTTAAAACCTCTGTGACAATTCAGCAAGTTTTTATTATTGGTAATACAATACATGTAATGACTGACTTAGCAGTGTGAAAAAAGAAAAAAAGAATTCAAAAAGATAAAAAGAAAGAACATGTGCAATTATTATTATTATTACTAGTGGTGTGCTTGAGCACAAATGGCAAGCGAGCATAAAGACTATACTATTTTTATTGACTTCTAACACTGAAGCTACTGAAAATAAGGTCAAGTTTTTAAATTTAGCATACAGGGTAAAGGGATTTCAGTGCCATAGTAACAACTCTCTGCAACTGCTTGAATTGAAGGAAAAAAACAACAACAAAACAATACACGTTATTTAAAAGTTTTCTTTGTGATATTCTTTAGCTAAGTAGTGGTGTGTAACACACAATGCTTTGACACAGCTGGACATGCACCTACACAGACTTACCTTCGCAGTAGTCTAGTGGACAATGTATTTTCAGGTAAATACTGTGCGCACGGCTTAAACCAGACAAAGAGCGCATTTACTTACCCCGCCTTCCACTCACTTCTATAGAACGAAGTCCCTTAAGTTAGAATTCAAACTGTAAACAATTCAATTTCTAGGGTGATACGGGTACTGATCGATAAACCAGAGGATTCTGTTTAGTGCAATTTGGGATGGGGTCGACAACCGAACTAACACAAAAACGCGAGGGTCAAAGTACAAAAATGCCTTACGTACGTCCATACATATATACAAATAAACTAGTGATGTGCTTGAGCACAAATGGCGAGCGAGCCTAAAGATATTTCTATATGAATGATTTTGACTTATAACACTGAAGCTACTGAAAATAAGGTCCAGTTTTTAAATTTCGCATACAAGGTAAAGGGATTTCAGTGCCATAGTAACAACTCTCTGCAACTGCTTGAATGAAGGAAAATAACAAAACAATACACGTTATTTAAACGTTTTCTTTGTGATATTCTTTAGCTAAGTAGTGGTTGTAACACACAATGCTTTGACACAACTGGACATGCACCTACACAGACTTACCTTCGCAGTAGTCTAGTGGACAATGTATTTTAAAGTAAATACTGTTGCACACGGCTTATAACCATGACATAGAGCGCATTGACTTACCACCGCCACTCACTCGAATAGAAATGGAAGTCCTGTAAGTTTTCACGTTTTAACTGCACCAGTAAAAGAATTCAAAACGGTAGACAATTCAATTTCTAGGGTGATACGGGTACTGATCGATAAACAGAGGATTCTGTTTAGTGAAGTTTGGGACGGGGTCCACCACCGAACTAACACAAAAACGCGAGGGTCAAAGTACAAAAATGCCTTACGTACGTCCAAACATATATATAAACAAACAAACATCCCCGATTTTCAATTGTGTTACCCCTGTAAGTGTCTCGCTCGCTAAGCTCGCTCGCCAATTATTATTATTATTATTATTATTATTATTATGTTCTTAGTATCTGTCATCTAATGCATCAGATGAATAGGTATGGTCTTTGAATGATCTTAGCTGCCAGCTATGTTGCCACGCCCAGTTCACTGACCTCAGCTCTTTCTTGTTGCTGGCATCTATTTACGGTTGTCATACATTTACTTTGCGCCGTCTCTGCACTCCCACCTCTTCCCTCGTTGAGATGAATTTCTCAAATATCCTTTGCCCAGAGTGAGCAGCGAGTGGGTGGGAAAAGAAGCCTTATGAGTCTTGGTCAGTGTTATGTGTTGTGATATCTCTCGTATGTGAAAGTTTGTGGTGTGTGTGTGAAGTGTTGTGTATGAAGTGCTTGTGTGTGGATGTGTATGCACTCTCATTAAAAGAACACCATTGCCACAGCTATAGCCTGGTGGTGTTATATAATGTAGCAGAAAGATGCATCAATGGCTAAGTCAGAGTAGTTTATGGCTTTAACTTACGAACACTCAGAAGTTGGGATACCAGCCTGCCATTGAGGGTGGAGGTAGGGTTGGGAACATTGAATTGAGCAAAAAGATTGCGGGAATCATTATTATATAAAACTGTGGCTCTGTAGGTCGAGACAGTTTATCTATTTGTGGCTCAATTTACCTACAAATTCCTTCATATAGTTTGCTATTATTAGAGCATCTTAAAGACTGGTTTGATTGCTGGACAAGCATTCATTAAAGACTGGTTTGATTGCTGGACAAGCATTCATTAAAGACTGGTTTGATTGCTGGCAGTTCCATTCTTATAAGCATTCATTAAAGGCACATTAGCAACATATGTAGATACCACTAATGGTACAATCTGCGCAATTAAGTGGCTTGGTTGCTACTGACAATCCTAATGAGCCCACACGTGTGGCAAGACATGGTGGTTTTGTAGCTGGTGTTGGCTTTGGAGGACACGCGCGCACGTGTGCAGAAATATGCAACATTTCAGACTTGTGCATGAACCTCAGGCTACTCCTGATTTGAAAAAATTCATGGATTTGACGAAGCTATGTATCTTAAAAAATTGATTGATTGTTGAACGTGCATACACATCCATCACACACACATGTGTACACATGCACACATGTTCATGCATCCACTAACATGAGCACTGTGTATGTCCATGCCTTTTCACCAATCATTGTGCTGGCACCGCAGATTCCTCAAATTTCAAGTGCAAGATGCTTAGCACTGACCAAAGGATTGGTGACATTTGAGATGCCCTTATTTAGCTGTGTGATTTTAACTGAGGAGATAGGTAGCCAGCCATCTTGTGTATGTACATGTGTGCTGGCGTAACTTGAGCCTGAGAAAGTTGAGCTCGTTAGCACTCTGTCTCAAATGCTTCGTTTAATCGGTTTTCCTCGTTAATGGGGATCCTCCAGCTCACGGCTAATGTAGGACGTATTGGAATCACATATCGCATGAACCTGACTATAAAATATCTCCTACTCATGGACAGCAGTTGTGCGAGACTTATGATGGGTGGGCCATACTAGCTAGATTTTTCCAACCCTTTACCGTAAACTTGTTTAACTGGAACTTCCCTCTCCCCAAGCGTGTTTGTATATATTATATATATAATATACTAACTTAGTCTGCAAGAATAGGTCTGTTCTTGCTATTGTCTACAGTGCTGAATAGGATTTGCAAACCTGTCCTGTATGTATTGAAATTGAAATCATTGGCCTGGCTTACCTCGATATGGTCTAAACTACTGCAGCGCGTCAGTTGCTCACTGAGGCTCTACATTCAAAGCCTGCGCAGCAAGTCGGCAGTACAATTAGAAATGGAAGAATTTGTGCATTAAAACAACCCTGCAATAATATTTTATAACATCAATCCCTGATCTGCTTTATTTCACTTCAAGCTAACTGTGGTACTGGAAAAGCTCTAGCCTTTCCTTGGCCCAATGAATAATACCAATTATGTCCACTCACTCGGGCTAGTTGCCTAGTAAATGACACATTGCCTAGTGCAACAGGTTGCTGTCACAACGCTTATGGTAAGAGGTTTCAGTTCAATTAAGACCAGTTCTTGGGACAGATTGCCACTGCTGGTGGGTGTTCAAACCAAACCTTGTTGTGTTTAGTATTACTGCACAGAAGTTAACAAACAAGGGTTAAGATGAAAGGTGAGTAATCAATGACTGCCTAATGAAACACTTTGGGAAACATTTTCAAGAAATAACCACAGCTTAATAAAATGAGGAATGTTGAACTGCCTTAGGATTGGCTTGAGTTATAACCTAATGAGTTTATTTTATCTGTGTGCATGATATAATATATTAATTATATACACACACACACACACACACACAGAGTGAAACCACTTTACAAAGGCCACACTTAGGGACAAGTCTTTTCACCCTTGCTTATTTTCTGTAGTTGTAGTAGATCATTTTGTTTCGTTTGTGCTGGTTGTTGTTGAGAGAGTCGGGTTGCTATTCAGAGTCCCTTTGTACAGAGGTTCTACTGTAACCATTTAGCACATGTAAACACACTAAAAAGAGGGCCATTGTAGAATTATTAATACTGAGATAATATTTAAATGTTTTTATAGCTAGGAAGAGACTTATTTTACCATACGCTTATGATGTCTGGATTCTAAAGCTCTATTTCAGTTTATTTTTTCTCTCCCAGCAGGTCTCGTCAATTCATAGTTAATTAGAAATATTGCACATACTCACACCACCACCGGTGGGTTATTCATGCCACTCTCCATATTACTTTATCGTATAACCAGTTTTACCCAATCTTTTGTAGCTAGTACCCTATGGGTCTTCCTGACTTCCATGAGTTTCACTTTACCATAAGAGTTTTGTTAGTGTTATCTAGTGTTATTGTTATGGTAAGGTTACAAGATAAAAGAGAGAGAGAGACACACAGAAAGAAAGAAAAAAAGAAGACAGTGTTTTAAAAGTTTGAAGGCTGTATTTATAAACACACTGGATACTGTGCGCTCCTTTTCTTTTTCTACTCCAAGTTTTTTAAACATGCCTTCTTTGGAGCCCTCCTACTGTTGTAATAAACTGAGTGTGTCAGGAGATGCAAACAAGATGGTGTTGAAAATGAATTGTTAGTAGTGTTGTTTTCCAGCACTTTTAGATCATTACTGAGGGACAACAGACAACAGCGGTGGTTTGGAAATAGTTTGGTTTGTTATGATCATTAGAAGCACAGTGTTATTTCTTTACATCGTTTTCACCTTCTAATATTGTCATCTTTAGACTAATAAACATATTTTAGAAATGTTCCATTGTTTTACTGTGGTCACTTTGAAATGTGTGGAAGTGTATGGAATGGTCCGCCTGTATTGTGGGAATTGCTGTATTTCAGTGGGGCTCCATATACACTGTGTAACTATTAGTGAAGAAAGAGAGCATGTAAATTGTTGGATACAAAATAAGAAGTAATGAGCTGGAATTGTCCTTTTTAGTGGCAGTTTTGGAACACTCTTAAATCTATATTTATCAATTACATCATGTATATCTACAATGTTTTTAATTAATATATTGTACAATCAACTTATCAAGTTTGATTCATTTCTGCAATTATTGTACACATGTATACACACACGCACACACACACCTCCCCTGCTGTCACACTTTTGCAGTTGTTCTATTCGTGGTGGCCATAGTGTTGTTTCCTGCTGGCTTGGATGCTGCAGAAGTGAAAGTCTTGTGTGGAGTTGATGCTTCCAAGTACAACTTTGGTAGCTGTACCATTGGGTGGGCCTACATCCTGGTCATCATTGGTACGGTGGTGGGCGCAGTGGCTGCCTGCATGTCTTGGACAACGTATAAATGGAGAGAGAAGGACGATGAAGTGCGGAGTTACCATGTGTAAAAGACATCAAAATGTAGCATCATTTTTTTTTTTCTTTTTATTTTTTCTTTTTTTTTTTCATTTCCAAAAATAAATTGCTGGCATTTAAAAATGCCATTTCTCACTTTGCTTTATGAAGCACCATCTTGTTTGTCTCATTTGTAAACCTTGCACATTTTTTTTCCTGGCTTTCATTTTTAAAACGTTATTACTTCATTATTTTTATTAATATTAATACAAGTGTGTTCAATTATTGATACAACACTCTGCGATGTTACTTAAACAAAAGCTCTATAATGTAAAAATTGGTGTGATACATTATTTTTAACTGGTAAATTCATGTAAGGATTTGACAGATCACTGTGTATCAGATGGATCCATAGCCTACTGGTATATGCGTGCATTTTTGTTATTATTCAGAAGTATCTTGTGTTCATTGAGTACAGTCGAACCTCCCTACAACGGGACTCCGAGAAGCGGTCAGACCGTTGGGAACGGAGTATTTTCTGCATGTATGTAATGGATTTTTTGACTCCAAGTAACGGTTGACTCTCTACTCCGGACAACGGCCAAGTTGTGTGCCCCAAAATGTAATGCCTTGTACAAAATTTACTTCTTGGGACGGCCAGTTAGCCACACCCAACTTATTGATGCCTCCATTTTGCCTAGCCTTTCAATTTTAGCTTGCCACGCCTAACTAATTTATGACTTGTGTGCCTTTCAATTTAATAAAAGACATAATACTAAATGAATGCTAAGACTAATTTTACATTCATTACAAATGTCCCTCTATTAAATAGTTCTCTCATTCGGCAGACATAAACAGGTGGGCCGAACACGCGGTAGATACTGGGCACTTCCAGGCCATAACCGGCGCCTTTGTTCACTCTCTCTCCTTGGCCACAGCGTGTGCTATCTACTGGATCCACGTCAACATGCGAATCAGAGGAAACTTGAATTGAATTCTGGACATTGAGTGAAAAAGAGGAGCCCTGGACTGATCCATAGACAGATCCATTTAAAAGAAGCTTGTTGCTTTTACCTTTAATGTCCTTTGGGTTTTCCCCAGAGGAAATCAAAAACTTTCTCTCCTTTAAGAGAATACTCTCAGAGTTTCTCTTTGAAGGGGTCATATAAGGTTTTATATACACCTTTGATTTGGTCAATTTACTTCGGTTGGATAGGATTACAGACACTTCAGTTGTTCTCAACAACTTGGGGGCTATGTTTACCCATTCTCGTGCAATCTCTAACAGAAAGCTTAGAGATATCAGGCATGAGTGAAGATAATGCTGATATCACTTGCTTTTGATCACTGTCTAACCTAACCTGATGTGAAGTGCCTTGAAGACATTCATCAATATCGTATATCACTAAGCTAAACTTACGTTCCCATATATTTACAAATTCTGCGCATCTTCACTTGCACATACAGTTTCTCTTCTCTTTACTGTCATTATGGAATCTCATTCCATTAGCTGACTGGAAGGTACACAAATTATTTCCTCTCCACAAGAAAGGAAGTGTATCTGAAGTTAGCAACTACAGGCCTATTTCTCTCCTAAACATTCTTCATAAAGTACTAGAATTAATAGTCTACTCTAAGATAATAGATTTTATAAATCCAAAAATTTGAAAGACACAATTTGGTTTTATCAGAAATAGATCCACTCTTCAACAACTTCTATCCTAGCTATACTTCAGTTTTCAATTCTGTGGAGTCAAAGCGACACACAGAGATTGTGTTTCTTGATTTTGCCAAAGCCTTTGATTCAGTCCCCCACAATGAACTTTATCTAATCCAAAAAACTCCGAAATAAGGTCAAACTCTCTACAAAGGCCAAAGGGTTCGTCCCCATGTATGGCTGTTGTTCGGAGGTTCGACTGTATTATTAAATAGACAATAATCTTTAAAACACTGAATATTACTGGAACAGCCAAGTGCACTGGAACATTATAAATACACATCACCAGAATAGAGATTTTTATATACGTAGAAGAATTGAATCAGTTGTATACTACTACTGCACATCCATGTATACAATGTGTGTGGTATACTCAGGATGAACTAAATCAGACAAAAAGCTGTATACTGTGCAGTAGCTATATACTACATATTGGATATACCTGGGAAACTAAGGCTTTTTGTCACTATATGTTTTATGTGTAGATAATTTAAATACATGAAATGAAAATTTAGCCTGTGGATCAAGTTGTTGACAACATCACAGAGTTACCACCTCTTCATCACCTTTTTCCCAATTGAAAACCGATTCTACGTGTTAGGTTGCTAAGCATCAACTTTGGGGAGGTTTCTGGGACTGAGTTTCCACAATAACATCGAGCTAGCACCATGAAAGTATTGCTTGTGAAAGCTTAAGCTCTTTTGGCAAACTAGAAAGATTTTGTTTTGTTGTTTTGTAGAATTTTTTTTCTTCCTTTAATCCCAAGTCTTTGTACAATTGTAGTAGCTAAAAATCTAAACGTTACTCACATAATAACAAGTAATGGTATAATTGAACGACTGTGCTATGCATAATAATTAAAAACTAACAAAAATACATAGTCAAAAACTAATTAAAAAAGAAAATGTTTGCACTTTTTTACAAAGTTTATGTGTTGGCAAGATTCAGTCCAACATCATATGTTGGGTCATCGAAAACAATTGCCGTGGCTTGCTCTGCGGCTTTAGAATTAACTTTGGAATTGGGCTTCCTTGTGATCTTTTTGCTTAACTTGCTAGTTTTATCTGTCAAGCTGCTGGATCTTTGTGGCCCATTTTCGCTCCTTTGGCTGGTTTTCTTTGATTCAGACTTTCCAGCAGCTGTGAACGTGGTAGCCGTGTTGGCATATGCGGGGTCATCAAAGACACCAGCCTTGCTGGGGATCTCAGATAACGTTGTTCTCCTGGACTGAGTGTTTTCATAAGCCCCTCCGAACATGGCATTTCCTGACGCTAAGTTTCCTCGCAAGAAGGAAGAGTCCTTGCCGGTTTTGGTTGGGTTAGAGTATACGGCCGTGGCCTCGACAAATGTAGCTTTCTCATCTGCACTACTCCCGTCAAGGAGATGGTAGGTGTGGCCTGTCTTCCCCGAGCCTCGTGAGTCTGTATTTGAGAGAACCAGAGTGTGAGTTTTTGCTTGGCTATAAGGCTCGATAGTCTTGGAGGGTGGGTCAATAGAGTTTGAAATATCTGAGGGCAGGACGTCGTCATATCTATGCCCTCTCTGTGAAGAGGTGGTATGGAACATGGTTTCAGCTGCTTTCTCAGGAATGGAATCCAACGGTTTAAATTTCGCATCACTACTTTGTTTGTCTTCAGATGAGCCAAAACTCTTGTGTGTCCTGACAGACAGATCTTGCATGTGGTAGTTTCCTTGACCACCCGTAGCTCCACTGCCGTTGGAATAGTTTTCATTGTCACTGTTGGAAAGTGAAATTAATACATTCAGTCGAGTCTAGAAATATTTTTCTCATTTAGTCTGGCATGAAATTTGGTTATAGCAAATTATTAACACACCACTACAATCTGAATACTGGCAACACGTTGAAGCATTGTAACAATTACCTTAAAGTTCCTGGAAAAAATAGTGTCATAGCCTTTAAAATGGAGCTGTAATTTTTAGCTACACATGAATGAGGCTGGAAGTAGCAACTAATTAATGTGAGTTATTTAGAGCTAGAAAAACTTCTTGTTCCATGTGCCAGCATTATAATAATATAGATATGAAAAGGTTTGATATAATTGTATGTATCACACACACACTCATTCCCTCTCTCTGGACTTGGTCACAACTCACTCGTTGGTCAGATTCTCAATCTTGTAGTCATTTTGTGCTGATTTCCCTGTAGTACTCTCAGAAATGTCTCTAGACCTCCTTCTTCTCCTCCTTCTCCTCCTTATCAGGCATGCACACGATAATATGCAAACAACTACAAATATAACTAGTATGACAAATCCTCCTCCAGTTATTATAGAACAAGCAAAGACTTCTCTTTTGTAGCAATCAGGCGAAGTAAAGTTAATACTCATACTTCCCAGCAGAAAATTACTTACTAACAAGGTCTAAAGCTTTGCATGGCTTCTATATAACTTGTATAAAAAGCAGAATGAAAGTTAGTTTTCCCAAAAGGATTCACTTTGAGCTGTACATGTGTCACGGATTGCTACACACAGCAAGATACATTTCAGGTAAAACTAGAAAATGCTCGTGTAGCATTGGTTGGGCGAGCGAGCGAAGTTCTCGAATGCGCGCGCGAGCTGAGTTAACAGTAACAGAATTACCTGAATAAACTTAGAAAGCAGTGGCAAAGGATCGCAGTTTGACAAAGACTTCACAATTGTTTCAAGAAGAGAGTAGCTATAAACGTTTTGGTTGAAACAGAGTTGCGTAAGGCAGTGCAGCAGGATTCTCCGCGCTCGTTAATTGAAAAAAACTGGAACTGTGAACGCTTTACCTAACTTACGTAATTAGAAGCGCGGACGAAAACAGAGGTCTCACGTACCCCATAAACAGATAAATAAATCGTTCTGGAATGCGCGCGCGTTTAAACGACGACGTACGACACGTTTAAAGGAAGACGTATTCAGGATTTCCATAGACTACATCTTAGAGTTGCTCGCTCGCTTCGCTCGCTCGCCAATTATCTGTATAGCAAGTTATACTAGCTATATATTTATTGGCGAGCGAGCGTAGCGAGCGAGACACTTACAGGGGTAACACAATCGAAAATCGGGGATGTTTGTTTATTTGGCGAGCGAGCGTAGCGAGCGAGACACTTACAGGGGTAAAAATGAAAAAATCGGGGATGTTTGTTTATATATATGGACGTACGTATGTCATTTTGTACTTTGACCCTCCGTATTTTTGTGTTCGCTCCGCGTTCGACCCAGTCCCAAACTTCACTAAACAGAATCCTCCGGTTTAGCGACCATTACCCGTATCACCTTAGAAATTGAATTGTTTACGGCTTTGAATTGTTTTGCGGGTGCAGTTAAAACACAAAATCTTATGGGAGCTCCATTTCTGTTCGAGTTAGTGGCGGTGGTAAGTTAATGCGCTATTTGTCACAGTTATAAGCCCTACTCAACAGTATTTACTTAAAAATGCATTGTCCACTAGACGAACCTCGAAGGTTAGTCTTGCGTAGGTATGTTCAGTTGTGTGAAAGTATTGTGCGTTACAACTACTATTAAGAATATCACAAAGAAAATTTTAAATAACGTGATTTGATTTTGTTTCTTCTTTTTCAATTCAAACAGTTGCGGGAGCGGTTACTATGACATTGAAAACCCCTTTACCTCATAGTAATGTAAAAACTCGACTTTATTTTAATAGCTTGAGTGTTAGTTGTTAAAATTAAATTTAACAATAGTGTAGTTTAAGGCTCGCTCGCCATTTGTGCTCAAGCACACCACTAGTTATTTATTTATATATATGGACGTACGTATGTCATCGCGTTTTTGTGTTAGTTATGTGGTCGACCCCGTTCCAAATTGCACTAAACCGAATCCTCTGGTTTATCGATCAGTACCCGTATCACCAGGAAATTGAATTGTTGTTTACCGTTTGAATTCTTTTGCGGGTGCAGTTTTTCTATTAGAGTTAGTGGCGGTGGTAAGTCAATGCGCTCTTTGTCATGGTTATAAGCCGTGCGCAACAGTATTTACTTGAAAATACATTGTCCTCTAGACTACTGCGAAGGTAGGTCTGTGTAGGTGCATGTCCAGTTGTGTCAAAGCATTATGTGTTACAACCACTACTTAGCTAAAGAATATCACAAAGAAAACTTTTAAATAACGTGTATTGTTTTGTTGTTGTTTTTTTCCTTCAATTCAAGCAGTTGCAGAGAGTTGTTACTATGGCACTGAAATCCCTTTACCCTGTATGAATTTAAAAACTGGACCTTATTTTCAGTGGCTTCAGTGTTAGAAGTCAAAATCATTCATATAAAAATAGTATAGTCTTTAGGCTCGCTCGCCATTTGTGCTCAAGCACATCACTAGTTAGTTGTACTGTAAGTGAAACAAAACAAGAAATAGGAACAATATACTTAAACTTTTAAATTCATCAGAGTCTAAACATCAGAGTCTTGTGGACGTCTCTATACCATACTTACCTATTTAAGTTCAAAAATTAATTTTTTTTTAATATTGAAGGAGTAGTAATAATGAAATTGATTAAAATACTCAATTATAGCAATACTTCAAACATTTTACATTGGGTATATACATACATACATACATACATACATACATACATATATACATACACACATACATACATACATTAGCCACATGAATGTGTGTTATGAAATTGCTGCTAGGTAATTGTTGTATCTCTTAATGGCATCTAAAATTTGTGCCATCTTTTCTGATTTCACCAAATTATTTTCAAGTTACCTCTTATCGAGTACAAAGAAGATTGATTGGACTTTAAAAAACATGGTTTCATGAGGGAAAACTGAGCTAGGCTCAAGAGTAAATATATTCAGGGTTTAGCCCATAGAAAAAGTAATACTAAAATAATGGCGGCACTAACTCATACATAACACAAAAGAACACACAATATATACAAAGAACTTTCTAATGGCACACATTATGAAGCAAACAACCCTCACACTGTGGCTCCATCTAGAGACAATGGATACAACTTCTATTTCAATTGTAGTAGCTAAAAATCTATAAAGGTCACTCACATAATAACAAGTAATGGTATAATTGAACGACTGTGCTATGCATAATAAGCTTCAAACTAACAAAATACATGGTCCAAAACTAATTAAAAAAAAAATGTTTGCACTTTTACAAAGTTTATGTGTTGGCAAGATTCAGTCCAACATCATATGTTGGGTCATCGAAAACAATTGCCGTGGCTTGCTCTGTGGCTTTAGAATTAACTTTGGAATTGGGCTTCCTTGTGATCTTTTTGCTTAACTTGCTAGTTTTATCTGTCAAGCTGCTGGATCTTTGTGGCCCATTTTCGCTCCCTTGGCTGGTTTTCTTCGATTCAGACTTTCCAGCAGCTGTGAACGTGGTAGCCGTGTTGGCATATGCGGGGTCATCAAAGACACCAGCCTTGCTGGGGATCTCAGATAACGTTGTTCTCCTGGACTGAGTGTTTTCATAAGCCCCTCCGAACATGGCATTTCCTGACGCTAAGTTTCCTCGCAAGAAGGAAGAGTCCTTGCCGGTTTTGGTTGGGTTAGAGTATACGGCCGTGGCCTCGACAAATGTTGCTTTCTCATCTGCACTACTCCCGTCAAGGAGATGGTAGGTGTGGCCTGTCTTCCCCGAGCCTCGTGAGTCTGTATTTGAGAGAACCAGAGTGTGAGTCATTGCTTGGCTATAAGGCTCGATAGTCTTGGAGGGTGGGTCAATAGAGTTTGAAATATCTGAGGGCAGGACGTCGTCATATCTATGCCCTCTCTGTGAAGAGGAGGTATGGAACTTGGTTTCAGCTGCTTTCTCAGGAATGGAATCCAACGGTTTAAATTTCGCATCACTACTTTGTTTGTCTTCAGATGAGCCAAAACTCTTGGGTGTCCTGACAGACAGATCTTGTATGTGGTAGTTTCCTTGACCACTCGTAGCTCCACTGCCGTTGGAATAGTTTTCATTGTCACTGTTGGAAAGTGAAATTAATACATTCAGTCGAGTCTAGAAATATTTTTCTCATTTAGTTTGGCATGAAATTTGGTTATGGCAACTTATTAACACACCACTACAATCTGAATATACTGGCAACATGTTGAAGCATTGTAACAATTACCTTAAAGTTCCTGGAAAAAAATAGTGTCATAGCCTTTAAAATGGAGCTGTAATTTTTAGCTACACATGAATGAGGCTGGAAGTAGCAACTAATTAATGTGAGTTATTTACATGTAGAGATAGAAAAACTTCTTGTTCCATGTGCCAGTTACAATAATATAGATAAGAAAAGGTTTGATACAATTGTATTTATCACACACACACTCATTCCCTCTCTCTGACTTGGTCACAACTCACTCGTTGGTCAGGTTCTCAATCTTGTAGTCATTTTGTGCTGATTTCCCTGCAGTACTCTCAGAAATGTCTCTAGACCTCCTTCTTCTCCTCCTTCTCCTCCTTATAAGGCATGCACATGATAATATGCAAACAACTACAAATAGAACTAGTATGACAAATCCTCCTCCTCCAATAGAACATGGATAGAGATGACTATCTAAGCAGCTAGACCAATTAAAGGGAGGATTAGATGAAGCATTCATACTTCCCAGCAGAAAATTACTTACTAACAAGGTCTAAAGCTTTGCATGGCTTCTATATAACTTGTATAAAAAGCAAAATGAAAGTTAATTTTCCCAAAAGGATTCACTTTAAGCTGTACATGTGTCACGGATTGCTACACACAGCAAGATACATTTCAGATAAAATTCTTTGTATAGCAAGTTATACTAGCTATATATTTATTAGTTTTACTGTAAGTGAAACAAAACAAGAAATAGGAACAATATACTTAAACTTTTAACTCCATCAGAGTCTAAACATCTGAGAGTTGTGGACGTCTCTATACCATACTTACCAATTTAAGTTCAAAAATTAATTTTTTTTTTAAATATTGAAGGAGTAGTAATAATGGAATTGATTAAAATACTCAATTATAGCAATACTTCAAACATTTTACATTGGGTACATACATACATACATACATACATGCATACATACATACATACATGCATACATGCATACATGCATACATACATACATACATGCATGCATTAGCCACATGAATATGTGTTATGAAATTGCTGCTAGGTAATTGTTGTATCTCTTAATGGCATCTAAAATTTGTGCCATCTTTTCTGATTTCACCAAATTATTTTCAAGTTACTCTTATCAAGTACAAAGAAGATGGATTGGACTTTAAAAAAACATGGTTTCATGAGGGAAAACTGAGCTAGGCTCAAGAGTAAATATATTCAGGGTTTAGCCCATAGAAAAAGTAATACAAAAATAATGGCGGCACTAAGTAATACATAACACAGATGAACACACAATAAATACAAAGAACTTGATAATGGCACACATTATGAAGCAAACACACTGTGACTCCATCTAGAGACAATGGACACAACTTCTATTTCATATTCACATAACCATAGTCACTATTAGCAGGTAAGGGATGTGATTCTGAGGTGCCAACTGATTGTAGTTTGGTTTTTGTTGTTGTTGTTTTCATGCTGAGAACACCAGAATAGTAGGCACTCACATATAAAAAACTGGCCAGGATCCCACATGGCACATTCTATGGAGAATAATTTTCTTAATTAGAGGGCATAGCCTACACTGACACTAACCCTGTACCTTAAATGTGAAATGTGTTAAAATTATTGACTTCAAGGATGTAGTTTCACAGGCTAGACCCTCTTCCCCAGCTTTCACCCACTCTACGCAAGCTCCTCACAGTCTGATAAATCAAACTTAACATAACAGATCCAAAATTTTACAGCGGATTGAGCTCAAAGTAACCACCGTCCAATACAGGTCAAGTAGATTCTTCATTGATTGCATTCTTCCAGAACCAGGAAGAACTTCAAGTGCCCCCAGCCCTCATTCTCCTGGGGAGCTTAGCTTGTGAGGAGTTCGAAATATAGACAAAGAATAGGATTGCCTCCTGCTTAAGTCCATATAGCTATAAATTGTTGAAAAATTAAGAATATTATTATATTAATAGAATGACACATAAATTGTCCATTAAAACTGTACCGGGGAAAATCACTGTTCAATTGAAACAGCATGGGGAAAGTGAAATTGCACTGTAGCTACACTGTATCATTCACTCACTAGAGCTGGATTTCAGGATTAGCTTCCTCTGAGACTTTGTTCTCAACTTATGGCGTTCCTCTTAATGTTTGAATAGCTCATCTTAATGTGTTGAATAGCTAATTCCATCGAATACCAAGAGAATTTCTGCACTAAAGAATGACAGCAGTCTGTAACAAGAAACTACCCAGAACTGTATGTTACCAAGGCTAGCACTGCACACATGCGCACTTGCCTGTACTATTTCACTTAAAGAGGAACGCCATAAGTTGAGAACAAAGTCTCAGAGGAAGCTAATCCTGAAACCAGCTCTAGTGAGTGAACGATACAGTGTAGCTACAGTGCAAATGATTTTTAAAAAGCTTGCCTACTGTTAGCTGGTAATTGCACGGGTACCCGTGCTATTATTCATACAATAACTGAATGATCATTTCACAGGTTTGAAATTGTCACCATGACCCAATGTGTATTACTTTGGCTACCAGATTCATCTATCTTGACATTCAACATCAAACATCATAAATACCTTCAGCCAAATTTAAATTACAGCAGCTGTCCACAATCCCCAGTCTCTCAGTCTATTCAGTCTAGCCGTAATGTTCATGGGCCACATGAACTCATTGATTGTTTTGTTCCCTAGTAGTTGACTAGGAAGAGAGTAATGTGGAGACTTATTGTTGTATATCTCTTTACCATAAAATCAGTAATCTGCTTTTTATTAGTCTGGCATAGCCAGACCCTTTACCCAACCACTACACGAGGGGGGAAAGGATCTGGTAACAATGCCACACCTACTTTGTTCTATTTCCTGATTTCGGGTGGCATTCAATTAAACCCAGTTGAGATTGTTTTTAGCCATGGCACATGTTTCAGAGTCGGAACTTATTTGGTCATTACCAGCTGCCTCATACCTGCTAAACGATTAGTAAACGAATCATTAGAAGATTTCCGTATATTCCATATATTTGTAATTCATCACCAGCAGAGCAAGTGCTACAGCACCTGATCCTTCCGTCTCGCAGTTGATAAGGTGTGGCTAGGCCAAACCTAGCACATAGTTTACTTGTTTAATATATCAAGTGCTATTCTTGTTGTAACATATGGAAAGTGTCACTACTTGGAAGCCATTGGGAAAGAAAGAGAAATGATCATAGGTGTAGGAACTGGGAGGGGAGGACAGGTACTGAGGCACGTACCTCCCCAATATTTTGAACCTCTCTTGAGTTTATGGTCATAAGTACTTAGCCATGCTTGATTGCACTACAGAGTCAGAAGACAAGAACAATTAGACATTTTAGCCCATTGCCAAGATTTGTGTCTGTGAGTGGTAATAGTTCCTTGATTTAATTAGATATAAACAGACCAGCACAAATATCATTGCATGAGGACACACTCCCTCAATTATATTTTGGTGCTTATCATGTTGTGCCCCCCACCCCTCCTGCCCCCTTTCCTCCCCCACTCCCCCCCCCCCCCCCCATCCCAAATTGAGAAATTATTCCTACATGATGGTGGACTGGTCAAAAGAAAGATATCATTCAATGATGATGGATAAGGGAAGGCCTGCAATAGAGGTGTCAGAATAATTAATGCAAGTTTATTATGTTAAGGACTCTCTCTATTTGAACATATATTCTACAGTTTGGGCTGAATGAACTCCCCACATATAGCATTAGTTTGGATGATAATGTATATTATGTGCCTCAATTTCTGAAATGCACTAAGAAATCATCACACAGTGGAATCATAAAATACACAGTATAATTTAAGATAATATGATTTGCATTGAATCCTGGGACATAAAGAATAGAAACTGCCAAGAAGCCACTAAATGCCGTCAGTATTCAGAGGCTTAAAAACATCCAAGATGGGGACTCAGTGTCTTTATTTTTATTTTTGTAATATTGTAAATTGCAGTACTATAATAAATATTGCATTGCATAAAAGAAGTTTATTATAATTATAATGTCCAAAATATTTACTTCTGTCACATTTATCCACAAATTATTTGGCTAATGTACTTAAATCAAGTTTATTGGTATAGTTACAACATTAAACTATTGTTCAAGTAGTTATCTGTCATGGAAGATTGTAAGTATGAGTAGAGTCATTTGAGGGAAGAAAATGAACGCTCAGAAGTGGAGGAAGTAATAGGAATAGCTTTGTACAAGCGAATCATCAGCTGATGAACTTCAGGCAAGTTTCTAGTTTCTGTTTTTCCCTAGGTCCTGCCCTGCCCATTACCCACTCTACAGTGTCTGCATCCATGAATTAAGTTGGGAAAGTATGTTCACTGCAGCAGCTAACCACAATCCACCACAAGAAAGGCAGAGAAGCAGGAGAATGCAAGGGTCAAGAAAAATAGAAGCAGTGATAAAAAGCTGACTGGTGTAAATACTTCAATGAAGAAGTGACAGAAAATACACAGAAAGGACAGAGATATTGAGGAGTAGGAGAGATAGGCAAAGGAGGAGAAGGGAATCCATTAGTTGAGAGGAATAATAAGAAAACCTGAGATAGCTTAGGAAGAAAGGGATCAGGAGAGGGAATCCATGGTGGTAAATTATATCTTATGCTACTGCATTTTTAATTTGTCCATCAAGCGCCACTTAGAGTGGCGGGGTACTTGATAGTATATTATATTGTACATGTATGTAGATGAATATTGGTTTATTTAAAGTTTACCTATGCTATACACAACTAGCATTAAACATTCACCCCCCACCCCCCCCCCCCCCCCCCCCCCCCTTCCCCCTCCCCCAGGTAATTAATTTTTTCTAGATACGGCCCTGGCTCTAGTGCCTATAATATAAGGAGAAATAGGTAATGTTACAAGAAATAACAAACAAAAACAACATAAGTGATTCATTGCACATGTTTATACTTGACTCAACGCTGCATTCAATCTTTAACTCCCCCTTCTCCTACCCACACTCACCCCGCTGTTGTTATTTCCTGGTCTTTAATATGCATGGTGTTAATTTATGCACATATTATACAGGTTGTTTAATCAATTAGCTGATTATGTCTATGCCCATGTGGGAATATTGAGTATCAACTGTTGAAAAAACATGTGTTGGAATTATTTAACCACATTGATTCCCAAAATCTCCATATTTAAATTAAGACTAAATAATATTGTGATGAGTAAGAAATTGTTGTTTGTTAGTAGCAGTAGCTGTGACATGCAGAGTCAGTCTGAAGTATGCACAATCAGAAGACGGGAAAATTTAGTGGTCCAAGCATTTTCTTGGTACAAGTAAGATTTATATGGCAACTCAGCACAGATCAACTTCAATTATTCTAAATTACTTTGATAGTGAAGAATCACTCTAAATTTCATATATGAAATTCAACAAATCAAAAATAAGTTTTAGTTCATTAAAATTGGCAAATTTTAGTGTTTTATACTGGAAATCTTTTCTGCTGATATGTCAGAAGTCTACTTGATTATAACTATGGCAATATTATTAAAGATTTGATGACATAACCTATTAATACGTTAGTCTTGCGTTATCATTTTGAAACATTTATACAATATTTTAATACTGCACATAGCAATGAACCCTGACCCAGGTCGTAGTACAAAAATAATGTTAACAGTTACTGCTTGGGCTTCTCAGTGAGTGTTGTCTCCTCAGCTTTGGCTTGCTTGGCTTTCTTAGATGACTCTGATTTTTTGTTTCTCTTAAGAACCACATCGTGATAGTGACTGGACATGAAAACATAAGAATCTGTAATTTGCCTTATAAGCAACAACAAAAATTTCATTGTAGAGTACTTCAAAAAATTAACTTCATCAACTAGGTTGATTGCCATTATAAAATACAAATAATTCAATCCTACTAATTTGCTGTAAGAAAGAAACATTAAGAAGTGCATCTAAAGTTTCTTACTCATTGGTAATCGTTTCCACTTCCCCGGAAGATCTTCTCCTTGATGGTCCTCTGACATCACTATAGTCGCTGTCTGGAGCATCTCTTCTTTGAGTCCTCCTCCTCAGACAGCAATAGCACAACATACACACCAGAGGCAAGCCAACACAGACCAAGAAAAATCCTCCCCCTGCTAGGATACTGCATATGTAGGGCTGACGATAAAAGCAAGAAACATCAGCAAAAAAACTTGTATCTGTACCAGACATCAGTGTAGTGCTAATATTCATCTCAATCAGAATATACAGCATCAGTTTTTTTTCTATGTTGTACTTTCCCAAATAATTCCCAATTCACTCCCATGCCAGATTATTCTGGAATTCCCACTAATTGAATCATGAGCGGTAATATTTTGAGATACATACTCTATAATTATAAACATTTTTGGACAGCTATCTAAATTGAAATGAAATAAGCTAACGACAATTCACAATTATTTCAAGCAGAAATTCCTACTAACAGATGACTAATCAATGCCTTAAAGTGACTTTAATTAATGATAACTCAATGAAGTCCGCGTAAACTCAAGTTTATAGACGAAGTCAATCTATATAAGTATTGCCAATATTAATGTATTGGGAAAACATGGAGATTTCCTTGTACTTTCAGTACTGATGAATCGTCCAACACACTTTCCTAACTTCCCTTCTTGAGTCTTGCAAGCTTCAGTTTGCTTGAAATCATTTGACTAATTGCTATTCTTGTAATAAGACCATATTCAATAAATTAAATTCTCACTATTATAATACAAAATATTTGTACATTCTACTAAACAGGTGCAATTCTCACCATGAGGGAGGTTGATATAGCTTATGCATAAAAGACATAGCTGTACACATATGGTGAAGTAATTCTTATCATGAGAATTATTACAACCATGCAGAATACTGTGATAGGACCTAATGTAGCCAACACATACTCAAACCATTGGAAAGAGAGTCGAGGTGCATCAGTATATTATATGGACAGTAGAAATTATGACAATCACAGTATTCTTTCATAAAAGCCTTCATTCAGCATCCACAAAATAGCTATTTACATTAAAACTACACATTAAGAGCAAGCATTGTATGATGCTGTCTTTTCATTGATAAGATGCTCTCAGTCCACACACCATAACCACAAATTTGAAACTGATCATCACCTGATTGATAATAATGTTCGTCATAACCTTACCCACTTTTAGTTATCTCACATGATCACTGTGATTTGCTCACTCTGGTTTTGGTGCTCCAAAGTTGACGTGAAAAATCAATACTGTTGATTAGGTTAAAATAGTTAGTGACTACTACTGCTACAATGGTGACCCTGACAAGCTGTAACATAACAGGAATGAGTGACAGTGAATCAACTTCTGGTGGCCTGCCACATTAGAAGGCTGCCCACATTGGCCCGGGGACTTCACCCACCATAGCTGACTTCTCAATAGTCAAACTCTGGTTGCTGCCCTTCTGGTCGGTGAACCCTGAACTATGGTTTGGCCAGGTAGTAGCACAGTTTGCATGCAAACGGATGACCTCGCAATGTTCCAGGTATGACCATGTCATTTGTTCATGTCTTCTGAAGTTGAGGCAGAAGTGTGTGATCTCCAGCTATCTATCCCATAGTGAAACCCTCATTCCGTTCTCAAAGCATAATTCACTAAGCAGACATAACTCCAGCAATTGTTCACTGGTAAAAAAACACTGGGTAAACACAAACCTGCCCAGTTGGAGGAGAATCGATGCAACTATTCAGAGTACTTCATCATAGACTTGACACTTCATTTCTCAGAGAACTATACCTACAGAGACTTCCTCCTAGTGTTTGAATAGTGCTAGCTTTGTTGCCAGAGGGAACATCACTCAGTGACCTGGCTGAGTTAGCAGATCAAGTCACAGAAGTAGCTTCTGCCTCAGGTGATTTGGCAAAAGTAGCTAGCTAGTGACCTACTACAAAGTAAACGCAGGAATGCTTGGCCAAGTATAATGCATAACAGTACATGTTAATGTCTGTTAGATAACCATACACTTGTAAGATTTCCTACATTTTCAATTATTTAACTCATGTGTAATTTATAATGCTGAACATAATTGGCGGTTATTAAATATGAAGTTAATATTAGTTTTACTTGGAGTAAAATGTTTGATTAAATTTTGTGGGCTTACTTGAAAGGGTAAACGGAATGACAAGGTTTATGGAGCTCTGGTTCTGCTAAGTTAATTTACTATTGAAAGTAGAATTAATCCTTTTTGGTGAATTGTAACACCCAGGGATTAAAGAAAATGATGTTTTTACAGTCTATGAATTGTTTATGCCTTAAGAAAGTTCTTTAGTCTCCTCAGTAACCATTGCTTTGACTTACTTAAGTGAATACTTAACTAAACAAAGACTTTTGGATTTTCCTGAAGTCCCAACTTTTGAAAGCAGCCAGCTGGGACACTGAGATGGAAAGCTATAAGTGGAGGAGGTCACAAGCACTGCACCCTTGCAAAACAATTGCCTACTTAATATAAAACAACAGCAACAGTAATAGCTATCTATCCAGTGGTGGTTTTGGTATAGGTGGGCTTCAAAAACATGTTGTTGTTTTTTTGTAATTACCAGGTGTTCATGCGAAAAAAATCACATTTTTAAGTTGTGCCAAAAAACAATGGGGGTAGGGGCTTCAGCCCCCAGAGCCCTCCCACTTCCTACGCCACTGACTATCTGTCTATCTTTTTGTAACGCAACAAATATATTCTTACTACTAATAATAATAATGTATGTAACTACAGTAGAACCTTTGATGTGAGAAAGATTTGGGACCAGGCTCTAAGTTGACAAATCAGAGACAGTTTACATTCAGAAGTTGGTTCTTTGCACTTCAATTACAGAGGGACAGATGTTCAAGTATATAATATTGTCCTATTCAATTCGTTTTATATAAGTATTTTTAGTTTGAAGAGTACCGGATTCAAATGAGTATATGTTTGTGTGTGTGTGTCTGTGTGTGTCTATGTTTGTGTGTGTGTGTGTGTGTGTGTTTGTGTGTGTGTGTGTGTGTGTCTATGTTTGTGTGGGTGTGTGTCTGTGGGTGTCTATGTTTGTGTGTGTGTGTGTGTGTATGTGTGTGTGTGTGTGTTTGTGTGTGTGTGTGTGTGTGTGCTTAGTACACATTGGCACGGGCTGGCACACTGTTATGAGATGAGGAAGACGTAAGGAACACGATTTCTAAAACTTCCTCAGAGTTAATAAACAGATATACCATGATAAACTATCTGATAAATGAATTGAATAGGAAATTACTTGAACACTTGGAGAATATAGCAAGTTACCTACCTACACAGAGACATCACAATCCTACATTGATCAATGTTGCATAATAATGTCTTCATAGTTCAAATTCTATCGGCACTTTTTCTGGTCATATTTTCATTCTCTAATGCTATTTTAATACTGAAAGTAAACATATAATGACAGTTAGTCATACTGTCAACTCAAAGCTTGAGTCTAGACAAATGTATTGAACTTTGCATCTAGTGCCATCATTAAGACAATAGTGTAACTTCATCATGGTCTACAGGTCATTGCTAGTCTTGGGATGCATGGTTCAATTTATTTCGAGAGTGCATTCTGAATCTCTTTATGATGAGATAGATTTCTTTCAAGATGGACAACATCTGCCATATTGTGTTGCCAATGACAGCAATACATCCAGCTGGGGGTCCTGTCCTCCTTGGTCTACTTGTAAGAACAACTCCTGCTCTTGTGCTACTTTACCCTGGAATATACATATTCGTTGTGCAAGAAGTTACACTGAATTTTCCTCATGTATGTGCCTAACCTACAATGAAACAAACAATTCCTTTGTGTTTGGATGGAGTATATTCTGTTGTCGTTTTCATGGCACTGGACCATTCAATTATATTCAAATTCCTAATCAAATTGAAAACTTCACAACTACTATGTGCAACAACCACAAAAGAAATGGAACTCTGTGTGGGAAATGTATCAATAACTACTGGCCTTCTGTGTACTCCTATAGTTTGGCTTGCATCGAGTGTAAACATAGCAAATGGTTTGAGTATGTGCTGGCTACATTAGGTCCTATCACAGTATTCTACATGGTTGTAATAACTCTAAAGATCAGTATTACTTCACCGTATGTATATAGCTTTGTGTTTTACGCACAAGCTATATCTGCACCACACATGGTGAGAATTGCTCTTTTGTATGTAGAAGATAATAAATTATTGAAAGAGTTTGTAAGAATAATTTCTTCATTTTATGGCATATGGTCTTTAGACTTCTTTCGTTCATACTACTCTGATAGTATCTGCTTGAGAATTGGTATTCTTGAAGCTTACGCTCTAGAGTTTCTTCTTGTACTTTATCCAATACTTCTTATAATAATCTCATATTCAATAATCCAAGGATACAATAGAGGATACAAATGCTTTGTGTATGCGTGGAAGCCATTTAATTGGTTAGCTTTAGGAGGTAAAGAACAGAATAGAAGGTCCCTCATTGATGCATACACAGTCTTTTTAAATGTATCCTTGTTTAAAGTACTCTATGTATCCATCAATCTGTTAATTCCAACACTGGTTTCTGTATTAAATTCTGAAGGAAACACAACATACAAATATGTTTTATTTTGGGACGGCACTATACAATACGTGAGTATACAGCACTTACCATATGCTGTATTGGCCTGTATTTTTGTGACTGTTTTCATCACTACACCTATAATTGTGTTGTTTTTCTATCAGTTTCGCATTTTTCAAGTTCTCCTAAATAAGCTACCAGTTAGAATCCGAATAATACTACATCACTATGTAGAGAAGTTCCAAGGACACTATAAAGACGGAACTGGCACAAGTCGTGACTGTCGTTCTTTCTCTGTGTTCTATATTGTCTTAAGTTGCTTCTTGTTAGTCTGGTATGCTGCAGATAATAATGACTTCTTTCTTTTTGGAAGCGGTTTTCTAATGATTGCCACATTTATGTTTTATTCTATTCAGCCATACAAAGACCAACTTGCTAACCTAATATCATGTTTCTTCTTGTTTCTTCTTTTTCTACAATGTCTAACCATCCATGCCTCCAGGTTTATGGTATTTGAAAACCATGGGAGCAAAAATCTTCAGTTTTTGGCTGCATTGATGGCTCTTCTCCCAATTATTTATTTTGTTGTTCTCGTTTTCTATCAAATCTTCAAGAACACGGACTGTGGGAAAATGATCACTACATATTGCAGACATAGATGCCTCCATGTGCAACAAACTAACAGATTCAACATCTTAAGGCATTGTATGTGTAACTACTAACTGATCAATATGAAACGTATATTGTGTGCATTACATGTTGCCACTAGTAGTGTACTGAGTGTACTAAGCTTTACAAATTTACAGAGTTGTTCAGTTTAATTTAGATTATCCTATTCACTATTATATTATTACTTAGTTCATATCATTTTTGTACATTCATTCACATACCTGACACTTTTACTTTACATCAAGACCAATAGCCACAATTAATGTGATTTGAGACGGATAGTAAAATTACAGAATTTTTTCAGTCACAATAGATTTTCCTGAAAGCATACAATATTAGTAACCATGAATCATGCATTTATAAAACGTGTTAGCTATGATGTTATTGCAGTTCATAAAATGTTTATGCTTTAACAGATACTTTTCTCTTTCAGTAGTTATTGTTTTTTTATTTAAGTGAAATAATAACTATACATAAACTTATACATCTGTATAATAAATTATATATATTAATGTAGCTATCCATATAATATTAATATGCTGGTGTGTCAGTCACGGCGATAACAAAGACAACAGTGTGTGTTTTCAGTGAGCGTAACTCCCTCGAGCGACCGGTCCTAGCACTGGGTGGAGCTTATCTTGAAGGACCAGAGCTACATTCTAGTCCTCTGCTGCAGTTTACTCTCAGCCCTTATCGCTGGCACTCTGAAGGTGCTAGCAACGGGGGCTGTTAAAAGCACTGACTCGCAAGAGGGTGTTTCAAGTGGCAAAGAGTGTCATTGAACGCATCTAATGACTACACACACTTTTATGACCTGCATGATAAAACACTTGATGTGGTTTGAGGTCATATGAATATGATTATATAAGGTTAATGGGTAAAGGGTTGATAAAACTGTGTGTGTGATGATAGTTTATTGTTAGAGTTCTTGAGACGGCTGGCTTCATTGTCAATCACCTCGGGGCACAGTCTAGGGGTGTCTCTTCAGCTGGAGGGTCATGACCTCATAACCCTGACAGTGTGTATTCATGAATATCATTTGCAGAGCTGGGTTGGTACAGCATCGCCATGAACTAGATGGGTAAAGCATTCTCACATGCAGTAGCAAGGAAGGTGATTAAGTAAACAATGACGGTTGTAGCTAAAGCAAGTGAAATCAGCAAGTAAAGGGTAAAGGATAGCTAAAGTTTCAAAAGGCCTCAGTATACAACCTTGAATACACAACCATGAAGATATAATACAGAGAAACTGAGAGACAAGGATTCAAGAGCTGAAGATAGGAAAGAAGGAGAATAAGAAGAACTGAGATGAATCAGACAGAAAGATTAATTCACGGGGAAACCTTTATCACAAGTGGCAGAGAATAATAACAATGGATAGAAATAGCTTATGCTTCTGCATTCCTAACCTGCAAAAGAGTACATCAAGTGCCACTGTGTGGCAAGGTACTTGGTATAATTCTGATACTTCTATTAAAAAGTAATACACATATGAATGGTACACTATAGCTTTAAAGAGCAGCTGATTCAGCAATATTTACAGTAATGGCTCGGTGTGATAGTGTATGTGTGTGCATGATTAGTGTCTTTGACACTGGCTAGATTAAATAACAAAGGGTATACTACTTAAGTTATAGTGCATAATAGTACAGGAAGATGTATATTTTCCAATCATTTCCTTGGAATGCATAAAAAATATATGTCCTAGCTAGCTGATAAATTACACATGCGTTTAAAATGTAGACATGTCACACAATTTAGCTCTTCTTCTGTCTGACGTTTTTTAGTTCTTTCTTACAGGGCACTTGATTATCTTTCTTCCCTGGGTACAATGGCTATAAAGATTACATAATTCTTTTTCACAGGCACAAATACTACCAATTATAGATATAGTTTTCTTGTAGACAGTGGTATCTTTCACACAAGGGTGTTCCAGATTAGCAATCACCTCTGAAACCATGACGTACCTATGTTCTTAGTGGCAAGCTCATCTTGGGGACTGCATCACTACAAAGTCAGTGGGTGAAGATAAAACTGGCCAAGAATTTTCATACCTAAATAAAACAATGACTAAGTGATTGACACTTGTATGATACTCTACGACTGCAATTAATTAATACCCGGTGTTGCTTTTATGTTGGGTATAATAAATCAATTATACCTGTTGCAATGTCTATCTGGTGCTATGATCATGATTGTGGTGTGTTACTATCATATCACATGCTAGTATTCAGCATTCATGATATGTCTATAATGTATCGCATAAGCAGTACTCGTTTACTAGCTATCTTGTAATAATGCACCAGCCAGTGCCAAGGAGTGCACATGCATAAACAAACACATCCTCTCACACACATACACACTCAAACAGCGCCACTTGTTGTAAACTACTGTATCATTAACATACAAAACTCCCTCATGTGTTACTAGCCAACAAGATATAGCCATGAACTACTTTGATAATACTACTCAATACAAATTTATTTAGAGCTTATTTGCGTTGAAACTTTCAGAATACTGATAAATTTTCTTGTTGTGCAGACCCTTGGTTAGAGGTGTGGCAACTACTGCCACTACAGTACCTTTAGGCAAGTGGGCAGGTATCTATGCCAAGCACTCTCTAGCTAGTGTTACTACACTGGCGATCCTACATGCCCTGACAAGTGTAACAGACTTAGTGTTAAGTCTTTATCGACATATCGAGAATCCCAATACAATGTGTGTGCAAGTAGAAGTGACATGAATAGAATGTTCTAGAAGATGGGTAAAGAGTTCACACAAGCAATTACACAAGTTATTAAAAATAATGGGTAAAGGGAAATCACAAACAAATACATAAGTTACTAGAAATAACAGTAAACGTTAATTAATGTGTAATAAGTAAAGAGTTCTTGGGGTAGCTGACAAAACAATATGGAAGGCTGAAAAGAAGTGACAGTCTCTGGTCTGCAAACTGATGCACTCTGACAACAGAAGAACTCCAGCCGTTGTCTTTTGCTTGATGAAATTAACAATTTTATTTAAATAAAACAAAACCAGAATGTTCTTGATGTCATAGCCCACCAGTCTGCAGACTTCTTTTAAAAAAGCACTACACTTTGTCTAATACTGATATTCAAACACCACAAGTGACTGCAGATTTGGCCATGTCTGTACTGACCACAAAAGGAGTAGCAGGCACAAGTATATAAAATCTTCATTTTTTAAGCACATTTGAAAAAGTACTGAAATGAGCAGGATTATAGAACACATGTTCACTATGTCATTTTACATTCTTTTATGCTTCTTCGGAACGGAACGTATTGTCTACCACAGAATACTAGCCCTGCCCACCAATGCATGCAACCTAGCAGGGCAGGACCCAGAACTTAGTCCATTAACTTTTGAAGACCGCTAATGGTGTTTATAGTGGTGTTAATCACTTGTGTGTTTTTCTGCTTTCATTCTACTTTGTGTCATCTATATAAACTCTTCAAATTCAGTTTTCAGTTCAGTTAGTTCAAAAACTAATCTATTCTACTTAAATTAAAATTCCTAACCCTTTGTTAGTGGAGTCCCTCATACAAGAGGCTGGTCCATCCAAGTTGATAGCTAACTAATTGGTGATCAGCCCTACCTCTGGTCATTCAACAATATTGAATCAATTCAGAGTATAATTCGTTATCGAGAAAAAAAAAATTATTTTTTTTAATATTGCACAATCTATAGTGTTTATGCTTTAACTGAAACTATAGAAGTGTTTTTATCTCTCAATAGTTAGTGAATACATTAATCTAACAAAACTTATGAATACGTAAGAAAAACTATATCATTCTACCAGGTACTTGGAGATACCAAAGTTACTAAAAACTGTTACACAGAAATAATATTGGAAAGCAATTGCGTGGGTTTCTGATCCATTGTGCAAGAAGAAGTTAGCTTACAAATTTGTTTCATGTATGTGCCTTAAATAAGACAAGTAAACAACTCCTTTGTGTCCAAATGGAGTATTTTCTGCTGTCATTTACACATGTCTGAACCATTCAATCCTATTTCAAATTACTAATTAAATTGATGATTTCACTTTACCACTACCATGTGCAGCAACCACAGAAGAAATGGAACTCTGTGTGGGAAATGCATCCATAACTACTGGCCTTCTGTGTACTCCTATAGTTTGACATGCATCGAGTGTAAACACAGCAAATGGTTTGAGTATGTGTTGGCTACATTAGGTGCTATCACAGTATTCTACATGGTTGCAATAACTCTAGAGATTAGGATTACTTCACCGTATGTACATAGTTATGTCTTTATGCACAAGCTATATCTACACCACACATGGTGAGAATTATCTTAATGTATGCAGAAGAAAGTATCATTAAAAGAGTTAGTAAAAAACACTTTCCTCATCCTATGGCATTTGGTCATTAGGTTTCTTTCATTCTTACTAGTCGGATGGTATTTGCTTGAGAATCACTTTCATTTGATGACCACAGCCATGACAAGGTATATAAATGTGTACTCTCAATTTCTCACGAGTGAATGCCTGTATTATTCAATAACTGAAATGAACAAGTTTATAGACATATACCACAAGTGCAATTCAATTCTTTTATTGAAACAACACCATGAAAAAAATGTTATGATGTTTAGTATAGCACAGTCTATGAAGTGTTTATGTCTTAAAAGATGCTGAAAAAGTGTTTTTCTCTTTTCAGTAGTTATTGTTTTAGTTTGAAGTGAATACATTATATCTAAGAAATTTATGAATATGAAGGAACAACAGTATCACTCTACCTGGTACTTAGAGATACCAAAAACACAAGCAAGTGTACATATATCTCTAATTCACATAATATATGTATTAAGAAATCATTCCTTATTTAATAATTAAGTATATAATAATAATAATAATAATAATAATAACAATAATTATAATAATAATAATAATAATGGTATTCTAAGCATGAAAATACATTTTCATATATAAACATTCCTTCCGCTTTCAGTTTCAAAATATTAGTTACAAATTAAAAATTTTTTTTTTGCAGTAGACTGTTTATAATAGTCAACACCTCTTCACTTGTTCAGTTTCACATTTCAGTCAAGCTAGAAGTTTTGCATTTTTTTACATTTTTTGTAACATGCCATAAAGAGATAAGTTGAAATTGATAATTTTATTAAACTATCTTCTTATCATTCGAAGTGTAACATGATTGTTAGATCATTCATAATCTTGGTGTGTTTGCAGTTCTTATTGAAAGCTAATTCCTCTTCTGAATCTCTTTATGACGAGATAGATTACTCTCAAGATGGACAATATCTACCATATTGTTTCGCCAATGACAGCAATACATCCAGCTGGGGGTCCTGTCCTCCTTGGTCTACTTGCAAGAACAACTCCTGCTCTTGTGCTACTTTATCCAGGAATATACATATTCATTGTGCAAGAAGCTACACTGAAATAGCATCATGTATGTGCCTTACATACAACAAAGAAAACAACACCTTTGCACTTGGAGGAAGCATTTTCTGCTGTGATTTGCACAGTTCTAACCCATTTAATGATATTCAAATTCCAAATCACATTGAAAATTTCACAACTACCATGTGCAGAAAACACAGAAGAAATGGAACTCTGTGTGGGAAATGTATCGATAAATACTGGCCTTCTGTGTACTCCTATAATTTGACATGCATCGAGTGTAAACATAGCAAATGGCCGGAGTATGTGTTGGCTACATTAGGTCCTATGACAGTGTTCTACATTGTTGTATTAACTCTGAAGATAAGGATTACTTCACCGTATGTATACAGTTTTGTCTTTTATGCGCAAGCTATATCCATGTCTCACATTGTGAGAATTGCTCTTATGTATGTAGAAAATAATATAATATTGACAGAATTAGTAAAAATAATTTCTTCATTTTATGGCATATGGTCTTTAGACTTCTTTCGTTCATACTACTCTGATAGAATCTGCTTGAGAATCGGTATTCTTGAAGCTTACGCTTTAGAGCTTGTTCATGTACTTTATCCGATACTTCTTGTAATAATCTCATATTTAATAATCCAAGGATACAATAGAGGATACAAATGCTTTGTGTACACATGGAAGTCATTCAGTTGGTTACTAGCTATGGAAGGTTCAGGAAGAAGCAGGAGGTCTCTTGTAGATGCTTACATCGTCTTTCTAAATGTATCGGTGTCTAAAGTGCTTAATGTAGCTATCAATTTATTAATTCCTTCTGTAGTTACTGTTTTAGATACAGAACGGAATTCGAAACACAAATTGGTGTTATTTTGGGATGGTACCATATCCTACATGAGTAGAGCACACTTACCATATATCACATTGGCCCTCATTTTTATACAATTTTTCATCACCAAGCCTACAATTGTGTTGTTTTTCTATCAGTTTCGCATCTTTCAAGTTCTTCTAAATAAGCTACCAGTTAGAATCCGAATAATACTGCATCACTATGTAGAGAAGTTCCAAGGACACTATAAAGACGGAACTGGCACAAGTCGTGACTGTCGTTCTTTCTCTGTGTTCTATATTGTCTTCAGTTTCTTTATGGCTATCTTATATGCTATCAATAGTAGTGACTTCTTTCTCCTCAGTGGCAGTTTTCTAATGGTTGCCACATTTATGCTCTATTCTATTCAGCCATACAAAGACAAATTTGCTAACATAATAGCATGCTTCTTCTTGTTTCTTCTTTCTCTACAATATCTAACCATCCATGCCTCCAGGTTTATGGTATTTGATAAAAATAAGAGAGCATGTCTTCAGTTTTTGGCTGCATTGATGGCTATTTTCCCAATTATTTACTTTATCATTCTTGTTTCCCACAAAGTTTTAAAAAACACTGACTGTTGGAAAAGAATCGTCAAATATAGATATTATTATATGCAGCAGATTCAATATTCCAAAATATTGAATATGAAGTCCTAGCTATTATGTACTTTAAACACATCAATGCTTTGTTGCCATTATACGCTTACTGACAATTGTTGTGGCTTATGCTGAAATTTTAAAAGTTAATTTTACTTAGTATTAATATTTTTTGCATCTCACATCATACTTTTAATACACTTTTGTGAATAACTGCTACCATTATGTTTCTTTTTGCTGTACTTTTTGAAATGATAATAAGCATTTTCATAATATTGCTGCCATAAAGATTGTTGAATTCATACTATGGTACTATGATACTATTGATAACACAGCAGTAATGATACATACAGATTACCTGCAACTTCTAAATGTACTGTCATAAGTTGATACTAATCCTCTGTCAAAAGGGAAAATGAGCATAGACATAGCTATTCTATTTTAAACTTATTTGTAGTCACATAATATTTAGTACAGTAATGGAAGTTAGACGGGATTAATGCCGGGCAGAGTCCATACTGTTGGAAAGGTGGGAGTCATGAGCTTGCATAGGCATAATGGGAGAATCCTGTCCACAGTTGCTGAGGCTAGACACAGAACTGAAAATATATTATCTTTCTTTAATTAGTGGGAGTTGGCCATTTATTAGGATGGATAAGTCTAGGAAAGAAATGTTGACAAGCTCTAGTGCCAATACGACTCCAGCTCAGACAGCTATCATCAGGAAGACAATAAAGGCAGTTTTACTTTTGTGCATAAACCATAGGGATCCCAGAGCTTGAAGGTCAGGTGATGCTAGCCAGAAATCTGAATCTATAACTTAAATTTATGCACCATTTGTGTGTGTTTGCTTTTAAATTTATACACAAAATATGTGTGTTCACTTTTAAATTTATATATATATCGTGTGTGTGTTATTTTAAAATTTATGCACATCATGTGTGTGTGTTCAATTTTGCTTTGTTCCAGATGCGGCCGATGATGGATTAAGTGCTACGATGATGGATTAAGTGCTACTTGCTGTACACTGATTTGATGTCAGAATTAATGCACACACATAGGGGCCTTAGGTGTGAGGGGGGGGGGGGGGGGGGGGGGATTGACCACAGACTTGCTCAAATCAGTGACAGTCCACATAGCTGGTGGTAAACTGGACCCATGGCACTCGCTTGGTGCATTGTGGTACTATGCTCATGATGGGCAGGTTAGTGGTCAGTTCTGCTCTGGCTGTCAGTAGCAGTGTAGAACAAGGTGGTTATTATTAATAATAATAATAAGCATGAATCAGTACATAAGACACTATGAGTAAGGAGCCTTGGTGGCAAGTATGTAGTGAGTGGGCTGGTAAAACCTTTGAGTTGTAATTAGTATGATAGTATTCATACAACTGCACGTGCTAGCCTTGAAGCTGTAGAAAGAAAGGCTAACAATATTAGCCGCAACTATTCTCTCTTACTGATGATGTACGTACAGCTGTGGAGGATGCCTGCCAGTGTGGCAAGACAATGATGAGTTTGAAGATGGGAGGAGGCTTGCAATGAGTGCTAGGGCCCATCAAGAGATAGGCAGAGTGGTAGAGCCAGATTACAAATGAAGAAGAAGAGGGGCTTGTTATGCCTGGAATGATGGCAGGTATAATGCGGTGCAGATATGAGTACATCTTTCCAAGTGTCAAGGGGACCATAAGTGGCAGACATACAGCAGTATTGGAGAGCCAGTAAAATATAGTGGCAGGAGTGGGAGACACCACAGGAAGGTGCACTGATGTGCCAGAGACTCCTATACTTTGGCTAAAGAAGGTCGTGAAGCAGTCCAAGAGGGACTCTGCAGGTTTGCAGCTAGTGGGCAGGGATGGCTTGAAGAGTAAGATTATCCAGATCGGATACATGCACTTGAAGAGGGTTTTCTGGATACTTTTGTGCAGCGGTTAGAGAGACTTTACTACATTTTAAGAAAATAGAATGGCTAGAGGGTGAGAGAAGGGCCAGTAATAGAGAATGTTCTGACAAATTAAAACAATATGGGACTTACGGACACCTGGCCAGGATGAAGACATATTGTGGACTGTGTTCTGTCTAGCATTTTTCGACATCCTAAGCTGACAGTCTGTAATGATGGTGCATTTGATAATATGTACTGCCCAATTGATGATGAAAAACCTGGCAGTGGATAATCCAAGTAACCCAAGCAACTTATACCAGCCTTTCCCAGAGCATCTCTTGCTGCTGTCACACACCTCTGTCTCATCAGTTGGCAAAGAGAAACAGAGGGCCTTGCTCCTTGCCTCACGCAACCAGGTAGCTTACCATTGCTGTGAGCACTAATCTGACCCATTTCTCCCAATCAGCAGAAATATGCTGCTATGAGATGCAAGACTGACCTTCATCAACGACACATTATGAATACACTTGCACACACAAAGCACAGTGGAAAGAGGTTAACACAACATTACAGAGAAAGTGGCTAGCTACTGTCTGGGTATCTTAACATACTTCACATAAGCCAGGTTCTCTTCCATCTCCCCGGAGTCCTAGCAGCTGCAGTGGTGGCCACTCCAATCCAGATTCTGTCACCAAATTACCAGGAATCAATACCAGCCCAGCCCGGAGAATCTCTCACTGCTGTTACAAACCTCTGTCTCATCTTTTGGCAAAGAGAAACAGTGGGCCTTGCTCCTTGACTCACACAACCAGGTAGCTTACTATTGCTGTGAGATTGGGCTCTAATCTGATCGTTTCTCCCAATCAGCAGAAATTATGCCGCTACTTACTTTGGTGACAGATTCTGCATTGGAGCATCCACCACTGCAGTTGCCAGAGGAATGGAGGATTCCATTCAAGACACTGGGGCATTGGAAGAGTGGCTGGCAGTTTGGGGGGTAGTTCTTTGTTGGGTCCCACATTTGTGGTTTTTCTTTGCTCTATAAGCCCAAGCAGCATCACTATCTGTGAGGGGATAATGTTTTCAGACCACACCTCCACCAAACTACACTGCCAATGCTGTAGCCAGTCCTGCAGAAGAAATGATGAAAGATAAGAAACCACATTAAACTATAGAGGTGACTATTGGTATTTAAAAGGACGAATGCCCATGGACTTAAGTATGGTTAACAGAAGTTAGGCATGGTTAATACTGGGCAGAGCCAAATATGATGCTAATGATCTCGGTCACCTGGGTTCAATTTCAGATGTGATCGGTGTGGGTTCTACGTTTGGGGTTTTCCCCTGCTCCTCAAAGCTCAAGCAGTATCACGAGCTGTGAGAGGGTGGAGCTTCCTTCCCACACCTCTACTGAACTACACAGCTCATACTGTGCCTAGACCCAGAGAAGAACTGAAAACCACATTGGAGTGTAGAGGTAAGTATTGGTATTGGTGAGTAACGAGACAGATGCCTGAGGATTAATTGTTTGGAAGAAATCAGCACATATTATATGAGTGGCATCAGAAAATTTACAAATGGCCTTCAAATTCACAAAAATGGAGTAATATTAATTGTCCCAATAAACTTATTTTGACATAACTTGACGAAGTCACTGTGACTGTTGATGTTTTGTAATGTATGCTCTTAGCAACTAGTGTCTGTTGTGTGTTCATTTGTGTCGTGTATTAGTTACATGTCTCTGTTATTTTTATATCACTTTTTCTATGGACTGAGCCCTGGATATATTTACTCTTGTACCTAACTCAGTCACTCAGTAATATTTTCTCATTAACCTTGCTCTTGGATAAGACAAAAACCTAAATTTCTCTGGTTATTAGTCAGGTTGGGCAAACTGGTAGCGAATGAGAGTACCTGAGTAGCAGAGGAGACCCACATAAGTACTAAAAATGCTCTAATCAAATGATAAATTGAATGAGAATGTGCACTATGTTATGATAATAAAACAACCCCAACATGAACTACATTATGATATCACTGTCAGAGAAATATCAATTGATAGAAATATGCGCATTACTCAAGATTTGTTGTTAGATTCATATAAGATAACTATACTTTCTAATAAGCCTGAAGTTCAATTTAAGTTGAAAATTATTGTAATAATAGTACATATAATTTACTTTGTGCCACATATTAGTAAATTTTGTTGTAATACACATCACAATGCTTTACCCGTGTTGCTGTTTACTTTACTTTTGAGTCCCTCAAAGTGCATAGTCATTTAATGATTTTTTTTATGAATTTAAAAGTGGGTTATTGCTAGCGTTGTATTTAACCAACTGATTCATTACAGACATTTAATTGATAGACCATTTAATTGATTTACATCATTATTACAGTGCTAAATGCTTGTATGATTTATTAATTCATAAATGAACATGTTTTAAAGTGGTGCACACAGTGAATGATACACATTGACTGGTAACTAAAAGCTGCTGAACAAAAATATTAGGATGTTGAATTTATTGTAGCTTGCTGCATATGACATCTAAGTTAGCAACATTTGGTGATCCTTTCCCAATTGTGTGAACGCTTTATATTGTAGTGAAAAACTAGAATAATTAAGTAAATAAATGGCAGAAGAGTCATCAATGCAGCTAATAGCTGCAGAAATTCTCTATTATGTTTATCAAATACCATAAACTTAGAGGCGTGGATGGTTAGGTATTGTAGAGCCAGTAGAAACAAGAAGAAACATGCTACTATGTTAGCAAGTTGGTCTTTGTATGGCTGAATATAATGGAACATAAATGTGGCAATCATTAGAAAACAGCTTCCAAAAAGAAAGAAGTCATTATAATTTGTAGCATACCAGACAAACAAGAAGCAACTTAAGACAATATAGAACACAGAGAAAGAACGACAGTCACGACTTGTGCCAGTTCCGTCTTTATAGTGTCCTTGGAACTTCTCTACATAGTGATGTAGTATTATTCGGATTCTAACTGGTAGCTTATTTAGGAGAACTTGAAAGATACGAAACTGATAGAAAAACAACACAATTATAGGTGTAGTGATGAAAACAGTCACAAAAATACAGGCCAATATAGCATATGGTAAGTGTTGTATACTCATGTATTGTATAGTGCCATCCCAAAACAATACAAACTTGTTAGATTTCTTTCCTTCAGAATTTAATAAAGTGACCTGAATTGGAATTAACAGATTGATGGATACATAGAGTACTTTAAACAAGGATACATTTACAAAGACTGTATGTGCATCAATGAGGGACCTTCTATTCTGCTCTTTACCTTCTAAAGCTAATAACCAATTAAATGGCTTCCATGCATACACAATGCATTTGTATCCTCTATTGTATCCTTGGATTAATAAATATGAGAATACTACAAGAAGTATTGGATAAAGTACAAGAACAAGTTCTAGAGCGTAAGCTTCAAGAATACCAATTCTCAAGCAGATACTATCAGAGTAGTATGAACGAAAGAAGTCTAAAGACCATATGCCATAAAATGAGGAAATTATTCTCACAAACTCTTTCAATAATTTCTTATCTTCTACATACAAAAGAGCAATTCTCACCATGTGTGGTGTAGATATAGCTTGTGCATATAACACAAAGCTATATATATATGGTGAAGTAATACTGATCTTTAGAGTTATTACAACCATGTAGAATACTGTGATAGGACCTAATGTAGCCAACACATATTCTGGCCATTTGCTATGTTTACACTCGATGCATGTCAAATTATAGGAGTACACGGAAGGCCAGTAGTTATTGATACATTTCCCACACAGAGTTCCATTTCTTCTGTGGTTGCTGCACATGGCAGTTGTGAAGTTTTCAATTTGATTAGGAATTTGAATATAATTGAATGGTCCAGTGCCATGAAAATGACAACAGAAAATACTCCATCCAAACACAAAGGAATTGTTTGTTTCATTGTAGGTTAGGCATCTACATGAGGAAATTTCAGTGTAACTTCTTGCACAACGAATATGTATATTCCAGGGTAAAGTAGCACAAGAGCAGGAGTTGTTCTTACAAGTAGACCAAGGAGGACAGGACCCCCAACTGGATGTATTGCTGTCATTGGCAACACAATATGGCAGATGTTGTCCATCTTCAAAGAAATCTATCTCATCATAAAGAGATTCAGAATGCACTCTTGAAATAAACTGAACCATACATCCCAAGACTAGCAATGACCTGCAGTCCATGATGAAGATACACTATTTCTATTTGTCCCAAGTATTTAGCAGCGATAATTCTAGTAATACATGTTCACTTCAAAATATTCTATTAGACTCTAACTTTCAACTGAAGACATAATATATTAGCCAATAATGTAACAAGTTTGAGCAAGTTGACCTTTCAATGAAAACTGGATAAGAAACATTTACTTTATATTATGTTTACTTTCACTATTTTATAAAACATTTGAGAAGGCAAATGTGACCTGGCTGATTTGCCAGAATTTTCATAATAAAGCCAAGTTGAACTAAAACATGGAACTCTTTGTGCAAGGTAGATCACTATTTATGCTCCCAAAAGTTTTCAATATGTGTCAACTTAATTCATGTTCTATGTATATATTGTGGCATATTTATTATGAGCTTGGAGAAAACCGGTGAAAAAGTTCATGTTTTTATACATTACTTAAGTAGTGCTTCTATCTTATAACAATGTACCAGACAATGCCAAAGTGTACTCAAAATTATGCACACTCACAAATACACACACACATGCACATTTGCACAAACTCTATTGTAAATGCAGGTGTCTTTGAGAATCAGTATTGAGTTCCCTGACAATTCATGAATACAGGTGTCTTCGAGTATCAGTATTGAGTTCCCTGATTCATAAATACAGGTGTCTTTGAGTATCAGTATTGAGTTCCATTACAATTCATTACTAATAAACAGCTGAGTTTGATCTCCATGTTCACAAGAAAGTGCTTGTGCATTTTCTTCTGCTTGTGATACAATTACCCCAATGTATCTAGAAGTAGCCCTTGCTAAGGATGTCATCTCAGACTAGATTGGGGGAAATTTTGCTTCAAGTGCAGTGGGCGCTTGTGTACAAGACTTGACTCTACAGTTAAAAACAAACGGTGTATCTAACAGACTAATAAGAATGCTTTCAATCTCAAGCCCAATGCAAAAGGCCTTCATTTCAATGAATTGAATATTAGTGGAGGGTTGACATGTCACTCCATTCACCCTCTGGATCAGCCCCTGTGTTATTTAAAACTTCAACTAAATCAGTTCACACTGAAGTCTGAAGGGATTAATCATGTATCTACTCATTGAGTTGGTATTAAAGTTTGTAAATGTGAACTTTACAGGCAAAGTTTACAGACTTGTTACAACAGAGACACATGCTCATTGATTTTTTTTAATGATTCTTTTATTAAACATGTTTCCAGTTGCATGTCATGTTTGCTGTATATTCTTGTTTGTTTTGGCCATAATCTAAGATGAGATATTGAGATAGTTCAAATTGTGTTTTATTCCTAATAATATTTGTATTAACAGTTCTTCTAGTAATGTAAATAATTAATATATAATTTTATTTATTGCTTAACGGTTTCCAATCACCAAAGGTTAAACCGAGAATTGGTCCCATTTTAATCTTAAATATTATCTGGAGTGCAACATAAAATATGTGCAAAGTTTCATACTTTAATCATAAAATGCATACACAAAATGTTTAGCAGATCCACTATATCATTACAATTATCACAAATCACACACACACACACACACACACACAAGAGTAGTATGATTCACATATAAATTAATTATAATTTGTGATCTTAAATTACTACATCAAGTAATAAAATGAAAATATATTTTGCAAATAATAATTGATTCAATAAAATATAACTTCAAAACATAAACACAAGTAAATAATAATACATTATCTTTAAATAGCAACAAAGCAAAAGTGTATTAAAACAGCAAACATAGTTAGTATATTACTATTTTGAGTAACTCTAGAAGCTTTGCACACAGTATCTTAAAATATTAAATCTGTTCTAGTTGACTGCACATACTAACATCAATGTCTACAATATATAGCAATCTTTTTCCCATAGTCTGTACTCTTTAAAATTTAGTAGAAAACAAGAATGATCAAATAAATAACTGGGAGAAGAGCCATCAATGCAGCTAAAAACTGAAGACATGTTCTCTTACGTTGATCAAATACCATAAACTTAAAGGCATGGATGGTTATACATTGTAGGGAAAGGAGAAACAAGAAGAAGCATGCTATTATGTTAGCAAGTTGGTCTTTGTAAGGCTGAATAGAATAGAACATAAATGTGGCAATCATTAGAAAACTGCTTCCAAGAAGAAAGAAGTCACTAGTATTTGCAGCATACCCGACGAACAAGAAGTAACTTAAGACAATATAGAACACAGAGAAAGAACGACAGTCACGACTTGTGCCAGTTCCGTCTTTATAGTGTCCTTGGAACTTCTCTACATAGTGATGTAGTATAATTCGTATTCTAACTGGTAACTTATTTAGGAGAACTTGAAAGATGCGAAACTGATAGAAAAACAACACAATTATAGGTGTAGTGATGAAAACAGTCACAAAAATACAGGCCAATACAGCATATGGTAAGTGTTGTATACTCATGTATTTTATATTGCCATCCCAATATAACACTAATTTGTGTGTTTGCTCTCCTTCTGTATTTAACACAGTAACTTCAGAAGGAAATAACAAATCAATGGCTACATAAAATACTTTAAACACAGATACATTTAGAAATACAGTGTAAGCATCTATAAAAGACCTCCTGTTTCTTCCTTTACCTTCCCAAGCTAATAACCAATTAAATGGCTTCCACGCATACACAAAGCATTTGTATCCTCTATTGTGTCCTTGGATTATTAAATATGAGATTATTACAAGAAGTATTGGATAAAGTACAAGAACAAACTCTAGAGCGTAAGCTTCAAGAATGCTGATTCTCAAGCAGATGCTATCAGAGTAGTATGAACGAAAGAAGTCTAAAGACCATATGCCATATGAAGAAATTATTCTTACAAAGTCTTTTAATAATTTATTCTCTTCTACATACAAAAGAGCACTTCTCACCATGTGAGGTGTAGATATAGCTTGTGCATAAAAGACAAAACTATATATATACGGTGAAGTAATCCTTATCTTGAGAGTTAATACAACTATGTAGAATACTGTGATAGGACCTAATGTAGCCAACACATACAGAAACCATTTACTATGTTTACACTCGATGCATGTCAAACTATAGGAGTACACAGAAGGCCAGTAGTTATAGATACATTTCCCACACAGAGTTCCATTTCTTCTGTGGATGCTGCACATGGTAGTTGTTAAATTTTCAATCCGATTAGGAATTTGAATATAATTGAATGAGTTAGAACTGTGAAAATTACAGCAGAAAATACTTCCCCCAAGTGCAAAGGTGTTGTTTACCTTGTCATAGGTAAGGCACAAACACGAGGAAAGTTCAGTGTAGCTTCTTGCACAACGAATATGTACATTCCATGAATATGGGGCACAAGAGCAGGAGTTGTTCCTGCAAGTAGACCAAGGAGGACAGGACCCCCAATTGGATGTATTGCTGTCACTGGCAACACAATATGGCAGATGTTGTCCATCTTGAGAGTAATCAATCTCGTCATAAAGAGAATCAGAAGAGGAATTAGCTTTCAGTAAGAACTGGAAACACACAAAGATTATGAATAATCTAATAATCATGTTACAGTATGATTCAACTTAAAACTTCAGCAGAAAAAAAACGCAAAACTTGTTGAAGTTCCAGGACAGAAAAGTGAAACTTAGCAAGACGCAACAGTATAACCTATTATAAACTGTCTCCTGCTAAACTAACTTCCGTTTAGAATCTCTAACTAATGTTTCTACTGAAAGCTAAAGTAAAAAAATGTTTTTTTCATCCTTGCAATTTGACACAATTTTATCGTGAGTATAACATTATTACCTATCATCATTATTATTGTTAATTATTATCATTAGTTGTATTATTATTATTATTATTATTATATATAGTATTAGTTTTATTGTACTATTATAAAATAATGAAAAACCTCATCAATGCATACACTATGTTGACCAGAGATTCATATATTTTTTTGTCCTGTATTATTGTTTCTGTATAACTGTTTTAGTAACTTTGGTACCTCTGAGCACCTGGCAGAATCATACAGTTTATCCTTCATATTCATAAGTTTTTGTTAGGCTAAAAGCATTCACATAAAACTAAACAATAACTACTGAGAGCTAAAAACACCTTTTCTGTATCTGTTGGAGCATAAACACTTTTTAAACTGCGATATTAATAAAGTATAACATTTTCTTGACGGGTAATAAAAAATTAATGGGCATTGATTGTAAATGACTGTAGAGTCCTGTTCATTTCAGTTACTAGTTTAAAAATGAGTACATCAACCTGTGTACCCCACCTCCCTTTACATCTAGTTTAGCTATGGCCAACCAAACTGCCCTGAAATTCTAGAATAGCTGTGTGTTAACAAAAACTGCACTAGCACTCTGCTTTGTATTAGATGCAGCCAGTTAATGTTAGTCAACAAGGTCAAGTTGTTTCACAGAAAAATTTGCGAAGTAAATTTGAAGAAAATAAGAAAGCCAACAGTTGGAATTCAACTATATTTCATAACAAAGTTTTATTCTATTAAATTTATTGGAGTACAGAATTGTCTAATACAATAATTATATATACTTATAATATACAATATATATAGTACTTATTACATGAGTCAGAGTGTGATATGGTGAAATATTTCAAGAGCAGGCTAATTTATTTTCAAGAGCCAAAGGAGAGTGAAAATAAAGCCTGAGAGTGAAATATCTAGCCATATCACTCTGACAAGTGTAATAAGTGGTTTATTCCACACTAGATATCTTCACTGCAGTAGTTTTTTTGGTAACTCAATGTGTAAAGTTAGCGAAAACTCACTAGGGGCTCCCCACAACCCCAGCTGATATTATAGCAGCTGCTCTAACCTAGCTGGTAGGCTCCACTAGAGTAAAGGTAGCTGTAAAAACCCAGAAAACTTGTGGTCAGGCCCAGTTGCTATAACTACTCTGGTAATGAGCCCTGAGACAACACTTTGTGATCCTAAAAATAGCATTGTGAAGATATATAGCTTGGAATAAATATATATATTTATTGCAGCTTTGATATTTTTACTTGAATATTTCCGAATCACGCGAGCGTTCTGTATTCTCCCATATTGTACGGTTTATATTGTACGCTCCTTGTAGCGCGCGCGTAGCGAGTAAAATCAATGAAAATTGTATTTTAACCGGTTGAGAAAAATTTCAAAGAAGCAATAAATCACTTATCACACTCGTCGTACAATATGGGAATGATATTTTACTCTCACGCCACATTTTCACTCGCCTTTGGCTCGTGAAAATATTTTGCTTGCTCGTAAAATATTTTCCCATATTGTACTCTGACTCGTGCTATAAGTATTATATATATACATATATATATATATACTTACAGTATAATTATATAATTGAATACACAATAAAAAATTGTTCACTCGATGTCTGTCACTCTTGATGTTTGAATATCTGTATGTTACAGTTGTCATTAATCATATTCATTGTTTTAGTGTATGTTGTGGTTTTGTTGTGAGCATGCTCAGTCTCTGTGTGCGCTCTCTGTGTGAGTAAAAGATGAAGTGCCTGAAATATAATCCATTAAAATCCAGCTAGATAGTTGGTCGGTGTAGTGTTCAGTAGCCTAGGTGGTTACAGGTAGTAGACAATGGATTCATCAGACGATCACTCCTACTACCCAACACTGTATTCCAATATTTCATTGGATTTATGTATAAACAGAACAGTCAAAGAGTTAATGAGGAATTAATATTGTGCGTAAAATAGCTACAGATATTCATACTTCCCCATTTATTACTGTAACGGCTGATGAAATGGCAAAATTTTCCAATGTTGAGCAAGTACATTATATAACTGATGAATTTGAAGTTCATGTGGATTTTTTGGGGTTTATACTCTGTGCTATCTATTGATGCTACAATGTTATTCTCAGCAATATAATATGTATTTTGTTGAGTATTTGTTTTGACCAACTACGGAGGGCAATATTATGATTGGGCAAGTGCCATAAGTAGGAGTAAGAATGGTGTTGCCAAGTACATCAGTGACATTGAACCAAAAGCATTATTTGCCCATTGCTATGGCCATGCTTTAAATCTGGCAGCAAGTGATACTGTGAAAAAAATCGAAGATAGTAAAGGATGCACTCAACTTAGCACAGGAGATAGCTAAACTAATATAATTAAGTATTGACCACAAAGAGAAGGCATTTTTAAGAGTATCAAGGAAGCACATCTTGATGATACAAGTGGTATACAAGTGCTATGTCCTACATGCTGGACAGTCAGAGCTGATGCTCTTGCAAGCATTGCAAGTAATTTCAAAGCTTTTATACTAACGTGGGAAGAGACAGCAAACATCGTCAAGGATACTGATACAAATTGCAGAATTTACGAATATTCCAAGATAATGAATTGTTTTGATTATATTTTGGTAATATTTTTGGTGAGATGTAGCTTAAATATTCAAATAACTTAAAATGGCTTTGAAAAGCCATCTTTACCTTGTATGACATAAACGTCCCTTGCGATGTGATGATGGTGAACCAGAAGATCATTTTTATTCTGAAATGAAATCTTTTTACCAGCAGTCATGCTACTATGAAGTTGCAGGCTCGTTGCTATGATTATGCTTATTTTGGACTTATTAATAGAGCATTACATAGCATCAAGTGAAGTTTTCTTTCAACTGTTTGGCTCAAAGGTGTGGGAACACCCACTCAGCCAGATGGAGGTGAGAGGGAGCAAGAGCCAGGCATATGCCTTTGAACTAATTGGACAGTTTGTGTGTTTGTGTGTATTAAGTGTTAATTGGTGTGTGTGTGTGTGTGTCCTTACTTCGTTTTTGTAAGTCATGGTGTCAGTTCTGTTGGCCAACCAGATTTGGGAGTGTGGGTGAGACATAGGGTCTTATATACTGTGGCCTGTCTCACCCACCTCAGATTTTGTACAGTGTGGCTTTTGAATAAAGACATTGATTCCAGTAGAGTCTGGTGGGGCTTGATTTGGGTTGCCTGCATAACTGGGGGACTACCAGCTTACTGTGGAACATCCTTCAATAGTCTGTGCATTATCTCTGGTGGCAGCGGGGACGCTACCTGGAGCTCTGAGGACAGAGATCACGGAGCCGAGAACCCGACGACCCCACAGAAGGCCTTCTTCAGTAAAATCAGGTGAGAAATGGCATGATACAGTATGTGTGTGTGTGTGTGTGCTTAAGCAGGAGTGTAGGTGCTGAAAAATGTGCACTAGTGTGAGGAGCTGAATGTGTGTGTTAATTAGTTCGCTTTCAGTTGTCTTGTGAATGAATGCTTTCCAATGGCTAGTGAGATTCAAGCCACAGTCCAGATTCATGGTGTCAGTTTTAGACTGGATCCTAATGGCTTCTAGCACTCTCCTCTTCCAGTGGGCTTGCTTATTTCTTGCATTGAAGACAGATTTATACAACCAGGGTATGAAGAGTATAAGCCACTAGAATCTTTACTTCTTAAGGCATGTACTTCAGTGGATACTGAAGAGGAAGTTGCAGAAATTTTCCCATTCTACTAAGACGTCTTTGATTGTAGCACTCTTCAGACTCAACTTCAAGTTTTTAATATTTTAGTTCAACTCAGACTGACACTGGCCTCAAACAATTGACATTTTCAACTTAAAAAAAAACAAGTTTTTGTCCCTCTCTCCTGGCCTACTGTCAATGTTTCCCAAGTCTATCGTCTTTTGCAGTTAATCTGGTGATGCCAGCTACAAATGCATCTGAGAGATATTTTAGTGCTTTGAGACACATTAAAATATATTTAAGATTTACTATAAATCAAGAGCATTGATTATTTAATGCTTCTGCAGATTCACAAAACAAGAACAGATGAAATAGATTTAAAATGTATTGTCAATATTATTAATAGATGAATCCGAACACTGTAGCAGCACTATCTAAGTTTTAATGTCAAATGTCATAGTATTATTGTTATAAGAACTTAATCATATGTATGTAGCTATTTATTTTAATAAAAATTCATTAGAAGAAAATGTTATTATGTTCACAATCATTAAAAAATGAATTTTTTTTACTGGTTTTCTTGCCACTTGTGAAGCCACTTCCACCTGTAATTACTGTAAAAACTTGTAACATTGCTTGTAAGAAATGTAAACAAGCCACACCCACAAAACTATTAGCCACACCCACATCCATACATTGTGACTACACCCTTTTCTGGGCCTCACCACCCCAAAATTGCTTGCCTCGGGCTTGAATCCTTTGACCAGTGCAAACAGCTAAATCAGCATATATCTCTGGTGAAGTCTCAGTAGATGCAAACCATCCCCCCACAGTCTTATACCATTAGTTTCAATTAATACTCCTCTACGTGAGTGTAAGAGTGTATAAACATGTGTGTGCATGTAAGTGTATATGTGTGTGTATTTTGGTACAACGTGACACAGGTTGGCACTACGTATTGGTTTGTTTAAAAAACAACAAAAAGTTTTGACAAGGAGTATGTACTTACTCATGTCAGTTAGCATTGAGCTTAAAATGTGATTTTTAAGAGCACAACCCACCAGTGTAATTGCCTGTAAAAATACTTCATTGTTCTACACTGCTACTTGGCTTTATATGTAAATTCTATAACTTTTATCATCATAATTTCTTTTCACTTACACAATTTCTTTCTCAGCCTTGCTTTACTCATCAGATGTATTCTCTCTCTTTCAAAGGCTTTTTTCAACAATAAAGAATTAAAAATATTTGGTCGCCACCAGTGTTTGTTTGCTGGCTGGTTGTCATAGCTCAATGGCAGAGCACTTGTGCGTTAAGCAAGCGGTCCTGGGTTCGATTCCCGGTGGCGACCAAATATTTTTTAATTCTGTATTGTAAGAGAGAGAACATCTAGTTTAGCGGTGACCTACCAAACTGCCTGGAAATTCTAGAATAGCTGTGTGTTACCAAAACTGCACTTCTTTATCCAGTTTATAATCCTAACTATCAGAGAGAGAATACATCTAATAATTTTCTCTTCAATCTTTTTTTTTTACTTGAAGTAGACATATATGTTTGATTTGGCAATATACTCACATGGTTTTGGGGATAATGGTGATATTTTTCAGAGCTATAGAATGGTGTTTACAATCAAGTGGGAAACACTTTCAAAATGATTTTGTTTATACATCTACTTTTTTGTTTCAGTTAGAAGGCATAACAGAACCTAACTAAAAAACACAAAACTGAATGTCAAATTGCAAGGATGAAAAAAAACATTTTTTTACTTTAGCTTTCAGTAGAAACATTAGTTTGAGATTCTAAACGGAAGTTAGTTTAGCAGGAGACAGTTTATAATAGGTTATACTGTTGCGTCTTGCTAAGTTTCACTTTTCTGTCCTGGAACTTCAATAAGTTTTGCGATTTTTTTCTGCTGAAGTTTTAAGTTGAAACATACTGTAACATGATTATTAGATTATTCATAATCTTTGTGTGTTTCCAGTTCTTACTGAAAGCTAATTCCTCTCCTGAATCTCTTTATGACGAGATAGATTACTCTCAAGATGGACAATATCTGCCATATTGTGTTGCCAATGACAGCAATACATCCAGCTGGGGGTCCTGTCCTCCTTGGTCTACTTGCAAGAACAACTCCTGCTCTTGTGCCCCGTATTCATGGAATGTACATATTCGTTGTGCAAGAAGCTACACTGAACTTTCCTCATGTTTGTGCCTTACTTATGACAAGGTAAACAACACCTTTGCACTTGGAAGAAGCATTTTCTGTTGTCATTTTCACAGTTCTAACCTATACAATTACATTCAAATTCCTAATCAGATTGAAAATTTAACAACTACCATGTGCAGAAAATACAGAAGAAATGGAACTCTGTGTGGGAAATGTATCAATAACTACTGGCCTTCTGTGTACTCCTATAGTTTGACATGCATCGAGTGTAAACATAGCAAATGGTTTCAGTATGTGCTGGCTACATTAGGTCCTATCACAGTATTCTACATGGTTGTAATAACTCTAAAGATCAGTATTACTTCACCGTATGTATACAGTTTTGTATTCTATGCACAAGCTATATCCACACCACACATTGTGAGGATTGCTCTTATGCATGTAGATAATAATAGATGGTTGAAGAAGTTAGTAAGAATAATTTCTTCATTTTATGGCATATGGTCTTTAGACTTCTTTCGTTCATACTATTCCGATAGTATCTGTTTGAGAATCAGCATTCTTGAAGCTTACGCTCTAGAGTTTGTTCTTGTACTTTATCCAATACTTCTTGTAATAATCTCATATTTAATAATCCAAGGACACAATAGAGGATACAAATGCTTTGTGTATGCGTGGAAGCCATTTAATTGGTTATTAGCTTGGGAAGGTAAAGGAAGAAACAGGAGGTCTCTTATAGATGCTTACACTGTATTTCTAAATGTATCAATGTTTAAAGTGCTTTATGTAGCCATTGATTTGTTATTTCCTTCTGAAGTTACTGTGTTAAATACAGAAGGAGAGAAAACACACAAATTTGTGTTATATTGGGATGGCAATATAAAATACATGAGTATACAACACTTACCATATGCTATATTGGCCTGTATTTTTGTGACTGTTTTCATCACTACACCTATAATTGTGTTGTTTTTCTATCAGTTTCGCATCTTTCAAGTTCTCCTAAATAAGCTACCAGTTAGAATCCGAATAATACTACATCACTATGTAGAGAAGTTCCAAGGACACTATAAAGACGGAACTGGCACAAGTCGTGACTGTCGTTCTTTCTCTGTGTTCTATATTGTCTTAAGTTGCTTCTTGTTCGTCTGGTATGCTACAAATAATAGTGACTTCTTTCTTCTTGGAAGCGGTTTTCTAATGATTGCCACATTTATGTTCTACTCTATTCAGCCATACAAAGACCAACTTGCTAACGTAGTAGCATGTTTCTTCTTGTTTCTACCTTCCCTACAATATATAATCATCCATGCCTCCATGTTTATGGTATTTGATCAACCTAAGAGAACATGTCTTCAGTTTTTGGCGGCATTGAAGGCTCTTCTCCCAATTATTTACTTTATCATTCTTGTTTTCTACCATATTTTGAAGAGTACAAACTGTGGGAAAAAGATTGCTATATATTGTAGACATTGATGTTACTGTGTGCAGTCAACTAGAACAGATTTAATATTTTAAGATACTGTGTGCAAAGCTTCTAGAGTTACTCAAAATAGTAGTAGTAGTATACTAACTATGTTTGCTGTTTTAAATACACTTTTGTTTTGTTGCTATTTAAAAATAATTTATTATTATTTACTTGTGTTTATCATAATTAATTTATATGTGAATCATACTACTCTTGTGTGTGTGTGTGTGTGTGTTTTGTGATAATTGTAATGATATAGTGGATCTGCTAAAAAAATTGTGTATGCTTTTTATGATTAAAGTATGAAACTTTGCACATATAATACTGCTTTTTATGTTGCACTCCAAATGAAATTCTCGGTTTAACCTTTGGTGATTGGAAACCTTTAGGCAATAAATAAAAACATATATTAAATATTACATTACTAGAAGAACTGTTAATACAAATATCATTAGGAATAAAACACAATTTGGATTATCTCAATATCTCATCTTAGATTATGGCCAAAACAAACAAGAATATACAGCAAACATGACATGCAACAAAAACATGTTTAATAAAAGAATCATTTATAAAAGAATCCATGAGCATGTGTCTCTGTTGTAACAAGTCTGTAAACTTTGCCTGTAAAGTTCACATCTACAAACTTTAGTACAACTCAATGAGTAGATACATGATGAAACCCTTCAAATCGCAATGTGAACTGATTTACTTCAAGTTGTGATGATACAGGGTCTGATCCAGGGGGTGAATGGGGTGACATGTCAACCCTCCTACATGTATAGGTAAGGATTACTTTACCGTATGTATATAGCTTTGTGTTTTATGCTCAAACTATATCCATGCCTGACATGGTGAATAATGTACTTCTTCACGTGTAGAATAGAAAATTATTAAAAGAGTTAGTATGAATAATTTCCTCATTTTATGGCATATGGTCTTTAAACTTCTTTTGTTCATACTACTCTGATAGCATCTGCTTGAGAATTGGTATTCTTGAAGTTTACGCTTTATAACTTGTTCTTGTACTTTACCCAATACTTCTTGTAATAATCTCATATTTATTAATCCAAGGATACAATAGAGGATACAAATGTTTTGTGTATGCATGGAAGCCTTATAATTGGTTATTAGCTTTAGGAGGTAAAAAGAACAGATGAGTGTCGTTCTTTCTCAGTGTTCTATATTGTCTTAAGTTGCTTCTTGTTTGTCTGGTATGCAGCAAATAATAGTGACTTCTTTCTTCTTGGAAGCGGTTTTCTAATGATTGCCACATTTATATTCTATTCTATTCAGCCATACAAAGACCAACTAGCTAACCTAATATTATGTTTCTTCTTGTTTCTTCTTTCTCTACAATGTCTAACCATCCATGCCTCCAGGTTTATGGTATTTGACAATCATGCGAGCAAAAATCTTCAGTTTTTGGCTGCATTGATGGCTCTTCTCCCTATTATTTATTTTATTGTTCTCGTTTTCTATCAAATCTTCAAGAACACGGACTGTGGGAAAATGATCACTACATATTGCAGACATAGATGCCATCATGTGCAACAAACTAACAGATTCAACATCTTAAGGCATTGTATGTGTAACTACTAACTGATCAATATGAAACGTATATTGTGTGCATTTCATGTTGCCACTAGCAGTGTACTGAGTGTACTAAGCTTTACAAATTGAAGTCAGCAAGTAAAGGTTAAAGGATAGCTAAAGTTTCAAAAGGCCTCAGTATACAACCATGAATACACAACCATGAAGATATAATACAGAGAAACTGAGAGACAAGGATTCAAGAGCTGAAGATAGGAAAGAAAGAGAATAAGAAGAACTGAGATGACTCAGAAAGAAAAATTAATTAAAGGGAAACCTTTATCACAAGTGGCAGAGAATGATAACAATGGATAGAAATACCTTATGCTTCTGCATTCCTAACCTGCAAAAGAGTACAACATCAAGTGCCACTGTGTGGCAGTGTATTTGGTAATTCTGATACTTCTATTAAAAAAATAATACACATATGAATGGTACACTATAGCTTTACAGAGAAGCTGATTCAGCAATATTTACAGTAATGGCTCGGTGTGATAGTGTATGTGTGTGCATGATTAGTGTCTTTGACACTGGCTAGATTAAATAACAATAAAGGGTATACTACTTAAGTTATAGTGCATAATAGTACAGGAAGATGGATATTTTCCAATCATTTCCTTGGAATGTATAAAAAAATATGATATGTCCTAGCTAGCTGATGAATTACACATGCGTTTAAAATGTAGACATGTCACACAACTTAGTTCTTCTTCTGTCTGACGTCTTTTAGAGCTTTCTTACAGGGCACTTTATTATCTTTCTTCCCTGGGTACAATGGCTATAAAGATTACATAATTCTTTTTCACAAGGCACAAATACTACCAATTATAGATATAGTTTTCTTGTAGACAGTGGTATCTTTCACACAAGGGTGTTCCAGACTAGCAATCACCTCTGAAACCATGGTGTGCCTATGTTCTTAGTGGCAAGTTCATCTTGGGGACTGCATAACTACAAAGTCAGTGGGTGAAGATAAAACTGGCCAAGAATTTCATACCTAATGATAACAATGACTACGTGATTGATACTTGTATGACTCTATGACTGCAATTTATTAATACCCGGTGTTACTTTTATGTTGGGTATAATAAATTAATTATACCTGTTGCAATGTCTATCTGGTGCTATGATCATGTGGACTGTTACTTTCATATGACATGCTAGTATTCAGCATTCATGATGTGTCTAAAATGTATCGCATAAGCAGTACTCATTTACTAGCTATCTTGTAATAATGCACCAGCCAGTGCCAAGGAGTACACATGCACACACAAACACATCATCACACACACACACACACACTCAAACAGCGCTGGTTGTTGTAACCTATTATATCCTTAGTTTCATTAACATACAAAACTCACTAATGTGTCACTAGCCAACAATATATAGCATTGAACTACTTTGATAATACTACTCAATACAAATTTATTTAAAGCTTATTAGCATTGAAAGTTTCAGAATACTGATAAATGTTCTTGTTGTGCAGACCCTTGGTTAGAGGTGTGGCAACTACTGCCACTACAGTACCTTTAGGCAAGTGGGCAGGTATCTATGCCTAGTACTCTCTAGCTAGTGTTACTACACTGGCGATCCTACATACCCTGACAAGTGTAACGGACTTAGTGTTAAGTCTTTATCGACATATCGAGAATCCCAATACAATGTGTGTGCAAGTAGAAGTGACATGAATAGAATGTTCTAGAAGATGGGTAAAGAGTTCACACAAGCAATTACACAAGTTATTAAAAATAATGGGTATAGGGAAATCACAAACAAATACATAAGTTACTAGAAATAACAGTAAACGTTAATTAATGTGTAATAAGTAAAGAGTTCTTGGGGTAGCTGACAAAACAATATGGAAGGCTGAAAAGAAGTGACAGTCTCTGGTCTGCAAACTGATGCACTCTGACAACAGAAGAACTCTAGCCGTTGTCTTTTGCTTGATGAAATTAACAATTTTATTTAAATAAAACAAAACCAGAATGTTCTTGATGTCATAGCCCCACCAGTCTGCAGACTTCTTTTAAAAGCACTAAACTTTGTCTAATACTGATATTCAAACACCACAAGTGACTGCAGATTTGGCCATGTCTGTACTGACCACAAAAGGAGTAGCAGGCACAAGTATATATCTTCATTTCAAGCACAGTTGAAAAAGTACTGAAAATGAGCAGGATTATAGAATACATGTTCATTATGTCATTTTACATTCTTTTATGCTTCTTCGGGACTGAACGTATTGTCTACCACAGAATACTAGCCCTACCCACCAATGCATGCAACCTAGCAGGGCAGGACCCAGAACTTAGTCCATTAACTTTTGAAGACTGCTAATTGTGTTTATAGTGGTGTTAATCACTTGTGTGTTTTTCTGCTTTCATTCTACTTTGTGTCATCTATATAAACTCTTCAAATTCGGTTATCAGTTCAGTTAGTTCAAAACTAATCTACTCTACTTAAATTAAAATTCCTAACCCTTTGTTAGTGGAGTCCCTCTTACAAGAGGCTGGTCCATCCAAGTTGATAGCTAACTAATTGGTGATCAGCCCTACCTCTGGTCGTTCAACAACATTGAATCAATTCAGAGTATAATTCGTTATTGAGAAAAAAATTTTTTTTTTATATTTCACAATCTATAGTGTTTATGCTTTAACTGAAACTAAGAGGAAGTGTTTTTATCTCTCAATAGTTAGAGTGAATAATTAATATAACAAAACTTATGAATACGAAAGAAAAACGATATCATTCTACCAGGTACTTGCAGATACCAAAGTTACTAAAAACTATTACACAGAAATAATATTGGAAAGCAAGTACGTGGGTTTCTGATCCATTGTGTAAGAAGTAGTTAGCTTCCAAATTTGTTTCATGTATGTGCCTTACACAAGACAAGTTAACAACTCCTTTGTGGCCAAATGGAGTACTTTCTGCTGTCATTTACACATGTCTGAACCATTCAATCATATTTCAAATTACTAATTAAATTGATGATTTCACTTTACAGCTACCATGTGCAGCAACCACAGAAGAAATGGAACTCTGTGTGGGAAATGCATCCATAATTACTGGCCTTCTGTGTACTCCTATAGTTTGACATGCATCGAGTGTAAACATAGCAATGGTTTGAGTATGTGCTGGCTACATTAGGCCCTATCACAGTATTCTACATGGTTGTAATAACTCTAGAGATAAGGATTACTTCACCGTATGTATATAGTTATGTCTTTATGCACAAGCTATATCTACACCACACATGGTGAGAATTATCTTAATGTATGCAGGAGAAAGTATCATTAAAAGAGTTTGTAAAAAACACTTTCCTCATCCTATGGCATTTGGTCATTAGGTTTCTTTCATTGTTACTAGTCAGATGGTATTTGCTTGAGAATCACTTTCATTTTATGACCACAGCCATGACAAGGTATATAAATGTGTATTCTCAATTTCTCACGAGTGAATGCCTGTATTATTCATTAACTGAAATGAACAAGATTATAGACATATACCACAAGTGCAATTCAATTCTTTTATTGAAACAACACCATGAAAAAAATGTTATGATGTTTAGTATAGCACAGTCTATGAAGTGTTTATGTCTTAAAAGATGCTGAAAAAGTGTTTTTCTCTTTTCAGTAGTTATTGTTTTAGTTTGAAGTGAATACATTATATCTAAGAAATTTATGAATATGAAGGAACAACAGTATCACTCTACCTGGTACTTAGAGATACCAAAAACACAAGCAAGTGTACATATATGTCTAATTCACATAATATATGTATTAAGAAATCATTCCTTATTTAATAATTAAGTATATAATAATTAAAATAATAATAATAATAATAATAACAATAATTATAATAATAATAATAATAATGGTATTCTAAGCATGAAAATACATTTTCATATATAAACATTCCTTCCGCTTTCAGTTTCAAAATATTAGTTACAAATGAAAAAAAGTCAACACTAATAGTCAACACCTCTTCACTTGTTCAGTTTCACATTTCAGTCAAGCTAGAAGTTTTGCGTTTTTTTTACATTTTTTGTAACCAGCCATAAAGAGATAAGTTGAAATTGATAATTTTATTAAACTATCTTCTTATCATTCGAAGTGTAACATGATTGTTAGATCATTCATAATCTTGGTGTGTTTCCAGTTCTTACTGAAAGCTAATTCCTCTTCTGACTCTCTTTATGACGAGATAAATTACTCTCAAGATGGACAATATCTGCCATATTGTTTCGCCAATGACAGCAATACATCCAGCTGGGGGTCCTGTCCTCCTTGGTCTACTTGCAAGAACAACTCCTGCTCTTGTGCTACTTTATCCAGGAATATACATATTCATTGTGCAAGAAGCTACACTGAAATAGCATCATGTATGTGCCTTACATACAACAAAGAAAACAACACCTTTGCACTCGGAGGAAGCATTTTCTGCTGTGATTTGCACAGTTCTAACCCATTTAATGATATTCCAATTCCAAATCAAATTGAAAATTTCACAACTACTATGTGCAGAAAACACAGAAGAAATGGAACTCTGTGTGGTAAATGTATCGATAAATACTGGCCTTCTGTGTACTCCTATAATTTGACATGCATCGAGTGTAAACATAGCAAATGGCCGGAGTATGTGTTGGCTACATTAGGTCCTATGACAGTGTTCTACATTGTTGTATTAACTCTGAAGATAAGGATTACTTCACCGTATGTATACAGTTTTGTCTTTTATGCGCAAGCTATATCCATGTCTCACATTGTGAGAATTGCTCTTATGTATGTAGAAAAGAATATAATATTGACAGAATTAGTAAAAATAATTTCTTCATTTTATGGCATATGGTCTTTAGACTTCTTTCGTTCATACTACTCTGATAGAATCTGCTTGAGAATCGGTATTCTTGAAGCTTACGCTTTAGAGCTTGTTCATGTACTTTATCCGATACTTCTTGTAATAATCTCATATTTAATAATCCAAGGATACAATAGAGGATACAAATGCTTTGTGTACACATGGAAGTCATTCAGTTGGATACTAGCTATGGAAGGTTCAGGAAGAAGCAGGAGGTCTCTTGTAGATGCTTACATTGTCTTTCTAAATGTATCGGTGTCTAAAGTGCTTAATGTAGCTATCAATTTATTAATTCCTTCTGTAGTTACTGTGTTAGATACAGAAGGGAATTTGAAACACAAATTGGTGTTATTTTGGGATGGTACCATATCCTACATGAGCAGAGAACACTTACCATATATCACATTGGCCGTCATTTTTATACAATTTTTCATCACCAAGCCTACAATTGTGTTGTTTTTCTATCAGTTTCGCATCTTTCAAGTTCTCCTAAATAAGCTACCAGTTAGAATCCGAATAATACTACATCACTTTGTAGAGAAGTTCCAAGGACACTATAAAGACGGAACTGGCACAAGTCGTGACTGTCGTTCTTTCTCTGTGTTCTATATTGTCTTCAGTTTCTTTATGGCTCTCTTATATGCTATTAATAGTAGTGACTTCTTTCTCCTCAGTGGCAGTTTTCTAATGGTTGCCACATTTATGTTCTATTCTATTCAGCCATACAAAGACAAATTTGCTAACATAATAGCATGCTTCTTCTTGTTTCTTCTTTCTCTACAATATCTAACCATCCATGCCTCTAGGTTTATGGTATTTGATAAAAATAAGAGAGCATGTCTTCAGTTTTTGGCTGCATTGATGGCTATTTTCCCAATTATTTACTTTATCGTTCTTGTTTCCCACAAAGTTTTAAAAAACACTGACTGTTGGAAAAGAATCGTCAAATATAGATATTATTATATGCAGCAGATTCAATATTCCAAAATATTGAATATGAAGTCCTAGCTATTATGTACTTTAAAAACATCAATGCTTTGTTGCCATTATACACTTACTGATAATTGTTGTGGCTTATGCTGAAATTTAAAAGTTAATTCTACTTAGTATTAGTATTTTTTGCATCTCACATCATACTTTTAATACACTTTTGTGAATAACTGCTACCATTATGTTACTATTTGCTGTACTTTTTGAAGTGATAATAAGCATTTTCATAACATTGCTGCCATAAAGATTGTTGAATTCATACTATGGTACTATGATACTATTGATAACACAGCAGTAATGATACACACAGATTACCTGCAACTTCTAAATGTACTGTCATAAGTTGATACTAATCCTCTGTCAAAAGGGAAAATGAGCATAGACATAGCTATTCTATTATAAACTTGTTTGTAGTCACATAATAATAGTTAATGCCGGGCAGAGTCCAAACTGTGAAAAGGTGGGAGTCATGAACTTGCATAGGCATAATGGGAGAATCCTGTCCACAGTTGCTGAGGCTAGACACAGAACTGAAAATATATTATCTTTCTTTAATTAGTGGGAGTTGGCCATTTATTAGGATGGATAAGTCTAGGAAAGATATGGTGACAAGCTCTAGTGCCAATACGACTCCAGTTCAGACAGCTATCATCAGGAAGACAATAAAGGCAGTTCTACTTCTGTGCATAAACCATAGGGATCTTAGAGCTTGAAGATCTGGATGTGATGCTAGCCAGTAAGGAGCCTTGGTGGAAAGTATGTAGTGAGTGGGCTGGTAAATCCTTTGAGTTGTAATTTGTATGATAGTATTCATACAACTGCAGGTTGTAGCCTTGAAGCTGTGGAAAGAGAGGCTACCTGTGATAGACCTGCCAGCTTTTGCGGCAGAGAAATCTAGTTCTGAGAGCATCAGTGTAGCTGATATCAAAGAAAGCTGTCTGGAGTAGATTCCAGTTTGCATCATTGAAGACAGCAAATTTTAGGAGAGTACACACAACAATATTTGCCGCAGTACCTACAGCTGTGGAGGATGCCTGCCAGTGGGGATAGACAATGATGAGTTTGACAATGGGAGGAGGCTTGCAAAGAGTGCTAGGGCCCACTGCGAGATAGGCAGAGTGGTAGAGCCAGATTACAAATGAAGAAGAAGAGGGGGCTTGTTATGCCTGGAATGATGGCAGGTATAATGCAGTGCAGGTACGAGTACATCTGTTCCAAGTGTCAAGGGGACTGTAAGCAGTAGACATACAGCAGCATGGAGAGCCAGTAAAAGATAGTGGCAGGAGTGGGAGACACCACAGGAAGATGCACTGATGTGCCAGAGACTCCAATACTTTGGCATGTTCATTTGATGTCGGAAGGTATTTTCTGTGCTACTGTATATCCAGTTAACTCTGTTGTGTGACTGCTTATTTCACTATAAGATTGGCAAATATCTGGCCCAGTTTGCACTGATAATAGTAAGCATAGTTGCCAACTGTACTGAATTTGGTGTGACAGTCACGATTTTCAGTCCATTATGTCATTCTGTCACGCTTACCTCGTCTTTTGTCATGATTTTTCTCTATACCACTGCTCAGTTGCCACTGTGTAGAAAATATCTATCTAGTTATTCTTCTGGCATGTAATGTTGTAGGCCCTTCACCTGTGGCCATTAATAGCTAAGAAAAGGCCTAAAGGGTCAGTGGACATAGGTTTAGTCAGGTGTTGCCAACCCCTACCTTTCCATAATTAGATGAATTGTCACTCATTTTTTTACACAAAATCAAGTTTTTTTTATCCGATTTGTTTCGCTTAATCTGTACGGCAGGTTGACAACTATGCATAAGTAATATCTTAGTGGGTAATTGTCGGCAACAACATTGAAGCTTATAGAGTGAAGAGCTGCTGTCAATAGTCATTGGTGCAGCAGTGGGCCCGTCAGTGGAGCCGAATGCAATCTCAATGCAGCGGTAGTCGCTATTATCCATTCTAGGCGGAGTAAAGTATAATGAGCCATGTACCTTTTGAGGAGTCTGTTTTTCTTTTTGGCACTCTGATATGGGACTGCATTGCCAACACATACTTGAGGGAGATAATATGGTGGCAGATTTATTGTCGTGCAATAATTTACCTACTTTTGAAGTTGAAACAGCACACCTGCCAATCCCCACTGAAAGAGTTCTACTAGCTCTGGTGTTGGATCAGCCTGACTGGACAGTGATGAGCTAAGCTAGTTTACTCACCACCACTTCTTGAAAGGATTGGCAACTCATCGAGTATATAGGAGAGCATATAGTGGCAATACAAAGAGTTTTGTGCCAAAAAAAGTCGTGAAGCAGTTCAAGAGGGACTCTGCAGGTTTGCGGCCAGTGGGCAGGGATGGCTTGAAGAGTAAGATTATCCAGGAATCGGATACATGCACTTGAAGAGGGTTTTCTGGATACTTTTGTGCAGCGATTAGAGACTTCGCTACATTTTAAGAAAAATAGAATGGTTAGAGGGTGAGAGAAGGGCCAGTAGTAGAAAATGGCTACCCATCAACCCAGACCTTGTTATGACAAATTAGAACAATATGGGACTTACAGACACCTGGCCAGGATGAAGACATTGTGGACTGTGTTCTGTCTAGCATTTTTCGGCATCCTAGAGCTGACAGTCTGTAATGATGGTGCATTTGATAATACTGCCCAATTGATGATGAAAAACCTGGCAGTGGATGATCCAAGTAACCCAAGTAACTTATACCAGCCTTTCCCAGAGCACCTCTTGCTGCTGTCACAAACCTCTGTCTCATCTGTTGGCAAAGAGAAACAGAGGGCCTTGCTCCTGCCTCACGCAACCAGGTAGTTTACCATTGCTGTGACTGTGGGCACTAATCTGACCCATTTCTCCCAATCAGCAGAAATATGCTGCTGCTATAGCATATGAGATGCAAGACTGACCTTCATTAACCACACATTATGAATACACTTGCACACACAAAGCACAGTGGAAAGAGGTTAACACAACATTACAGAGAAAGTGGCTAGCTACTGTCTGGGTGACTTAACGTACTCCACATAAGACAGGTTCTCTTCCATCTCCCTAGAGTCCTAGCAGCTGTAGTGGTGGCCACTCCAATCCAGATTCTGTCACCAAATTACCAGGAATACTCAATACCAGCCTTGCCCAGAGAATCTCTCACTGCTGTTACAAACCTCTGTCTCAGCGTTTGGCAAAGAGAAACAGTGGGCCTTGCTCCTTGACTCACACAACCAAGTAGCTTACTATTGCTGTGATTGGGCTCTAATCTGACTGTTTCTACCTATCAGCAGAAATTATGCCGCTACTTACTTTGGTGACAGATTCTGCATTGGAGCATCCACCACTGCAGCTGCCAGGGGCATGGAGGATTCCATTCAAGACACTGGGGCAATGGAAGAGAGCCTGGCAGTTTGGGGGGTAGTTCTTTGTTGGGTCCCACATTTGCGGATTTTCTTTGCTCTATAAGCCCAAGCAGCATCACTATCGGTGAGGGGATAACGTTTTCAGACCACACCTCCACCAAACTACACTGCCAATGCTGTAGCCAGTCCTGCAGAAGGAAATGATGAAAGATAAGGAACCACATTGGACTATAGAGGTGACTATTGGTATTTAACAGGACGAATGACCATGGACTTAAGTACAGCAGAAGTTAGGCATGGTTAATACTGGGCAGAGCCAAATATGATGCTAATGATCTCGGTCACCTGGGTTCAATTTCAGATGTGATCGGTGTGGGTTCTACATTTAAGGTTTTCCCCTGCTCATCAAAGCTCAAGCAGTATCACGAGCTGTGAGAGGGTGGAGTTTCCTTCCTACACCTCTACTGAACTACACAGCTAATACTGTGCCTAGTCCCAGAGAAGAACTGAAAACCACACTGGAGTGTAGAGGTCAGTATTGGTATTGGTGAGTAATGAGACAGATGCCTGAGGATTAATTGTTTTGAAGAAATCAGCATATATTATATGGGTGGCATCAGAAAGTTTATAAATGGCATTCAAATTCACAAAAATGGAGTAATATTAATTGTCAAGCCCTAATAAACTTAGTTTGACATAACTTGACGAAGTCACTGTAACTGAAGTTGTGATCTCTGTGGGTTCTACATTTGGGGTTATGGCAGATGTTGTCCATCTTCAAAGAAATCTATCTCATCATAAAAAGATTCAGAATGCACTCTTGAAATAAACTGAACCATACATCCCAAGACTAGCAATGACCTGCAGTCCATGATGAAGTTACAAATATTTCTATTTGTCCCAAGTATTTAGTAGCGATAATTCTGGTAATACATGTTGACTTCAAAATATTCTATTAGACTCTAACTTCCAACTGAAGACGTAATATATTAGCTAATAATGTAACAAGTTTGAGCAAGTTTTCCTTTCAATGAAAACTGGATAAGAAACATTTACTTTATATTATGTTTACTTTCACTATTGTATAAATCATTTGAGAAGGCAAATGTGACCTGGCTGATGATAAAGTGTGACAGAAATTGCATAATAAAGCCAAGTTGAACTAAAACATGGAACTTTTTGTGCAAGGTAGATCACTATTTATGCTCCCAAAAGTTTTCAATATGTGTCAACTTAATTCATGTTCTATTGATATATATCGTGGCATATTTATTATGAACTTGGAGAAAGCCTTTGAAAAAGTTCATGTTTATATACATAACTTAAGTAGTGCTTCTATCTTATAACAATGTACCAGACAGTGCCAAAGTGTACTCAAAATTATGCACACTCACAAATACACACAAACATGCACATTCGCACAAACTCTATTGTAAATACTGTCTTTGAGTATCAGTATTGAGTTCCCTGACAATTCATAAATACAGGTGTCTTTGAGTATCAGCATTGAGTTCCCTGACATTTCATAAATACATGTGTCTTTGAGTATCAGTATTGAGTTCCCTGACAATTCATAAATACAGGTGTCTTTGAGTATCAGTATTGAGTTCCCTGACAATTTTAATAGTACATATAATTTAAATTGTGCCACATATTAGTAAATTTTGTAATACACATCACAATGCTTTACCCGTGTTGTTGTTTACTTTACTTTTGAGTCCCTCAAAGTGCATGGTCATTTAATGATTTTTTTAAATAAATTTGAAAGTGGATTATTGCTAGCGTGTATTAATCAACTGATCCATTATAGACATTTAATTGATTTACATCATCATTACAGTGCTATATACCCATTGTATGATTGTATAATTCATAAATGAACATGTTTTAAAGTGGTACACACAGTGAATGATACACATTAACTGGTAACTAAAAGTTGCTGAACAAAAATATTAGGATGTTGAATTTATTGTAGCTTGCTGCATATGACATCTAAGTTAGCAACATTTGGTGATCCTTTCCCAATTGTGTCTGAACGTTTTAAGTTATAGTGAAAAACTAGAATAATTAAATAAATAAATGGCAGAAGAGTCATCAATGCAGCTAATAGCTGCAGAAATTCTCTATTATGTTTATCAAATACCATAAACTAGAGGCGTGGATGGTTAGGTATTGTAGAGACAGTAGAAACAAGAAGAAACATGCTACTACATTAGCAAGTTGGTCTTTGTATGGCTGAATAGAATAAAACATAAATGTGGCAATCATTAGAAAACAGCTTCCAAAAAGAAAGGACTCACTATAATTTGTAGCATACCAGACGAACAAGAAGCAACTTAAAACAATATAGAACACAGAGAAAGAACGACAGTCACGACTTGTGCCAGTTCCGTCTTTATAGTGTCCTTGGAACTTCTCTACATAGTGATGTAGTATTATTCGGATTCTAACTGGTAGCTTATTTAGGAGAACTTGAAAGATGCGAAACTGATAGAAAAACAACACAATTATAGGTGTAGTGATGAAAACAGTCACAAAAATACAGGCCAATACAGCGTATGGTAAGTGTTGCATGCTCATGTATTGTATAGTACCATCCCAAAACAATACAAACTTGTTAGATTTCTTTCCTTCAGAATTTAATAAAGTGACCTGAATTGGAATTAACAAATTGAAGGATACATAAAGTACTTTAAACACAGATACATTTACAAAGACTGTGTAGGCATCAATGAGGGACCTTCTATTCTATTCTTTACCTCCTAAAGCTAATAACCGATTAAATGGCTTCCATGCGTACACAAAGCATTTGTATCCTCTATTGTATCCTTGGATTATTAAATATGAGATTATTGCAAGAAGTATTGGGTAAAGTACAAGAACAAATTCTAAAGCGTAAGCTTCAAGAATACCAATTCTCAAACAGATGCTATCAGAGTAGTATGAACGAAAGAAGTCTAAAGACCATATGCCATAAAATGAGGAAATTATTCTCACAAACTCTTTCAATAATTTATTATCTTCTACATACAAAAGAGCAATTCTCACCATGTGTGGTGTAGATATAGCTTGTGCATATAACACAAAGCTATATATATACAGTGAAGTAATACTGATCTTTAGAGTTATTACAACCATGTAGAATACTGTGATAGGACCTACTGTAGCCAACACATACTGAAACCATTTGCTATGTTTACACTCGATGCATGTCAAACTATAGGAGTAAACAGAAGGCCAGTAGTTATCGGTACATTTCCCACACAGAGTTCCATTTCTTCTGTGGTTGCTGCACATGGTAGTTGTGAAGTTTTCAATTTGATTAGGAATTTGAATATAATTGAATGGTCCAGTGCCATGAAAATGACAACAGAAAATACTCCATCCAAACACAAAGGAGTTGCTGTTTTTATCATAGGTTAGGCATCTACATGAGGAAAATTCAGTGTAACTTCTTGCACAACGAATATGTATATTCCAGGGTAAAGTAGCACAAGAGCAGGAGTTGTTCTTACAAGTAGACCAAGGAGGACAGGACCCCCAACTGGATGTATTGCTGTCATTGGCAACACAATATGGCAGATGTTGTCCATCTTCAAAGAAATCTATCTCATCATAAAGAGATTCAGAATGCACTCTTGAAATAAACTGAACCATACATCCCAAGACTAGCAATGTCCTGCAGTCCATGATGAAGATACACTATTTCTATTTGTCCCAAGTATTTAGCAGCGATAATTCTAGTAATACATGTTCACTTCAAAATATTCTATTAGACTCCAACTTTCAACTGAACACATAATATATTAGCCAATAATGTAACAAGTTTGAGCAAATTTACCTTTCAATGAAAACTGGATAAGAAACATATACTTTATATTATGTTTACTTTCACTATTTTATAAAACATTTGAGAAGGCAAATGTGACCAGGCTGATTTGCCAGAATTTTCATAATAAAGCCAAGTTGAACTACAACATGGAACTCTTTGTGCAAGGTAGATCACTATTTATGCTCCCAAAAGTTTTCAATGTGTGTCAACTTAATTCATGTTCTATGGATATATATTGTGGCATAATTATTATGAGCTTGGAGAAAGCCTTTGAAAAAGTTCATGTTTTTATACATTACTTAAGTAGTGCTTCTATCTTATAACAATGTACCAGACAGTGCCATAGTGTACTCAAAATTATGCACACTCACAAATACACGCACACATGCACATTCGCACAAACTCTATTGTAAATACAGGTGTCTTTGAGTATCAGTGTTGAGTTCCCTGACAATTCATAAATACAGGTGTCTTTGAGTATCAGTATTGAGTTCCCTGACAATTCATTAATACAGGTGTCTTTGAGTATCAGTATTGAGTTCCCTGACAATTCATAAATACAGGTGTCTTTGAGTATCAGTATTGAGTTCCCTGACAATTCATAAATACAGGTGTCTTTGTGTATCAGTATTGAGTTCCCTGACAATTCATAAATACAGGTGTCTTTGTGTATCAGTATTGAGTTCCCTGACAATTCATAAATACAGGTGTCTTTGAGTATCAGTATTGAGTTCCCTGACAATTCATAAATACAGGTGTCTTTGAGTATCAGTATTGAGTTCCCTGACAATTCATGAATACAGGTGTCTTTGAGTATCAGTATTGAGTTCCCTGATTCATAAATACAGGTGTCTTTGAGTATGAGTATTGAGTTCCCTGACAATTCATTACTAATAAACAGCTGAGTTTGATCTCCATGTTCACAAGAAAGTGCTTGTGCATTTTCTTCTGCTTGTGACACAATTACCCCAATGTATCTAGAAGTAGCCCATGCTAAGGATGTCATCTCAGACTAGATTGGGGGAAATTTTGCTTCAAGTGCAGTGGGCGCTTGTGTACAAGACTTGACTATACAGTTAAAAACAAACGGTGTATCTAACAGACTAATAAGAATGCTTTCAATCTCAAGCCCAATGAAAAAGGCCTTCATTTCACTGAATTAAAATTTAGTGGAGGGTTGACATGTCACTCCATTCACCCTCTGGATCAGCCCCTGTGTTAATTAAAACTTCAACTAAATCAGTTCACACTGTAGTCTGAAGGGATTAATCATGTATCTACTCATTGAGTTGGGATTAAAGTTTGTAGATGTGAACTTTACAGGCAAAGTTTACAGACTTGTTACAACAGA
>WLWD01003005.1_pt1 | contig 79833 bp, 38 predicted proteins | sample 6712731 | NCBI WGS metagenome assembly WLWD01 (sample SAMN12718690, study PRJNA576275) | sponge metagenome | isolation source: marine sponge | host: Mycale hentscheli | place: New Zealand: South Island, Marlborough, Capsize Point | collected 2014-11-01 | reverse complement strand
AGAATATTGTGTAGTTTACCTCTACTTTAAGAATATTGTGTAGTTTACCTCTACTTTAAGAATATTGTATAGTTTACCTCTACTTTAAGAATATTGTGTAGTTTATCTCTACTTTAAGAATATGGTATAGTTTACCTCTACTTTAAGAATATTGTATAGTTTACCTCTACTTTAAGAATATTGTATAGTTTACCTCTACTTTAAGAATATTGTATAGTTTACCTATACTTTAAGAATATTGTGTAGTTTACCTCTACTTTAAGAATATTGTATAGTTTACCTCTACTTTAAGAATATTGTGTAGTTTACCTCTACTTTATGAATATTGTGTAGTTTACCTCTATTTTAAGAATATTGTGTAGTTCACCTCTACTTTAAGAATATTGTGTAGTTTACCTCTATTTTAAGAATATTGTGTAGTTTACCTCTACTTTAAGAATATTGTATAGTTTACCTCTCCTTTGCCCACAATTTCTGGACTGTAAGAAATGTTTCTATGTAATTAAGGAATACTCTAAGGCACAATGCTAGCATTATTGTGATCAAGGTATCAGGAAAGTTACAGGTTTAACAAATTATTCAATTGCTCTTTACAACATTACTTCAGTGCTGCACCGCTGTAGCAGGTTTGCCATCACTGCAGTGCTGCACCACTGTAGCAGGTTTGCCATCACTGCAGTGCTGCACCACTGTTGCAGGTTTGCCATCACTGCAGTGCTGCACCGCTGTTGCAGGTTTGCCACACTGCAGTGCTGCACCACTGTAGCAGGTTTGCCATCACTGCAGTGCTGCACCGCTGTTGCAGGTTTGCCATCACTGCAGTGCTGCACCACTGTTGCAGGTTTGCCATCACTGCAGTGCTGCACCACTGTAGCAGGTTTGCCATCACTGCAGTGCTGCACCACTGTAGCAGGTTTGCCATCACTGCAGTGCTGCACCACTGTAGCAGGTTTGCCATCACTGCAGTGCTGCACCACTATTGCATGTTTGCCACCACTGCAGTGTTGCACCACTGTTGCAGGTTTGCCATCACTGCAGTGCTGCACCACTGTAGCAGGTTTGCCATCACTGCAGTGCTGCACCACTGTAGCAGGTTTGCCATCACTGCAGTGCTGCACCACTGTAGCAGGTTTGCCATCACTGCAGTGCTGCACCACTATTGCATGTTTGCCACCACTACAGTGTTGCACCACTGTTGCAGGTTTGCACCACTGCAGTGTTGCACCACTGTTGCATGTTTGCCACCACTACAGTGTTGCACCACTGTTGCAGGTTTGCCACCACTACAGTGTTGCACCACTGTTGCAGGTTTGCCACCACTACAGTGTTGCACCACTGTTGCAGGTTTGCACCACTGCAGTGTTGCACCACTGTTGCAGGTTTGCCACCACTGCAGTGTTGCACCGCTGTTGCAGGTTTGCCACACTGCAGTGCTGCACCACTATTGCAGGTTTGCCACCACTACAGTGTTGCACCACTGTTGCAGGTTTGCACCACTGCAGTGTTGCACTGCTGTTGCAGGTTTGCCACCACTACAGTGTTGCACGTTGTCAATAACAAAACTCAGCTTCTGCCTAAACACTGAATAATACAAAATTTCTACTTTAGGAATAAATTATTGTCAACGTATATCAACTTGAAGTAGCCTAATCTTACAATAATTATTTGAATTACCCTATGATATTTACGCAATTAATTAGATTATTATAAACATAATTAGCTTAATTGTAATTTTTTTTTTAATATGTAATTTTTATAGCTGGAGTTACAGATGAGGACAGAGAACGTCTTATAACAGAATGGGATAAAGGTATTGAATGTTTGTAAGTATCTGTGGTGTGCTTTCTGTAGTTTAGTTTGAATACATAATTATATTAAACTATAAGATATAATGTAGCTAATTAATGCAATTATTATGTACGGGTATTGGATATACTAAGGTATAATAACAATACGATGCAAGTGCTTGTATTTCAATAGCATGTCAAATATAAATACATTATCAATGAGGTTAAATAATACTAATAGAATAGGTGATTTGAGTTTTAATATGTTCCTAATTGAGATACAGCTACTCAATAATCTTCCTATGATAATTACAGCAGAGCAATTTCCGGAAGAGAGTTCAGCAGATATAGGTCATCAAGGTATGTGATGAAGTGAGTACGTATTCTATTACTTAAATTCCTATAGTTACTTGTGTTTTAATATTGTGAGTATAATATCCAGCAATTGCTTACTTATTGCATCAGGGGTTCAATAATAAACGTACTTAATGTGTTCATTTAAGAGGAATACAAAGCATAATTAGCAGGGTTATCCTCCAAAATAGACATTTGTGAGTACCTAATGGTAGTTAGTGAATAATGACTGATGTATCTTCTCATAATAGGCTATAGCTCTGCCTATCATCCACTGACAACTGCTAATCCTGGGAGAGGGCTGGACATAGCAAGTGTTACTTTCTTTCCTTTGTGTAACTGAGTACCATATCTGCGTAGCTGATATCTAGCACAACTTCTTTACAATGCTCAAACATAACAGTCACCATCTTGGCTGTAATCTTTCATAGTTCAACTAATCAAACCAATCGATCCAATGAAAGGTCATAAATATTTACAAAACAAATTGTTCAGGGGGTGTAAAGTCCTGAGCTCAATTAGGGGTGTGGCCCGAAGTGAGGACCACAAGGGGTGAAGGACCAGGAGATCAGGGCCTAATGGCGCCAGGAAAGCAAAGTTACTATTCGCCTCGCGACTACTTTCACTATGTCCCAAAAGCGCGCACTCCCTACGGTGTCTTATAAGGTTTAGGTTATCTGATCACAAAAGAGTACATACGTCTACAGAACATTATAAGGAAAGGGATGATATAATTTACGTGTGGGTTTAATGTTCATGAATATGATTTGCGTGACGACCAATAGGTAAGTTGTAAGTGATAATTGTTATTGTAGATTGTTCTCCTGTGGTTGACTTGTTTGGTCCTCCACTGTTGTGGAGCGACCCGAACAGACTGGGGGGGGCGAGGGGTTGGAAGGCTTAGCGTCTTCCATGAAAGGAATTAAGTGAACTGTGGCCCTCTGCAACTTCCTGCCGTTGCATAGCACCTCCACGACCCGCGTGATGCCGTCATCCCCGGGAAGGGTTCTTGTGATTCTGGCCAGGGGCCACTGCCTGTAAGACAGAGAGTCCTCCCGAAGAAATACAACGTCTCCTGTCTTGAACTGTCGAGGTCGCTTATTCCAGACATGTCTCTGTTGTAAAGACTGTAAGTATGATGTCTTCCACTGGTGCCAGAATTCTTGTGACAGACGTTGTGTCAATTGCCACCTCCGAAGTGTTGACAGTTTTGATTGTGATACTTGCAGAGTGGGTGGGGCTACCATGGGTCGTCCTATGAGGAAGTGCCCAGGTGTTAGAGCCAGATTATCTGGATCCGTTGATTCAAGTGGAGTGATGGGGCGTGAATTCAGCACAGCTTCAATTTCCACTAGTATGCTTGAGAGTTCATCCGTCCGCAGAAGGTGTGACTGAATGAGTTTCTGCATCAGCCGCTTCATGTTTTTCACGGCTGCTTCCCATAGTCCTCCCATGTGTGGAGTCCTTGGTGGGATGAAATTCCATTTAAGGTTGTTGATTGAAGTGAAGTGCGAGATTGCTCCTTTTGATGATAATAGCAGTTGTCGGATGCATTGAAATTCGTTATTGGCTCCCACGAAGTTCGTGCCGTTGTCCGAGAAGATTTCCGATGGGGTGCCTCGTCTTGAGCAGAACCTTCTGAGGGCAGCCATGAACTCCTCTGTAGTGAGGTCCAGACAGAGTTCTATGTGCACTGCCTTTGTTGTTAGGCAGATGAAGATGCAGGCATACGATTTCACCATGACTGGCTTGCGGGTGTGACCTCTCCTTGTGATGAAGGGTCCCGCGAAATCGACGCCTGTGAATGAGAAGGGTGGGGCTGGAGTCGTCCTGACTGAAGGTAAGAGTCCCATGGTTTGATGGACTCCTCTGTCGTATGCCCTTTGACATCGAGGACACTGGCGACTTAGTCCCTTGAGGTAATTCTTGAGTCCTGGGATGTGATAGCTGTTGTTGATAATTGATAGGAGAGTGTTGACTCCTGGATGTAAATATCGGATGTGCAGACTTGATAGTAAGAGTTTGGTCAGAGATGATCGAAGTGATAACGCAATCAGCTTCAGTGGTTGCCTTGAGTCCCTGAAGTCTCTGATCCTGGTTGAGAGAAGCAATGGTCCTGCGTTGTCTCTGGTGATATGATATTTCCGAAGGGCGTGTCCTTTTGGAAGGGGCGTGTCCCGTTCGACTGCCTTGAAGGCCTCTGGAAAATATTCCATCTGCTCAAGTGAGAAGAGCTGATTCTTGGTAGTGTTTACTTCCTCCGTTTGAAGGTGAGAAGTTTTGCGCCTTTGTTCGGCTGATAATTTGGAGTTGTTTATAAACCTCTTGCACCAGGAGACGACTCTGATCATGTGATCAAAGCTTGAGAAGTCGTCCCATAACTTCCTGTTTGTGGAAGCTGGTGCCGAGAGAATTGCCACCTTGATCTCGGGAATGTTTTCTGGTAGCTGGAATTGAGGTGTTGGCCATAATTGTTGTGGCTGCTTGATCCAGGGCGGACCTTCCCACCATAAGTCTGACTTGACTAAGACGTCTGCTGGGATGCCTCTGCTGAGCATGTCCGCTGGATTGAAGGCTGATGATACATGTCGCCATTGAGCGTTGGCGATGAGTTGATTGATGTTTTGCACTCTGTTGGCAACGAAGGCATTGAGTGCATTGGGCGATTTTCGAAGCCAACAGAGTACAATGGACGAATCGCTCCAAGCGATTATGGATTGAATGTCCAATAGTTTCGAACAGTAGTTCAGGAGTTTGGCCAGCATGTAAGCTGCGGTGAGCTCGGCTCTGGGGATTGTAAGTCCCTTGAGCGGAATGACTCTGGCCTTGGATATGATTATGGAAGTCGTTGACATACCATTGCTATGTGTTAGCTTCAGGTAGACGACTGCTCCATATGCCTCCTGTGACGCGTCGGCGAATCCATGTAGTGACTGACTGACTACGTCTGACTTGGAGGAATACCTGCGAGGTATTGGGTGTGAAGTGATTGTATCCATTTGTGCTAACCATTGTTTCCATGAATCTATCACCTGATCTGGGGGCGTGGCATCCCATCCCAGTTGAAGTTGCCAGAGTCTGCGAAGTAGGACTTTGCCCACAATGGTAACTGGGGAAAAGAACCCAAGAACATCGTAGACTTTTCCTAAGTTGGAGGCGATGGTTCGTTTGGTGACGCATTGATCAGCAGAATCTTTCGGTGTAGCAATGGTGAAATTGTCGGAGGAAACATCCCAATGTAGACCTAGAGCCTTGATTGGCTTGTCAGTCGGTGCTATTAGGAGATTCTCCGTTTCAATGATGTCAGTTGGGATGGTTGATTTGAAGCTGTCGTTGCTCGATCGCCACTTGCGCAGAGTCATGCCTGCTATGTTGAGCAAGTCACAAAGTTCTGTTCTGATCCGAACAGCTTCCGCCACAGTGGACGCTCCTGATAGGTAATCATCCACGTAAAAGGAGTTAAGTATGGCTTTGCTTGCTGTTGGATGTGACTCAGCATGTGTCTCGGCCAAGTGTCTGATGACTTGTGTGGCTACGTAAGGTGAGCAGCGAACTCCAAAGGTGAGTCGATTCATCCTCAGATCCTTGATTGTGCCATGGTCGTCCCTCCAAAGGAAACGGTGATAATCCTTTTCCTCGGGATGGAGCTTGACCTCTCTGAACATCTTGCCGATGTCGGCAGAGAACCCAATGGTGTGAGTCCTGAACCTCAGCAAGATGTCAGATAGCAAAGGATAGAGGTTAGGGCCTTGTTGAAGAGTGTCGTTGAGCGAAGTTCCGCTACTGGATGGAGCAGAGGCGTCAAACACAGGCCGGACCTTTGTGGTGGTGGACGATTGTTTGAAAACACCATGAACTGGAAGGTAATAATGAGGTGACGTCATTTGTTGTGTCGGAACCTCTTCAGCATGTTGTAGGTAAACGTACTCAAAAAGCGCAGCATTGAACTCTGCTGACTTCCCTTTCCTGTTCAGTGATCGGTCGTTCTGGAGATAACGACGCATGGCCAGATTTCGAGAGCTGCCAAGAGCGGGTGGATTGCTGACTCTGGGCAGTTTCACGATGTATCTGCCATCGGTATCGATCTTGTGGGTGTCCAAGAAGTGCTGAGTGACTTCTTCGTCTTCGGGACACAAGTGTGAGAGCTCTGGAGTACGATCCAGTTCCCACAGGAAGGACAAGTCCTGATGAAGGTTATCTTCAGATGTGTGTATCTGAAGCACAGATGAGTTGTTGGGTGAATGATCTAATGGTCCAGTGACGGTCCATCCGAAAATGGTGGGTTGGGCTGCTATGTCGGAGTTAGTACCTTTGGTTATGGAGCCGACCACACATTTGTTATAGTCGACACCTCCAATTAGCATGTCCAACTGCCCGCCAAATTCGGGATCTGCTAGTGGAAGTCCTTGTAGATGGGCTTCTGCTTTGATGTGCTCTATATTTGATGGTGTTGGAGCTGCTGGTAAGTTCTTGACCACATTGAACTTGGTCGTTATGCTTTTGGTTTCGTCAAGATTGGATTGTAGGGTCAACTCGACGAAGTGCTTGCTGACTCCACCGCCACAAGCGCCTGTGATTGTTAGACGTCGTGGATGTCTCTTGAGGTGAAGTCGAGAAGCTAATTTCTCTGTGATGAGAGAGGAGGAGGCTCCTGTGTCCAGAGCTGCTCTGACAAGACTCTCTCTGTCTCCGTGGATGGCCTTTGTTATGACCGTATGCAAGAATGAAACTTGCGGAGGCGTTTGTTGATCAGCTACTGGGGCTGATTCTCTCGACTGATCCCATGAAGTTGGGAGCGGAAGCCGGAGCTGATGAGTTTGATGATTGATTGTTTGAGAAGCGATGGAGGAGAGTATTGTGTCTCCCATTGCACTCCTTACAGGTGAAGGTAGAGGAACACTCTGGGGTCGTATGATTTAGACCTAGACAGTTGACGCATCCCTTCTTGTCCTTCATGTATTTGTGCCGGCGTGCTGGGTCATATCCCAGGAAAACCGGGCACCTGAACAATTTGTGTTGCTCCTTGCACAGAGCGCACACTGTTGAACTGATCTTGGAGGCAGCTGATGGTGCCTTTCTGGATGACGAACTCTGAGCGAATGGTCGAGCGAATGGTCGATCATCCAGTGTGAGTGATTGGATGTTGTTCTCTAACGGTTCTAAGAATGCTGTGATATCTGCTAGAGAGGGAATGTCGGACACTGTCTTGTAAAATTTGGTCCACTCTTCCCTTAGATTGTGGTCAAAGTTCTCAAGAGCCAATGATGCGGCAAATTGAGATATGTCCACGCACTTGAGCTCCTGCATAGCCTGCAACGGAAGTATGTATTTCTCCCGATAGCGAGCGAAGCCCTGTTGGTTGAACGAGATGGTCTCTTTCGAAGTCATTTTATGAACGAGATGAGGAAATACCTTCTTGGCTGAGCCGAAACGCTGTACCAAAGCTTTGATGGCCTTTTGATAACCATCTTCAGCAGTGGCATGAGATTTGACGATCTGTTCGGCCTCAGGACTCTTCATCGCTTTGATCAGAAAGCAAGCTTTCTCTCGGTCTGAAAAATCATCGCCTGCTCTGTCCAAAGCTGAGGTGAAGAGCTGGTGGAAGTGATGCCAATCCAGCGGATGACCCGAGAAATCTGGAAGATCCAGTCTGAGTTTGCTGCTTCTGGATGGCCTGGGTGCCTCTGACGTAGATGTGTCAGCGGCTGAACTGTCTCTTTTGTCTCTCCTTGAACCTCGGGAATTGTTGAGTCTAGCAACGATGTCCATCTCATGTTTGATGAATGTTTCCCTGATGTTCATGATACTAGGCTTATTGAAGGAGGCTGTCTGGTTGAGGAAGACTGATATCTTTCTCTGAACCTTGCTGCAATCTTTCTCAAACTCCCCGACAGAGGGGTCTGAGACCTCGACCAATGTGTCGTACTCTCGTTGGATGCCTTGGGCTTCCAAGTAGTGTCCCAATGTGACCTTTAGAACATCTGCTTGATGCAAGATGTCTGAGTGGAGATCGTTGGATTCCTCGCCTGTCTCGATCTCTTTGGTGATCTGTTCTCCTGTGACTCCAACCTTAGCCTCCAACAACTGCTCACATCTGTACTGAAGAGCTTCATGTAACTTCTTCTCTTTGTAGAGGTCATCGCGTAGTTTGTTAAGACTATATGACTGCAGCTCCTCGAGAGGAGTGAGGGCAAATTCATCCAAACGCTTCTTAAGGCGCGTGATTTTGCCCTTACGGGCTGATCGCTTGGCTTTAGCTGTCTCCCAGTTAGTAATGGCTGAGATAGCTTGGAGGTCGTCCATGTCCTTGTTGACTGCAACTGGATGTGTCAATGAGGATTTCTGACACTTGTTTGACTGAAGTGTGAAACCTCTTGCTTGTCGTTTCCTTCGTGATGTCTACAGAGAAAAAACTGCACTTTCTCTGCAGACCCGCTGGTTCTCCTAAGCTCTGGCGGAGAGTATCTCCACTCAGGGGAAAACCTCGTCGAAATTAATCGAACGAACGTGAAGTGAAGGGACGAGTTGCGCGAAGTGATGGGCGCAATGTGAAGACTTGTGGTGATGATGATGATGATGGACTAATGAAGACAATTGCTGCTGTGGCGTAGTCAAAAAAACGAACAATCGACTAGTACTGACTGATAAACAATGCACTATCACTTTGATTAGTCTAGCTGCAAGCTTACAAACAAATTTCTAACAAACTGCTAGGTGAACGAACGAAATAGAATATTAGGAAGCTGCGAGACAAACGATACGAATAGTGTGTTAGATAGATACTGAAAGAGCTGCTGGGCTCTGAATGACTGCTAGGTCTGGAACTTCGATATCAGATGGTGTGAGCTAGGTCACTGATCTTCCTTACCAAGACCACAATGATCCGGCTCGAAGGACCAATGTTCAGGGGGTGTAAAGTCCTGAGCTCAATTAGGGGTGTGGCCCGAAGTGAGGACCACAAGGGGTGAAGGACCAGGAGATCAGGGCCTAATGGCGCCAGGAAAGCAAAGTTACTATTCGCCTCGCGACTACTTTCACTATGTCCCAAAAGCGCGCACTCCCTACGGTGTCTTATAAGGTTTAGGTTATCTGATCACAAAAGAGTACATACGTCTACAGAACATTATAAGGAAAGGGATGATATAATTTACGTGTGGGTTTAATGTTCATGAATATGATTTGCGTGACGACCAATAGGTAAGTTGTAAGTGATAATTGTTATTGTAGATTGTTCTCCTGTGGTTGACTTGTTTGGTCCTCCACTGTTGTGGAGCGACCCGAACACAAATATTATTATACTACCTTACTGCAACATGTTAATAATCTAAGGGTACCAACAACATGGCAATGGGAAGGTAAGTGGGTCCTCATTGTACAGAATTGAACTCAATGTCAACACATCGTGTTTGTTTTTTACCTTGTTATCTCTTTACCACTCCAAGAACTGATAAACAATTTCTAACTAACACTTAAACCTAATTCTTAAGCTACTATATCCTATGTGCTCAATTTATAATAAATGTGGTTGCAAACATTTCTATATTATTCTGCATAACAAAGTTTGTTTGAGGTTCATGCATGTCTGTATGCTCATTTGCTGAACGCAGGAGAAATTACAGAGAAGAATTTTTGTAATTTATGATCCAAGGTATATATGACTAACTTTTGTAATGTAAATATTGCTAAAGTGGTGAAGCTAAGTTATCTAAATATATCTTGCTTCAGAAAAAGACAAGCAAAACATGGGACAGTTCAAAGTTGCATGTCTAGAAAATTTCAATTTATAATACTTAGCAATGATCAAGTTACTTACAATCATTTGGTCATTATTGTATAAACTCTTATTCTTTGGTAGTCAAATATCTTATTCATTTAGTAGTATTTACCAATCAACACAACTTTTATACATTGTCAGATTAACTCCATTACACATTGCATATCGTAAATAATGTATCATTATTGATTACAACACAACAATAACACATGTACCACATGTATCACATGTACCACATGTACCTAACACACTGAACACTTAACCGCTCTAAAAATAATATTTCTTATTATGTTAAGCTAACATAATGTTATTTCTATAATATTTAGCTAGTCTTAATGATGAACAGATAGAAGCAGACCTGAGAACATACAATCAAGGTATTTTTGTATTATAATTATCCAAGCTATTAGACTACGTACAAATAATATAATGTGTTATTATTGTTGTACAGTACATATTATGCTACGTAATTTGAATATTATTTGACAACTAAGATTTTTTCACCTTTTTCCTTTGCTTTTTCTGGACCCCTTTAGGTCAGAAAGTTTAATCTATTATATTAAAGCAGATAATTTGGCTGACCAATCATGTACTCAATTTGTATTAAAAAGTTTTTTTCCTGTTCACAAGATTGTATTGTAAATAACATAGAGACACTGCCCCACATTATTTTACTTTTTACTCGATATTACATACTATTTTTGATTTAATTTTAGATGCCAACAGAATTTCCAGAACTAAACTTTTAGAATATTTAGTAAGAGGTATAATACTTAATTAGTATTATGGTCTGTATAAGTTATGTGGGCCTAACAAGACAATACTAGGGGTGTACAATTAGAATAGTGGAAGATATATATTTTATATAACAGGAAATATTAGTTTAGAATGTGTCACCTGTCAGGGCTTATGTTGCGTAAATTTTAGTACTGTACATGCTTTCAACAAAAATAGCATAAACACAGAATTCAACACCCCATAGTAGAGTAATGATATAAGTTAGTACTTATTATCGAGTATTCCCTTGGTGTAATCTTGCAAATTAAGAACACAGTGCAAAGGTGCTTTTATCCATAGCTCTTATCCTCTACTTGGTTTAGATGCATCAGTATTCTCTTTCTTCCAGAGTCATCTCAGCCTTTCGTACCTCTTTGTTTAGCTCCTCTTTAATCTACTTCTCATCTTCTCATGCTTCTCTCATGATTGTGGACTTAGGTTTTGCAAAACTTTTTCCTTCCCATTTAAAAGTTTTGCCATCTTCCTCACTGATACCACGAGCTTTGTGTCTCCTTGCTATACTGAATGTGATGACACTGATGGTGATGCTTTACCAAATGTCACAGCTAATCGATTATTCATAAATACACATACCATTGTTGGCCACCATAGGTGTCATTACTGACACACAAATGTATACAAATGTATTATTATACAATTACAGTAGGACCTCAGTATAACGGAACTCACTTATCTGATGACTAGGTATAACAAATGGTACAATTTGCAAAATTTTGTGCATGGCACAAACGCACTGCAAAAGCAGCTGTTTTGCTCCCACCTGTCTCCATTGCAGGCACAAACCACACTGCAAAATCAGCTGTTTTGCTCCTGCAAAAGCAGCTGTTTTGCTCCTGCAAAAGCAGCTGTTTTGCTCCCACTGGTCTCCATTGCTGGCATTTACAATTTGAAGTCAAAAATTTAATTAAACTCAATGAACCTCAGTATAACGAACATTTCACTATAACCAACACCCTGTGGTCCCAAAGAACACCCTGTGGTCCCAAAGTGTTCGTTATACTGAGGTCCTACTGTAATGAGAACATATTTTAGGTAAACAGTAAGACATGTCTTGATGTGAAAGATATGTAATATAATTTACTTTTTGTACTATAAATCTGACCCTACACAATGGATCGCAGTTCCTCCTAATATTTAGTGACTACCATTGATGTGAAATAATAATATATAAATCTTGTTTTTAGTTGGGCTCAATGAAGAGGAAACTGAACGATACTTAAGAGAGAATAATGAAGGTATAAACTCTATATTCTTCTCTAGGTAGGATTTATGACATATAACAATATATTATTTATATGCATGTATGTAAGTATGTAAATGCTCAATAATCTGCTTACTAATATTTTATAATAATTTGTAATAGCATCCATTATTATGCATGTTTATTGAATCTAGCTGGTCTGGATGATCATGAAAAAGAAATATTCTTTGAAAATAATCATGAAGGTATTATTGACATATTTTATATTATCATAAGTATTCATTACATTAGTATTATTCAGATACTAGCATAATTGCCCTGCCATTTCATGGTGCTCGATGTTTTGCAAATTTAGAATTCAGTCGCATAAGATTTATTTTTTCCCTCGTTTCCCTCTCCTAATACATTTCTTCTTGGGCCACTTCAGGTTTCTTATTCCTCTGAACTTATGGATTCCCTTCTTCTCCTTTCTCTACCTCTCATGCTCCTCACCATCTCTGTCATTGAAGTAGTTACATCAGGCAGCCCTTCTCACCTGCTTTTATTTTTCTTGACACTTCATGCTTTCTTCTGGCTTTCTTCTATCCATGGTTAGCTATGGTAATAAGGTGAACACTCTTTCCCAACTGCGTTCATATTGTGGGTACAGACACTGTAGAGCTGGTAAGGGACGTTCATATCGTGGGTACAGACACTGTAGAGCTGGTAATGGATGTTCATATCGTGGGTACAGACACTGTAGAGCTGGTATAATGGACAGGAAAAGACAGGAAAAGACAAGGGAAAAAAAGCAGATACAACATTTTCATGAGGTACTCACAAGCCGCTTGTTCCTAATGGCTCAGTGGTAAGTGTGGGGAATACAGAACTGATGGCTGCAGAGGATTTGAACATGACTTATATGTCTTTCTTGTTTTTCTTTTCCTGTTCAGGGAATGACGATGCCTCACCAATGCTGCTCAGCTCATAAACTATTCATGAATGCACACACTGTCACATTACTCACACACAAACATACTAGTAAAGATACTGTAACATCAAAGTTGCAGTTCTTGTTGTATGATTGAGCAACTTGTAATGTTATGGATGTGGTGGATACATTTAAGATCAGCTCATTTTTGGCATAATACTTAGAGGTTGTCAGTTGAAGAAACAGCTTACAAGTCATTGTATGTTGGTTTAGCATTAATTATACTTATCGCATATAAGCTATATTACCGTTACTATAAACTATGTGATGTACGGTTTTAGTTATAACTATCTATAGCTTAAAACCTGATTTAGTCTAAAAATAATATAATTTAACTTCACAATATCATTCTCAGCCTTATTTTACTCATTAGATGTATTCTCTCTCTCTTTCACAGACCTTGTTTATAACAGTACAGAATTAATGAATGTTTGGTCACCACCAGGAATTGAACCCATGACCGCTTGAACGCACAAGCATATTATTATATAGATAATAATATGTTTAAATTAATATGACGAACAATGATGACAATATTATAGTTTACGAGATCTCATAACGAAAATAATGAATTTAATACTCTATTAATTTGTGAGTCTGTCTGTCTGTCTGCCTGTCTGTCCGTCTGTCTGTTTGTCTGTACATCTGTCCATCTGTCCATCTGTCAGTCTGTCTGTCTGTTAGTCAGTCAGTCTGTCAGTCTGTTCGTCTGTCCATCTGTCTGTCTGTCTGCCTGTCAGTCTGTCAGTCAGTCAGTCTGTCAGTCTGTCAGTCTGTCAGTCTGTCAGTCTGTCAGTCTGTCAGTCTATCTGTCTGTCTCGCTGGCTGGCTGTATTATAATGTATATTTATATGATATTGTCCTTCATTGCAGATGTTCTGAATGATGATGAAGTAGAACAACATTTAGACAATTTGGATTCTAATGAAGGTTAGTAGAATAATTTAACTGCATTAAGGTAGGGTACAGTTACATGTACAATGAGGCTATGATTTACACTCTATGCTTTCTTAATGCTTATTCCACATTCAGTTCCTTATGTCTTCACTTAAAAGTGAAAGCTTTATTAAAAACGTGGTTACTGAACTTTTTTTTTTATAAAAATAAATTCATCTCCCGAGTAGTAAAGATTTTTTATCTTGCATTTAAAACTAGGTATGCTTTAATTAAACAGTGATGTACATTTTATTTTCAGATTTGTACACATAATATTGAAGTTGCATCGATATGGATAGCAGCTGAATACTGATATTTGCTACAAGCTAATACCGATATCAATATAATATTCTAAGGATATATTTTTGCATTTTGACTATGTATACAGCAATGTTAAACTCGATGATAACAGCCACTGTATCATACAACAATACATTTGCTAACAAGCCATTGTCAACAATGTCACCTGAATTAGATTAATAAAATAGATATTGTTGATGAATAGCAGTTGCTAGTCTATTCCTTTTTTTCGTTGTATATCTCATCATCTCCAGAATGAAGCTGCTCTGATGGTGCAGATGCTGGTAGTGCCATGAGATAGCACTGAGACAGCTTAGCGTGATAGATAATTGAAACTGATTGTTTGCCCATAAGCTTTGAGAATATCCACTGCGAGTAGCACTTGAATGGCTCCATGAGGTAGTGATCCACTAATATATCATGTGATGCTAGCACATGTCTCCTCTAGTATTATCAGAAAAGTATTTCACAATACATGTCTTTGGCTTTTAGTGGCTGCTCCACAGACTCCACTGATTGCTCAGTAGTACTGGCAATTTCACAAACCTTCTCTTCCAATTTGTAACTTTGCCTGGATTCTGTTGTGTGAATTAAAAAAGCAACAACAACAAAGTACAAAGTACATAATAAGCCCTGAATGCCCCTCCAATCTACACCCCCACCAACAAAATCATATAGAATAAGTTCACCCTCCCTCCCTCCTTTCTCCCCCAACATTTTAGTAGCTGTCTAAATCCACGGTACAGCCAGACCCTTTAGATTGCTTGTTCTTTGTAAGGAGATTATTATTGTAATAGCTAGGTAGTTTTTAATAGCACTGAGGGTTCGCACCTTTGGTGCTTTATTTTAACGTGAATTGTATATTCATTTGTATATTCATTTGTAGAGCAGAGAAGAGACTACAGAGAAGACTATTTGCAAATTTTGATCCAAGGTATATATGATAAATATTTGTACTGTAAGAATTTAACTGGTGAAGTTCAGAGTTCATGTCAGAAAATTTTTCTAAACTTTATATTCAAATAGCTCTATATGAAGATTCTTATAATTAGAACAAGTCAAAAACTGCTCACAAAATTGTTCTGGTATTTGTCTGGAGCTATTATTATTCCTGAACATCCAAAGCGGAATGAGGACAAGTCTCTATAAAAGTAGTTACTTTCATCATTCAAATATAGATTCATACCTGGCTAAAATAAACACACCCATTAGCTTGAACATAAAAAAGTGTCATCTGAGTAAACATGGCCGATATTATTCTGCACATCACAAGTATCAAGTTCTGACCCTTCGTAGAAACTAGATACCTAAAGGGTCTGGTAAAAAAGAAAAGGAAAAATGTGAAAAAATCTTAGTTGTCGCCTAGGATTTGAACCCAGGGCCACTGGCTTTAGCCACCAGTGCTCTAATCACTTAGCTACAACAACCCTCAACTTCCAAGACCTTCACATTTTCCCTTCATACTGTTGAGTAGTACCTACCACTTGCTGCAGTTTGTCGTACTAAGAATTTTTCACATTTTTTCTTTGCTTTTTTTCCAGACCCCCTTTGTGTGAGAGAGTTTCAATCCATTCTGTAAATACTTACAAAACAATTGAATTCTTCATCTTCTACTAATAACATCATTATTTTTACTTGATGATGTCATTTAATAGCCTGGTAAGGTATTGCTTTGAAGGTTGCTCTATGCTTGTCGTTGTTATTTGTATGTGTAATGGCACCAGTAACTATGCTATTTGGGATTAATAGTACGAGTAATACCGAATGCTGTTTCAATTGCTCTATGAGTGCTATTGATTCCAAATGCTCTATGAGTGCTATTGATTCCAAATAGCACAGGTTACCCGTGTTATCACTCGCTAATGATAGGCTAGGTTTAAAAAAATTATTTGCACTTATAGCTACACTGTATTGTTCACTCACTATCTCCTTATTTTTTCAGGATTAGCTTCCTCTGGAACTTCGCTTTCAATGTATGGCTCCTCCGAATCTGTTGAAAACCATTCCATTTAATACGTAGAGCTTTTGTGGTAAAATATGACATTGTTTCAAACTACAAACTAATCAAACTGTAACGCTGCACATGTGCATGCTTACCCATATGCTTTCACTTAGCTAACGGGGTAGTTCTACCAAGGTATTTCACTTATTTTCCACTTAGTTTCCATGCTATTTCACTTTCCCTGTGTGATTTCATTTGAACAGCGATATTTCCCATACATTTTTAATTAGGCAATTAGTGCCGTACTGTTAAACTAGAAATACCATATTGTTATTAAACTTCACTGGATTGTTTAACAAATAAAGTATTTGATTTTACATTATGTTCTTTTATTTTCTAATAACACATTTTAGATTTTACTTAAACTATGTTGTTAATGATATGAAACATTCCTGTGTGACCACCTGTTTTGAAATCTTTTTAATCATAGAAAGTTGATGTCCCATTTTGTCTCAAAATGTGAGTGACATGCTATTTCTCTTTGGTTCTGTCTATGTGGAAACTACAGATCTCCTTTGCTCTACAAAAAGAGTAGTAGCCACAGCTGTCTTAAGTTTCATTGGGTGATGGGACTCATAGACAAATATTGTGTTAGTTTCCTGTATACAGTGGTGCTTAGCCTGCCATCTCATGAGGTGGTGAATCAGTGTCCCAGAATGACAATTGTGAATTAGTTCCATTGTGAACTCAATGGATTACCATATAATATATCTAAGCCTTCAGATCCTGTAGCCATTGTCTAGTATTTATACCGTTTACCTGATGATGGTCGCTGTTGAGTGACTGAAACATCTATTTCCTTACTAAACTATAAGACTAGTGGGTTTGATTGAGAATAAAAATGTTATTTAATTATCTAATAAAAGTTATTGTTCATTGACTGACTATTGTTGCTCAATACACTAATAAGGTATTGTTCCTGTATTGTGTTTTAGCTGGTTTAAGTGATGAGGAGATAGAAACACGCACAAGGAAATACGATTCAGGTATTTGATGTTCTTCATTTATCAGTCAAAGTATTACTATGTCAAATATACATATCAATTATCATAGCAAAATTTCCTGAGCTATTTGGAGTATATGATACAATTTCATTTAAACGTTAGCCTTTCTTATTAGTACTAATAAGTATATATTATTGTGAGTAGAAGATGATCATTATTTTCCTTTTTAATGTTATTATACAAGTTTATAATATATATTTTAGATGTCAAGAGAATTTTCAGAACGAAACTTTTAGAATTTTTAGTAAGAGGTATATATATTATCCTTAATAGATTATTATTGAAGAATTTGATGTGTTGTGTACTTGAGATGATGGCTGATCCACTTATAAGAGGATCATGAATATGTTCAATGTATGTGAACATTCTGGTTTTAGTTAAGGTAAAAAAAATACATGGTTGATTGCATTTCTATTGAACTTCATCACGAGTCAAGACAACCACTTGTCTGTTAAACTTACGTTTTATTCGTGTTCTATTTTTTTTTTCGACATTAAAGTATTACACATGCTTTCCAGCGATCACTTGCAACACAAATAGCATCAACTTCCATTGGAACACCTCAAACAGAGTGTCTCACCTGCTTCACTTCCTCACCGGTGGGCAGAGATAAAACCATCTACTTCATGTACTACAGAACATTTTTATATATGTTCTTTTTTTTTTACCTTAAACTAATGTTCTTATTCCTGCAGTATAACTATTAAGTTAATAATGTTTACCCCTTCTTATATTTATTTATCATAATTATATTATATCATTATTTGTTCTAGTTGGATTTACTAAAGATGAGACTGAGCAATACTTAAATCAGAATAATGAAGGTACTGACTATGCTTCTATTTTATTCTTTCTGTTTAGGTAGGATTGTTATATTATTATATATATTATATATATATATATTATATACATATATGTCTGTAATGTTAAACCATGAGTTTGAGGAAATATCACTGGATCCTGAAGGCATGGCTCGAGGAAAAAGATGGTTATCTAGTGATAATTCCGAGAGTTGTTATGATAAACTATCACATCCATAGTTACCTTTTTGAAAAGAGTAAAATACAATTAAGTAGAGGCAACTGTTGTATGAGAGATAATAACATGTCCAAATGCAGTGAGAGTTACTCCAAAGTACTGACCACAAGAAGTGCATTTGTTCACTTTTCAATGCCTTCAAACAAATATGGAGGTAATAGAGCATCATTTGGTGATGTTTACATGAGAAGATTTTATACTCCTATAAATTATTCTCCGTGTCAGCCTTATTTATATGAAGTAATGGTAACAATATAGGCTTCATAAAAGTAAATATTAAAAAAGAAATAGATTTTTATTTGTAGCTAAAAAGACTATGATTCACTTTATACCATATATAATTGTATCTCACTCTATTATGTCGCAAAAATATTTCAGTGTTCAGTTAAAACACTCCTTGAATTACTAGGATATTGTTTTCAGCAGGCAATTTTGGAGGGGAATAATATAGGGGAATACAATTTTTAATTAATGGCTATTATCACATAGGCACTATAGTACATATAAATTCATATTTGTGTGTTTCAATGTATGCATATAGGAATACTAATGTAATAAATGGTGTTATTAATGAGCTCCATTATTCAGTATTCTTTATTCAATCTAGTTGGCCTTGATGATTATGAAATAGACACGTACTTTAGAGGCAGTTATCGAGGTATTATTGTTATATTATACATTTTTCATTTAAGTTGTTATTACAATTTTATTCAATAATGAGCTGAGATAATTTATCTATTATTATTGTAATGTGAGCCGCTAGTATAGTTGTGTTGGATATGTGAGATGAGCTCACTTGACACAATAATAGATACATGTAGTTTGTCAGTTGAGGTCGTCTCAAACATGATGAATGTTTTTGATTGTTGATCCTAATTTAATATTGCATCTCCACCTGATTGTTTGCACATAAACAATTACCACTACTAAAACTAAACCATGTGTTGTACTGCTCTAGTTAGAGTAATTGATAGCTTAATACATCATTTATAGTTAAACTGCCGGTCAAAGGTACTTATATATATGGTTTACAATCAATGCTATAAAGCATGGAATTTGAATAAGAAAGAAAATAGCACCAAAAATATAAGCATTCTAGAACTGCTTCAAGTGATCTACCACGAGAATTCTATTAATTATGAAAGAACAATGATGGCATGCATTAATTTACAAGGTATCATAAAATAATGTCTGTCTGTCTCTCTGTCTGTCTGTCTGTTTGTCTATCTGTCTGTCTGTTTGTCTATCTATCTGTCTGTCTGTCTGTCTATTTGTTTGTCTGTCTGTCTGTCTGTCTGTCGATCTGTTGATCAGTCTGTCTGTTTGTCTGTCTGTTTGCCTGTCTGTCTGTCTGTCTGTCTGTCTGTTTATCTGTCTGTTTATCTGTTTATCTGTTTGTCTGTTTGTCTGTCTGTCCATCTGTCTGTTTGTCTGTCTGTTTGTCTGTCTGTCTGTCTGTCTGTCTGTCTGTCTGTCTGTCTGTCTGTCTGTCTGTCTGTTTATATGTGTGTTTATCTGTTTGTCTTTATGTTTGTCCGTCTGTTTGTCTGTTTGTCTGTCTGTCTGTCTGTACAACCATCTACCTATTCATCCATCTATCATGTTCATCTGTCGATCTGTTTGATTGATTGGCTGGCTGGCTAACCAGCTTTCTGGCAATATATATAATATAACGTATATATAAAATTATACACTGTTATTTCATTAAAGAAATTCATCATCATGACAGAGTAAGCAGATATCTCGACTATGACGATTTGGATAAAGGTATTAATTGTGTTTTCATTGAGTTCTAATTTATATATTTAATAATTCTGTAGAGATTATATTAATGGAATAGAATATTGAATACTTTGGCAAGTAACTGCATGTTACAATAGATATTCTGGCAGAATTTAAGCCATACCTCGCAATCAGGTATACAATAATTTTTATAGTTTGTAACTATTTTAGAACCCGTTTACCCAAAAGCCGGCCCACAGTTTCCACTAGCAACTAACTTGGTTTATCAGCATTTTCGCACAAATATGGCGGTGTCAAGCGAATTTCCGGCCCAAAATTAAAATTCAATTGAAGCACACCTGGCAGGTTTACTTTAGCATTGTAGCTGCCAGCTGTTATCTCCAGATCTAACTCTACCCTGGGCTGCTCTGCTCTGTGGTAAACGGTATGAGGTATGAGCGGTCAGCAGGAGAGTTGTCCAACTAGGGCTGGTCCCCATATAGGTCTATGAGAGGGTAGTAGACCCTCACATATCATATCCAGGCCTCACACAGCTTTATCCGGCCTATTCTATTAAACTAAAACTCAAAAATAGCAATACCCCAAGGGTGGTTAGTATGCACAGTTTATATACCTAAAGGCAAAAAATAGTGCACACTTACCAAGTTAGTACACCTAGTAACAATATAGCAACGGGTTCTAATGAGCATTTAGCAAGCGATGTAAAATCACTTGCTGAATGTAATATTTTAGGGTAAAAAAAAAATACTCCAATGTCAATTTTGACCCCTAAAGCCACTTATTCTGATGGACTATGATGTAAGAGAAGTGAATAAGAAAAATATAACAGTACTAATGATTCTCGGAATTCACTTGCCACATTCTTATTTAATTTTCCCTATATAGAATGCACCCTAGTGAGAGAACACCCTATTCATAAGAGTGCACTCTAGTTAAAGCGCACCCAGGATATGTGTTTGTATATAGCTAGAGTACCTTGACATTGTAGCCATATTGGTGTTTTATCTATCATATTTTTACTAATAGTTAAGGATACCAATAGCTTATTGAACATCTTACTGTGTCAATATAAAACAGACTGGAATATTTCCTAGAAATGACTTTTTATTAGTCACAGAAAGCAGCAGCAATTGATGAATCTTACCAGATCAAGTATAGCATCATACTTGCTATTAAATTCTCACCCTAATGTATTCAAACTGCTTATTAAAAAATAAATTTGTCATGAAACCAGTAAAAGGTCATCAAAACCAACTTGTGTATCAACAATTGTTTACTTACCCGGGTTGCTCACCATCACTGCAATATTGAATACAACTATAAGTCATGTGATCATGTACTGGGCACTTTCTATGTTATGCGAGGCTACATTTTAGCTGATTAATCATCCTTAGCCCTTAGGTAGCTAATAAAGTAGGTAGATCATGGATAAATGGAAAAAAGAAAAGAAAAGAAAGATGATAAGCAAATTTAGTCAAGACCTATATTACTAGAAATTAGTGAAGTTATGTAATGTAACTTTTACTGTATTAGATTTGGTAATGGCTATTGCTAATTACAAAATTATATTACAATTATATAATGTTTGTATTTTATATGGGATTGAACAAGGCTTAAACCTTTTAAGAGGTACACTAATAAATAAATGAATTACATTATAAAGTGTTGTTGGAGAAGCATTAGTGATATTAACTTAATGTATACTTATGTATTTAAGTGTTAAGGTGATACTCATAGCCCATTGGGAGAGAAAATGTCCTATTGGTCGTAATGAAAGTGTAAGTCATTGAGTTGTGTAGCCACATGCTTTGAATGATGAATCTGCTGTAGCTCTGTGGACACTTAAATTCAGTGTACAGCATTTTATACATAATTTGTTTCGTGGAAATAATTAATTATATGGTGACATTGGTAACTCTCACTGTACTGCTAGCTGTCTAAATCTACGTATAGCGACAAATTGGTACCATTTACCTTCAATAAAATGTTTGACTGACACATGCTTTGAAATAATATTATAATGTTTTGTATAATTGATGCAATTTTCTAGTCCTATGGAATTAGTAATTTCAGACGGACGGCTAGTAGCATTAGCTATTCAACTCACACTCATACTACTATTAAGATATACTACAGCTAGTATTGGTGAATGAGTAACTATATTAGTAATGAGACACTAATACATTTATTTTATTTACTAAACTAAGTTCATACTGTGCATTTTATATTGCAGACCACAACTGAAATTTCAGAAATATTTTATAATCAATTCAACCGAATATAGCTAGTACAATTGAATGTTAGAATTAAATATTATGTGCATAATTCCTGTGCAAACAAATCTCTACTAGAGCAGTGCTGTGATAACCTCACTGTGTTCCTGCATAATATACTAACACACCCATAAGTTATCTTGCAAAGCACATTGTTTTAGCTATAACACGCACACACACTCACTCACTGAAAGTTCAACTTCACTGACTCCTGAGGAGCACTTTAATATACAAATTAGTAGTAACAGATTATTTTCATGTACTCTGAACTCTCCAGGTAACACCAATAAAGTATCAGGCTAACATTACATTTACATAGCAGACAGACAGACAGACAGACAGACAGACAGACAGACACACAGATAGACAGATAGACAGACAGACAGACAGACAGACAGGCAGGCATACAGGCATACAGACAGATAGACAGACAGACAGACAGGCAGACAGACAGATAGACAGATAGACAGACAGACAGACGGACAGATAGATAGATAGATAGATAGATGGACAGACAGAGAGACAGACATACATACAGACAGACAGATAGACAGATAGACAGACAGACAGACTGACAGATAGATAGATAGATAGATAGATAGATAGATAGATAGATAGATGGACAGACAGAGAGACAGACAGACATACAGACAGACAGACAGACATATAGACAGACAGACAGGCAGGCAGGCAGACAGACAGACAGACAGACACAGATAGACAGATAGACAGACAGACAGACAGGCAGGCATACAGGCATACAGACAGATAGACAGACAGACAGACAGGCAGACAGACTGATATACAGATAGACAGACAGACAGACTGACAGATAGATAGATAGATAGATAGATAGATAGACGGACAGACAGAGAGACAGACAGACATACAGACAGACAGACATATAGACAGATAGACAGACAGACAGACAGGCAGGCAGACAGGCATACAGACAGATAGACAGACAGACAGACACGCAGACAGGCAGACAGATAGACAGGCAGACTGACAGATAGACAGACAGACAGGCAGGCAGACAGACAGACAGGCAGGCAGACAGATAGACAGACAAGAAGTCTGTCACATCAATTCCACTCCATGCATGTACATGCTATATCCTCACCTGTCAACCTCATGTATTATTGCCACATACAATGGAAGGGTATATGCAGTTACTGACACTTACATGCAACCCATTTTACCCACTGCACAGCTTTGGATTACTGCACCATTATTAATAAATAAATCAGCCAAGAAATGTCACTGATAAGTTTACCTGCAATTGAAGTCTCTATAACTTTCATCAGCCAATAACAAAGTTACAATTAATAATATATTTACAATTCTAAACGAAATGAGCTCGTTCAATTTTATTTGCATACTGCTGTTGTTTTTCAGTTTGTTGCTGTTTGTGGGGTGTGAGTCCACAAGCAGCAAATATTATTGTTTCCTTCTGAAGGACCACTTTGCTAGCCAGAGGACACACACACACAGACTAGCCTTGTTTTAGGTGTGTGTGACTTGATTAGTTTCCTTGTCAGTAGATCCTCAACTGCTATTCAACTAAAATGCAGGAGGGTGACACTCTAGCTACCGCTACTAGCACTCATAACACACAGGATTCACAAAGATTCAGTCTACAGAAAACTCATTCATTCAATGCAATATATGTGACAGAATAATTAAAAAAAAACGCACACTGGTGTGAGTTAAATAGAAAAAATGTAATGATGAATTCAAAGATAATAATTCGTTTGGTGTTTGGGAGACCCAAACAGTTGCTACCATTCTAAGCACTGACTCGTAATCCAGTACTATAATGATGATGCAGAAAGTGTACGCCAAGCTCGCAGGCCACACCCACATTTTGCCACCAATCCCTTAATTATCTTGCTCTGTTACTCATTTGGTCGAGTATAGAACAATAATTGATCAAAGTGGAACTTTAATATGCCTAATCAGCAGTTTTGAGCCAATGATTGCACTCTTTTTCCATACTAGCTAAGCAATTAATTTATCTTACTCATGAAAATTTTATAATTGGCAAACAATTCAATTGACTTGCATAGGGTCTACATTTCAACAATATTATAATTTATACAATATCTATAATATTTTTATTTTTTGTAATGACAATGAAATAGATAAAATGCACATGATTTTCCTACATGTTTATGGAATAAGCATGTAATAATTGTGGATGATGCAAACTTGCTGATGAAGCAGAAAGAAAGCCACAAGCCAAGAAAGAGAAGCTGTGAAGCAATCCTCACATTTCTGAGTATGTAATATTAGCCAGTCAACACTGATAGTGGGAGTGGTTTAAAATTAGATAATGTAGATTACAACCCCTTACATCTACCTGACAGGAGAAACAACTGTTTTTTTTAAAAGACATATTGTTTTGCTTCACTTAATTGGAATAAACGTGTTGTATAGTTGGGCGGAGCCCACCTCTGCTGAAGGGAGAGGTCGGTAAACCGGGTTTGTTCCCTGCTGCATCAACGTACGTTGCAGTCCAATCAGATTGCAGTGTGGTTAAATGCTAAGGGAATTAGCTGACTCAGCAGGAACAAACCCGGGTATAGGCTTGTTACCCGACCTCTCCCTTCAGCAGAGGTCGAGCTCCGCCCAACTACGTGTTGTAAAAAACTCTGGCAGTGGTAGCTAATGTGAGTCATCATACGACAAATATTGTTAATTAAATTAAGTTTACTTATACCATGGTTGCTGCGGTAACACCCATGGATTAAAAGTGATATTTTCCCCGGTGATTTTTCCTGGGGCTATGATATTTTCCCGGTGCGGTGTCAAGCGAATTCTTCCGTGTTTCCGGCCCAAAATTAAAATTCAATTAAAATTCAATTGAAGCACGCCAGAAAGTTTACTTTAGCAAGTTTACTTTAGCAAGTTTACTTTAGCATTGTAGCTGCCAGCTGTTATCTCCAGATCTAACTCTACCTGGGCTGCTCAGCAGTAAGCAGTAAAGCAGCTAGCTGTGGTAAATTCCTGTGGTATGAGAGCGGCAGGAAAGTTATATGTGGTAGGGCTGGTCCCATATAGGTGGATATGAGAGAGTAGTAGTAGCAGCAACTATGGTATAAAACAGTTGTGCCATGGCAACATCGGGGTTATGGAATATCACCGCCCTTATCAGGACGGTTATATTCCATAACCCCTCGTTGGCCATGGCATAACTATTACATAAGTTCTCTCCCCTACTCTCTTTTTTCTGAGCTATCTGAGCTTTTCTTCTATCCCACCTCTCCTATCTTCAGCTCTGCTTCTCTTCAGTCATGGATCTCCCTTTTCCTGTCTGTCTCCCCTGCTTCTGAATTATGTCCTACTTTGAGAAATTTTTGTCTTGTATTTCTTACTTTAACCTTTCTTTTGAACACTAACCCCCACCCGCTTTTAGTTGTAATTAATCGCTCGCCTTTTTGCCTTCTCTTCCCTTCCATTGTAAACCTACACCCCTTACCTCGCCTATTCCATGCGCTTTTCAGTTACGATTAATTGACTTTTATCTTCTCTTCCGTAGTTTCGCCTTCCTTTTTGAGGGTGTTACTAAAATCCGGGACGGGACACCCACGGGACGTTCCTCCCGCCTAGGAAAAGCGGTAACTCAATGCTAGAACTCAATGCTGGAACTCAATGGCTAAAATTGCCAACCCCTCCTCAGAGTAAATCAAGGGCATTGGCCATTGTTGCCAAGAACAAAAGAAAAGATAGTGAACAATTATACTGTATTTTTTTATCCTTAAAATTAGTTTTAAAATGTGATCCTTAGTTTTTTGTTTGTTTGTTTGTTTTTCTTTTGGAATATTGCATGTCAAATAAACAAGATTGAAGCATGTTTTGTACAGTCTTGAGCAAAGGAAAATGATTTTATACCATATTTTTTTTCTTATTTAAGGCAGTACACTGAGAGTAAAATGTACATTAGCATGCTGGAACACTATCACAGACAATTTAAAAATATTGTACTCACCATGTTAGCTATCCGGCTATTTAAAAACTAAAGAGTACACAAAATTCCTTTTTTCCCCAGTCTTCAGAGTTAGCTGTCCTCATATTTGGTAAGAAATTAAAAAAAAAACAATAATGAAAAATTAAATAGGTGATGGAGTGCAAATATTAAAACAAAGGGAGCCACCATTACATGGGAGAAACTGAGGTAAGTACGTAGTTCCATATTTGTTAGCTAAAGTTACAAAAATAACTCTGGCTATGTTGTTTTTTTTTGGAAGAGCTGCAAGCTTGTTCACCAATTGCTGGTAATTGAGGTAGTCAGAATGCCTTATATTGGATACTACAGAAGTAATCACTATTCCTAAAATTGAGGTGAGAGAGTAATTCTGTATATATACTAGTGATGTGCTTGAGCACAAATGGCGAGCGAGCCTAAAGACTATACTATTTTTATATGAATGACTTTGACTTCTAACACTGAAGCTACTGAAAATAAGGTCCAGTTTTTTAATTTCGCATACACGGTAAAGGGATTTCAGTGCCATAGTAACAACTCTCTGCAACTGCTTGAATTGAAGGAAAAAACCAACAACAAAATAATACACGTTATTTAAAAGTTTTCTTTGTGATATTGTTTAGCTAAGTAGTGGTTGTAACACATAATGCTTTGAAACAACTGGACAACACAGACTTAAGTGGACAATGTATTTTCAAGTAAATACTGTTGCGCACGGCTTATAACCATGACAAACACCATGCAAAAAATATGTTATACTTATGTGAAACCACGTATGTATAACAAAGTTATACTAGTAGTATACATACCCTATGTAATCTTGATGTTTACTTGTGGAGTATAACAGAAGTATACTCCACTTTAGATAGCCAAATGTTTTAACCTGGTGTGTATACTAAATGATGCTCAAGTCCAATGTTTTATCCTGGTGTGTATACTAAATGATGCTCAAGTCCAATATTTTCCCCTGACGTGTATAGCAACTAAATGATTCCAATGCAAATACTAGTATCTTTTGAGATTACCATACACAAGAAGAGACTTAAAAAGCTTTATGAACCTGAACTTTAATTTAATGTTTGTTGCTTACTATTTGCTTTACCAAGCAAAGTGTACAAACACAGTACACTAAGTAACACCTGAGCTAGGCATCTACTGGAGTTTACTGAAGTGGTAAGTTCACAGATAGTATATCACTACTATTTGGAGTTTATAAATGTAAAATGCAGGATGTAGCTATACACTGTCATGTATATGGCTATATATAATACATACATTTGTTTATTTATTTTCTTTCTCATTTATTTATTCTCATTCATTCATTCTCATTTAATCCTTCATTTAATTGCTTCACAGCTTATGCATGGCGCATTAAATAAATTAAACAAGCAATTTTTTCAAGTATATAAATCAAAACTCAGAATGTAGTTCGATACACAGATAATAAGCATTATAACAATAATAGTAATAATAATAATAATAATAATAATAATAATAATAATAGTAATATAATAATGTCAATTAAAAGGCAATGGGTGAGTTAGCACAACTAAAAACGGCTAGTAGTACATGGTTCAGAGACACGCATCTGTCTAGTGCCATAAGAAGGGCAAGAATTGATGGGCCTGTATCTCCCGAGCACTCAACTTCATTAAAATTGACATACCTAGTAATTACTGTAACAATAATAAATAATTTGGTTGATCACATAAAAAAAGACCTCCACACTGATAGCTAGCTATAGCTATTCCTTTTTTTTTTTTTACTTTTTTGAAATTTTCCCAATGAGTTAGCCTAACTGAACAGATTACTTCTCATCTATTTGAAGGTTTATTTTCAACTACACAGTAACTTCGTACCCCGAAAACTCTTTACCATTAGAGTAATAGAGTAAAAACCCTTTACCATAAGAGTATTAGTAAAGACTGGAAATGGTCGTCCAAATCATTGTCAAAGGTTGCATGCTGTAATGATTAGTTGGGGAAAGACCTTTTACCAATCCTGATATGCTACCCGCGGGGATTAAGGGTGGTAAAGGGTTCGGCTCCACCAGATTGTTATACCAATGTGTTATGGACTGGACTAGAGTGGAAACTTGCGCTATGATGGTGTACACGGGCTTCAAGTCTAGGTGAGTAGTTTCGTGGCCTTTTGCCAGATATACTGTAAATCTATGAATTTGCTGTCTGTAGTCACTATAGGTGCCATTTTAATTTTAGCTACACAGCAAACATCATAAAACTAATTTTTTAGTTCTTGTGTGAGAAGATGTAGATGCGTGTTGTAGTTGGAATGTTAACAGCCTAAATTTCATAGGCTCCAACTGTCCCAGAATCTGCAGGACAGACTTGAATTTTTACCTTAGTCCTAGGTCCTCATTTATAAAGTATGACATTGCTCACCTTCACTATACTAAGAGCAAGTAAACAACGGCATGATTATTTTTTTCATCTGGTATAAGGTCACATTCAATCTACGGTTTCATTTTGTCCTGGTCACATTCCATCTACGGTTTCATTTTGTCCTGCAAAAAAATTACAGATCAACATCCACGTTTGAAGCAGGCCACCAATATTTCATTGATTTTCAATTCTAAGCAATACAATGGCTACAGCAACGGCATTATCACTGCTGCAGTAATCTTCTCAATTACAGAAAATTCACTATACCAGATTTAGCTACAACCAGATTGCTCTAAGAAAGTACTTGCACAGCTAGAAATTTGCATGTAATAATTTAGAAAAAAAAACAGGGTGGGTGGGGACGAGGGGAATTGATTTGTTATGATTTTTTTTTTTTTTCAGTACTCATCAACAAACTCTGTGCTCAAAGGTGCTACCATTATAAATCACAGCTACAGTAAAAGCTTAAGCATTAGAATTAACTTTTGTCTATGGTATCATTCTAATTAATGCTTTCTGGAATACCATTGTGACAATGTTTTAACTGAAAATTAGAATCAGTGCGTGACTTAATAGCTATTTGTATTATTTTTTTTTGGTTGTTGTGGTGGCGAGGATAGTAACTTTCAGTGTAACAGTGTGCAATGTATCTTTTGCCAGGTAAAGGGTTCGGCTCCGCCAGACTGTTATCCCAATGTGTTACAGGACTGAACTAGAGTGGAAGCTTGCGCTATGGTCATGTATGGGGGCTTCCAAGTCTATGTACGTAAGTAGTGTCCTGAAAACTGAATTCTCTTTGCCAGATACACTGTAAATCTCTGAACTTGCTGTCAGTAGTAACTAAAGGTGTCATTTTAATTTACACAGCAAACATCATAAAACTGTGTTTAAGTCGTGTTTCTTGTCCTCAAATTTTATCCTATAAGAATGAATGATGCTAAGCAAATGTTACCTGAGTTATAATAAAGTCAGTGTTTGAAGACAGTGGATTCCCAGTTGTTATTTTTTTCTTTGCACACTCAAAACTTTAATTTCTTTGTGAGAAAATGTAGATGCATGTTGGAATGTTAACAGCCTAAATTTCATAGGCTCCAACTGTCCCAGAATCTGCAGGACAGACTCGAATTTTTACCTTTGTCCTAGGTCCTCATTTATAAAGTACGACTTTGCCAGCATTAATGCCTATCTAGGCAACTGGGTATTTTCAGGCACTTTTGATGACCATTACCAATTCTGGAATAGCATGGCACCATTACAAGTAGTGTGGCTGTCCATGTCTACGAGTCACTATAAGTCTTAAACGAAGAGGTCGCATATTATGGCGGTGTAGCTGGGGACATGTTCGCTATAAGTGAAAAATGGCTGACACGCCCCCTTGTGTTAAAATATAGGTGTGGCCATTGCCGTACCTGTTCCGACTCCCCTGTGATATGTGACTCAAGTAACTCGCCGTCATTTGGCTAATATTATAGTCCTGTAATCATTATGAGTGCATACATATTACACCCTGAGTATACTTGTCTCTGCCCACTTTAATCTTGTAATACCACGCACTGTATCCATGTGTGTCCGTGTGATGCGTACTCTATAACCAATTGAACATGTCAATCTTTACTGGCATTCACGACCTGTTGGTACTCATTCCTATTGTAGTATTATGATTTAGTACAATACATTCTAGTAAAGATGTAATTTGCAATAGATTATAAGTAATTATACACTAATGTCTATTCAATTCCATTTAGTGCACACTGTGTGCACTTGAAGTTATATAGTGAAACTTATAGTTTAAAAATTTGGACTTTTATCACTAATTTCTTTACACATTCAGAATATATTTTGAAATTGTGTGTACATATACACGCACATCACACACATCTGCACATACATGTGTGATGAGTATACTGTCAACGTGTATACCCATTTTCTGTAATGGGCTTCCTGTATCACCTAGGTGAATAATGATTTGGAGTAAGAAGATAGGAGTGGTTTGAGCATGTAGGTGATGAAGTGTGTGTGCATGTGTTCTATAGTGTTCATGTGGTGCACAAAAGTATCATTTCTTCCATTGTACAACTTATATTTATTGGATTAGCCACACCCATACGTAAGTACATATAATCAGGGCTTCATACAGAGGTAGGGGCGCCCTGGGATCTCCCCCCAGGTTGAGTTTCTCCCTCTCCCCCCTCCCCCTCCCCCCAGGTTGAGTTTCCCCCTCTCCCCTCCCCCCTCTGTGGTTTTGATTTATAATGGTATTCTGTGATTTTGTTGTTTATATATATGTGACCGTCTACAGGAAAACCGGGCACAACGCGGCGTGCGTAAATATCGAGAAAAGATCGATCGATTTCTTAAAAATGTATTGTTTCAAGCCGACAGAAGGGAACGGTTAGGTCTATTATAGCGGGAACGACTTAAGCTACGACGATAAAACTATGAGAGCTCAATATCTGGACGCCGACAACTCTGTAAGTGCGGAAAATTTTTTTTCGAAGGGTGCCGCGTTGTGCCTGGTTTTCCTATAGACGGTCACATATCTAATATTTGGTAAAAGTTTACTTCAGTTAATTCTAGACCTGAGACAATTTTTAATCAAATGGGTCTGGTTTCAGCAAAAGAGGGTGTGTTCAAATAAACGTGTGGCCCTCCTTTCTAAACTCTTCCCCTCCCCCCAGAAAAAAATCCTGTATGAAACCATATGCCCATGTTTACTAAGCTGGTCTAGCACTCAGCTCGTCCCATCTAGTTTTTAACCCTTGGCGCACATGCATGGTAGGGTTGCAGTACTTAATTAGTCTGTTAGTCTGTCTGTCTGTAGTCTTTCTGTCACACAACAACAGATCTCAAAGATAGTGGCCTTCCAAAGATTGAAGAAGGTATCATGATGTTGTACTAGGCAGTTTAAGTCGCTTTATCAGATTACCAACTAAAGTACATTATGATTGGTTTTTGGGAAAACTGGGCAAAAAGTGTGCATTTCACAGGCCATTATACTTACTCAGTGTGGATTATTACAGTTGGTCATTGGATATTTGCTGCCCAAGAGTGCTTGATATCCAACCAAACAATAACTGGTCAGCTATTCTGGCCAAAGAGATCAGATCTGGTTATAATCATGCATTTTGAGGGTGTGCTTTTCTGGCATATCAGTTAGCAGTTTTTACCTCCTTTGCCATTGCTTCAAAGTTCAATGCTAACAACTATGGTTCAATCCTGGCATGGACACTTTTTTCCCTCCATTTTTTATTTTTTATTTTATTTTTTTTTATTATTTTTTTTATTATTTTTTTTTTTTATTTTTTTATTTTTTTTTTAACTGGGCATTCTTCTTTTCTTTTGTCCCTTTTAATTTGCGCTCTGGCTTCTAGTTTTAGTTTATGATTTTTTTTGCTTTATTCATTTTCCCCATTACATTGATGCACCTCACTCAAACTCAGTTCTAAATTATAGTTAGATCCAGTGTCCATGTTCAATAATTGAATATCCTACACTTGGTAACATAGCCCAACAGTACACTTCAGCATTAACTCTCAGTGACCTACTGCACTCACAACAAGCTAAGGCCATGAACGAGACAATATACTTTTTCACAGAACTATTGACACAATAATTAAATGATGATCAATATTCTTTAAATATGATTGATCAATAATATGAATTAATTTTACACATTTTGAAGCTTATAAAGCAATACCAATATGTACTACATGTCCTACCACAGTCTGTAAAGCAATGAAAATATAGTAACATTTGTCATACCAGATTTTTTAATATCAGACCAAGATTAAATTGTTCTGATGTTTGTCTGAGCATTGATGTATAGTTATCATCCACACTGCATACATACATACATACATACATTCATATATACTTATTTTTACCGCACACTAGCGCAGCAGGGTAAAATGATAGCATTCGTTTAATTGTCCATAATTATTATATTCCATGCTCGATATCTTCACAATAGTATTTTCAAGTTTATGACCCATGAGGTTTTACAATATCACACGCTGAATTGCACAAGCTCATTACCTTCAAATACACTGGTAGTAGCAGTCGCCAATCTTACTAGTTCCCCAGCTATCTTTCTCTACAAGAACTATCTATCCAGGTCAAAGCAGCCACTAAACATTAGCTAAAAGTGTGGAAGAGCCCCTTTTGAACTAACACTGCCAACTTTACAAGCTTGGTTTGCAGTGAAGATATACATTTATCTAGCATAGAATATACACAGGTGTAGCAGGATAATTCATTCTCAGGCTTTATTTTCGCTCATTTTTGGCTCACTGCAATAGTGCTGCGAGTAAACAGTAATTTGGAAAATCATAGTGGTTATTAGGGCAAAATTTTAAGAATTTGATTCATAAAATTCAAAGCTTTTCATTAAATTCAAGTTTTGCACAAAAAAAATTGTCCACAAACTTACGGACATACAATACACACACATATAATAATTGTTACATGAGCAAGTGTGATGTGGTGAGACATTTCATGAGCAGGCTGGCTTATTTTCATTTGAATTTTGTGTCTGTTGTTACTGCCTGGGCCAAATAGCTGAGAGTTAGGCAGCAGTAATTTTGGAATCAACATGCAGAGAGTCTCACACTCAATTAAGACTGCTATTGACGATTATAGTGACACGTACTCAATCATTGGCAACTCTTCACCACAGCTATTCCACCTCATGCAGAGGTCCTTTTAAGCACATTGCGTGGGCAGTGAAATATTATTTCTATTGTTTTTCAACTAAGGCAAGACTATGGTTGTGGTAAAGGTAACGAACACAGTTGTAGTCATGAAATGAGTCTGTACAATTACACCTCAACTAGCATATTATTTTCTAGAAAAAGAAGCAGGTTGACACAACTACCCTCAATGAAGATCCAGTAGCAACAGCAATTATTCCATATGTTTCACCAATGAGTGAGAGAATAAGAAAGATACTCTGGGATTATGGAATAAGGACTTCTTTCAAAACCAAAACCACTTTGTCAAATCTTCTCACAAAAGTAAAAGATCCTACTTCAAATGAGAACAAAGTAGGAGCTGTGTACAAAATCATGTGTGAATGTGGAGATTTCTATATAGGTGAATCAGGAAGAGCGCTAGGCATTAGAATTAAAGATAACACATGTCAATTAGCCTGTGAACTGAGTGAGATATGGTTCACCAACACGTCACCAGTGGCAGAACATGTATGAGGGGGAGTCATGTATGATTGGGGTGAGTAACCTTTGAGTCGGGGGTGGAGTGTTGTATAAGAAGCCATCTACATATGTATGTGGAGTACACATATGATAGGGAGTCTGTTTAATGGAGGTTACATGTTAGTATTGGAGCAGTAGGGTGGGGTGGAGTAAACAGTAGAGTTAGAGAATATGTATGAGGTGTCAAGTACAACGTTAGGTAATTATAACTATTTTGTTTAATTTGAGGTTTATACATGCGTGAGATGGTAGTACAGTCTGCTGAGGTGTTGGAAAACAATGATTGGGGGTATACATGTATAAATGGGATGAACATGTATAGGTAGAGAATTATACACGTATAGGTGGGGGTGTTTTTAACTAAATTTTTATTGAAGATTATTGTTTCTAGTTTTCCGCTACCTCATGTAAAAGAAAGTTATTACACTATCAACGACTTAGTTACATTAATTTATGTTGTTCTCACAAATTAGTTTTTTATTTTGTTATTCTAATTTTGCCTTAATGAGGAGTAGTACAGGGACTACCCAAATTACTTTTTAGCAAGCCTACGTCTTGGGTCCTGAAACCAGCTGAATTAAAAAGAATTATGTGCTACCCAATTTATTCTTCATTTAACTGACATAGCTATTGTAAGCCCATAAATTTTTCCACCATAGTACAGTGTCATTTAATAAACCTTTTAACAATCTTATTCACTTAATTACTTAACCCTTTCGTTCCCAATCCCGCTTAGAAGCGGGTGAAGACCGGTTGGCTTCTCCGAATTTTAAAAAATAGTTACTTTATAGCTAGAACCTTCAGATTGCATACACAGGTGCCCAATGCATTGGAGAAGCATCTAAAATAGCTTTCAGCCAGGACTGCTTCGACAGTACCTCACAGCAGTTGCGTTTATTTCTTCCTCGGCAAAAAAAAAAAACATCGGTTCTCCGTCGAATTTAAAAAAAAGTTACCTTCTTCACAGCAGCTTCATTTATGGATCCAGTCATCTCCAGAGCTTTGTAGAAGCAGCAAAAAATTGCTTGAACTCAGTAGCCTTCCATAACACAATGAAACAACCACTTCTTTGCCGACCAAGACTTTGCGGTTTGACTTACTGTCTTCTCCATTTTTTATAAAATCGCCAGTTCAACTGGGGACCTCCCTATTACGTACAGTCTTAGATAATGCTTATTACATCATAGGAAAAAAGTGAGCGTGTCGTGTGACCCTGGTAACTATGCAAAAAAAAATTTTCTTTCAAAGTCATTTTTTGGAAGATGGCGTCTAGAAGTTACAATGCGGTGCAAGTTTTAGACTTGCTTGATGCTGACTCTAGCGACTCAGGATCAAGCGGAGAGAAGGGAGACGACATCTAGGGCTATAGGAGGCCCTGTATCAGGGTTGGTGGACCAGACCCCGTCAACTCTGATACTGAAAATGGGAGTCAAGAAGATGATCTAGGTAAGCTTGTCTTTCTCTTGTCTTTCTCTTGAAAAATAGCAAGCTTCTGTTGTGGAAAGGACTTATTTATAGCTATATTGAGATAGAGTAAGCTGTTTAGCTATTATATATATATTATTTCATTGAGTTTTGAGATTTGAAAGTGGCTTGTGGTTTTTTGAACAAATTCAAATTTTCAAAAAAATTAAAAAAAGTTTTTACCACATATACTACTAGGACCAGATGTGAATGCAGTCACCGACCCGATTACGCAGATGAGTCGACAGGAGCAGAGTCTTCCAGTGATGAAGGAGAGGATACCGGACCTGAGTCTTCCAATGATGAAACACGAATAGGCAGCAGGTTCCAGTGATGAAGAAGAGGAAGTGGCTCCTCCTGCTCCGAGTTCTGGACGTCCTCGCGGTCGGAGAAGGCGGGAATCGAAGAACAAGAGTCAGGTGGATGAGGTAGGGGGAGAGTGGAAGAAAGATGACAACACACCCATTGATATTCCATAATCTTTTGTGTGAAGGACCACAGACTTTGATATTTGTGGCTGTTCCCCCCCCCCCCTGAACATCCCAAAAGTTGTAATATGTATTGTTATTGTCGTTGTCGTTGTCTTTGTTTTTGTGGTGTTGTAGTGGAACTTCACACTCGATGTATATGTGTGTGCGTGGAGTTGAAATGTTATTCTGGCGCTTCCAGATCTAACCGGGGAGGGAACGAACTCGGGGGGTGGGGGGAGGGGGGGGTCTTTTCCAATCGGGGCTACTATGCCCATGTAAGTTGAATTTCATGTATGTGTGTGTGTGTACACCAATCAATTTATATTATACATTTATTTTTATGATCTGTATTCACCTGTATCTTCTTTTTTCTAGTGTGTGTGTGTGTATGTGTGTGCGTGCATTTGTGGAATGAGAGAGAGCAACCGTGGACAAACAGTATGTGGCACTTCCGTATACAACCTGGGAGGGAACTCTGGATCTTTTTGGATCGTGACTACTATGCCCATGTAAGTTGAATTTCATGTGTGTGTGTGTGTGTGTGTGTGTGCACCAGTCAATTTATGTATAATAAATTATACATTTATTTTTATGATCTGTATTCACCTGTAGCTTCTTTTTTCTTGTGTGTGTGTGTGTATGTGTATGTGTGTGCGTGCATTTGTGGAAAGAGAGAGAGAGCAACCATGAACAAACAGTATGTGGCACTTCCGGATCCAACCTGAGAGAGAACGAACTCGGTCTTTTTCGGTCTGTGACATCATCCATGCCAAGTAAGTTGAATTTCATTTCAACTTACTGATATTTGGGTGTCCAGCTAGGGCTGGGGGGATTATGGTACAAGAATGTCAGTGAAAAGTAATGACGGGGGAGGGGTAAAGAGACAACTAGTTATTTAACTTAATAAACTACTATTAAAATAATGTATAGTACAATTTGCATGAATAAACAACCTGGAACGAAGATCAAAAATAACATTCTTGCTCTCTGAAGACAATATTAATTATCAAGAAATCAAAGTACATAATAGAATTATTTAAATAACTGCTTCACTTAACATGCTCACAAAGAAGTAACTGATAGTCTGGACGCAATTAACATAGCAAAAACCGTTAGCAATTCTGATTCATGAATGCACAATTTAGTTATTAATTTGTTTGCTTTACTATTTTGTAGCTAACTGTTAGTTTTCTTGCGTTAATAGATTATATGAACCCATGTTTGTGCTCTTAAGTTTTTATAAGTAACAGTTAATAAGAAATATCCCTCCGCTTCCCACCCATTCTTTCTAACACAATTCCCCTCCTCCCCACTATTTGGTAGCTGGGTATATAGGACTGTTGCTGAAATGCATAAGAATCAAACCCCTCACTCCCAAACCACCCACCCCGCACTGCCTTGTAGTTATTACCAAAGGCATTCATTACTGGATTAATAGGTGACAAGAAACACCTCCAGCAGGACTGAATTAAGATATGATTACAAAATGATATAAGTCAATAAATAACTCAATAAACTAGTCTGCAATTTTTTCAGCTGTTAGATTGCGAGCACTAACCACTGCTGCAGCCTGAGACTTCTTTTTACTACAATCACATAAATTATAAGCAGAGAAGTTTTATAATAGCTATAGCTTGCTTATGCTCAATTATAACAATGTGAAATTATAACAGCAGAGATATACTATATCAAGCTACCTCGCTTGTAAGATATGCCGGCTAAAAAATAAATAAATAAAAGGAAAAAAATTATAATGAAGATCGCTAACCTCTGTAAGAATCCACAAGTCAGTCGTTCTCTCCAACTCTGGTGAAATAATTCATCTACATGTTCCAGACTGACTCCCTAAACAAAAACAATATTCACCACATAATATGAAATATCCAGTATGCTTACAATGCTTACACCACATGCAGTAAGATATGTACATGTTCAAGCATAGCTTATAATTATGCAGCACAGTTCAGACTGTGAAACATGAAAGCCAAATATTGGTATTCTGATGAAATAACAATGTCCCTTACAGTAGGAGTCAAAAAAAGTTTCGAATTCCGTTCCGTAGTACGGCCCTAAACCGGTAGTTTTTTAACCGTAGTTTTTATCGTTGCGTTCCGTACCGTTTTGACTAAACGGCCGACACCGTTTACTAAAACGGTAAAAAACAGTGAAGCATTTCCGTCGATTCACAGATATTTTCTAGCTAGAAACTCTTCTATAGCTATATCAGCAAGCTAAGGCCTTGTATCGACCATTAAACGCTACGGGGATAGTGCAAAAAAGCTCGTATAAAAATTTTAACTTGCTTCAATAAAGCTGCAGACTGAAGTTCCGACGGGCACAGAGCTATAACGAGGTCCGCACTTCGTAGATCTTCAGTTAGCTACTGATGGACCTCCAGTAAAAAATCTAAGCCCGAGAAGGCCCTATAACATCGAGAAAACGTCGATACTGTGCGGTGGTCGAACTAACAATTCTCCGCGAGACAACTTCGAATAGGACGGCTTCAATTTTTTTAACCCGAAAAGCTCCGCCTCTGGAGCCTGTAAACAAAAAATCGGAACGTTTTATTGGATAAACGATTTTTTATATTTCTTTGAGCGAGACATACGGTGAACAAGAAAGATTAAAACGGTAACGCGGTCGAACGAAACGGCCGTTTTTTCCCCCCGTTTTTTAATTGTGCGACGGCCGTTCTACGGAACGGAATTCGAAACTTTTTTATGACTCCTACTGTATATCTTCACAATGTTAATTTTAGGTACATGACCCATGAGATAACTCAGGTCATCACATGAATGTTATCTCATAGCTGTATTGCACAAGCTCCTACTGTAGATCAAACAACAATCATTCCCACACTACTTCTCTGCCTTGTAGCAAACAATACTACCACAAACCATTCTTTTAATCTATCTTTATCATCCACATTTATACATGTGAATTATCTATAAGTTAAAGGACAAACCGTGCTTTAATAGTAAAGTAAGACTTTGTAAGCACAATTATAGGTAATTCAATATTTTTAGCTTAGCTAGTAGCATTAAAATTTATATAATATTCACAAAACGTTTCGGCTCGTAAGCCTTCTTCAGTTGTGAGGGTGAGGGGTATGACCGTTTAAAATGAAATAAAATAAACACAATTGTCAATTATAAAAATGCACGTAGCCGTCGGTGGGTCAATTGACGCTAGAGTTCTTGCAGGAACGGAGTCCACGTAGAGTTGAGCTCGAGGCCTTTGTCTAAATTAGAGGTGGTTTTACTGCTCTGTATAACTAATGCTTCCGTTAGCCTCCTATGGAAGTAATTTGGTATCATTTTCAGAACTCTTGATTCATCCCAGTTTACTCTGTGTGATTTCTTCCATGCGTGTACTGAAATACCATTTTTGTTATCCATTCTTTTTTTCAAAATTTTTTCTAGATTCCTGCCAGTTACACCCACATACACTGAATTACAGTCCATGCACGGTATGCTGTAAACAACTCCTTTCTTTTTCTCCATTGGTATTGCTTGTTTAACATGTACTAATAATTTTCTAAGAGTTGTTAAACTCTGAAAATTTACTTTTACGTTCAGGGGACTGCAAATTCGCTCAATTTTCTCGCTAATGCCTTTGATGTATGGTAAAACCAAAAGTTTGGATTCATTTTCTTAGTTGGAATTCATACTTTTTGATCTTCTGTAATGGTTGATGTTTCTATTATAACTGGTAAAGGATAGCCATTAGCTAGGAAGGTTATTTTGAGATGAGCTAATTCATTGTCTAGTATTTCAGAGTTGCAAATTGATGTTGCTCTAGAACTTAAACACTTGACTACTCCTGACAGAATTCTAGGGTGGTGATTTGATTTGTAATTCAGATAGCGATCAGTGTGTGTTTTCTTTCTGTAGATTGATGTGATGAAGTGACCATTCTCCCTCTCTATTTCAATATCAAGAAATTATAATTTGTTATTGTTCTCTTCCTCTGTAGTAAATTGTATTGACATGTTTTGTTTATTCAGGTGGGACTTAAAATGTAGGAGGTGTTGTTGTGTATGAGGCCATAATGCAAAAACGTCATCAACATACCTGCACCCTGGGATGAATCAAGAGTTCTGAAAATGATACCAAATTACTTCCATAGGAGGCTAACGGAAGCATTAATTATACAGAGCAGTAACACCACCTCTAATTTAGACAAAGGCCTCGAGCTCAACTCTGCGTGGACTCCGTTCCTGCAAGAACTCTAGCGTCAATTGACCCACGGCTACGTGCATTTTTATAGTTGACAATTGTGTTTATTTTATTTTATTTTAAACGGTCATATTCCTCACCCTCACAACTGAAGAAGGCTTACGAGCTGACACGTTTTGTGAATATTTTATAAATTTTAATGCTACTATAGTATGTCCACGTTGAGTTGGCGCGACCACAAATGTGGCAAAAGAGGAATGCACTTGACGAAACCGGAGACCAATTAAGGTCACATGACAGTAGTAGCTCAAACGCGCGAAAACGTCGACGCCCACAGTAAAAACGGGGCGGGTCCAAGGTGCGCATTATTACCGTAAGTTTACTTGTTGAAATGAAAAAGAAGCTAAAGCAGTTTCTTCCGAGGCTGTATTCAATATATGCCCAGTTATAACTAATCACTCGTAGTTTATAGTTTGTACGAGCTTCTAGTTGTGCGCTAAAACTGGTTGAAGGTTGCGGAGGGTTATCTGGAGCTACAAAGCTTAGAGGAAAGAAGCACAGGACCGCGGCTGAATGCCTCCTCAAGTAAGTCTGATTGTTGTGTGCTTAAGCGTGTATTTAAACTCTATTCTTATTTCTTGGTGTGACGAGTTTCTGAAGTACTCAACAGTAATGTGAAGAATCCAGCACATCACCTACACTTTAGCTATGGCCACACACATTCCAGTATTACTTTGTCCTTCACACTGAATCATTCATATCATTTTATTCATGATTTTACTTTTATATCTACTTGTTAAATTTCAACTTTTTTTAAATTATACAAAAAAAAATGACAATTACCATAATTTTATAATGACATGTACAATATATATATTATATAATTTTATGATGACATGAAATTGTGGCAGATACAAGCAGCAGTTGAATTTGGAGGGTGGTAAATAGCATCACCATAACCATAGAGAACTGTACCTATATAGACATGAGGAGTAATGGACAGCTAAAGCATAAATAGTGACATGTAGAGTCTATGATGAATTGTATATCTTATTATCTTGGTCAGCAAACAGTAAATTGGCTGAGTTTCTAAATAAATAGGCCCTATTTAAACAGGTAAGAAAATCTGAGTGGACAAGCAACCCGTGATACAAACGTACCTCACATTGTAGCTTGCTCTTGTTAAGTAGCCTTGAATAGCAACAAATTCCTGAGCCTAAAATGAACCAGAATGTCAAGCAGAAGGGTAGAAACGAAGTCACCAAACTTACGACTGCTTTTTGTTTACAATTGTCTCTGAGGTACTGCGCACGTGTTTGGCCCAGTTTGAGCGCGTGACTAAATCCCGCCGCGTGTAGCGCGGGAAACGTGTGGTTTTATTTATTCCCATAGACTTTTCTATTGAGTTTTGAAACTGCACTTTCCCGCTGGCTCAGAAGTTTTTAAAGGGAATTTTCTGGACCGCTTCGGCACGAGCTTTCGAATGGTACAAACCCCGGAAGCGTAGCTACTTCCGTTCAAAAGTTATTAACGGTTTTTACCGCGCCAACTCAACTTGGACATACTATAGCTAAGCTAAAAATATTGAATTACTAGAAATATAGTAGCAATGAAAATATATGACACAATTATAGGTAACAAAACAAAAAACAACAACAAAACAATACAAACTTACTTTTGTTTCAGGGATTAATATCCAAATAATCAAGATTACCAGTATGTAGTTTGTACCAGTGACATACAAATAGCCATGAAGATTTAAAAATGTCACCATAGGTGGAAATGTAAAATTGAAGACAAAAGTAGACATCCAGTATGCAGAATTAGAAAGTGACGAAGCAATTCCTATACATAATTTTTTTTTTAATTGTAATCATTTTTGAAATACTTAAACATTTCCTTATAAGTATGCCCTAAAATTTTCTTTAATTTCCACAAAAAGCTCAAAGATCATAATAATATTATCTTTACGCAAGCCTAAACTTATCTATTCTAACTTTCTCTTATATAACACTAACATTTACCTTTCACTTTTAACGGAAATATTTCTGACGCGATAATCCAAGGAACAACCCTGTAATTTGAAAAGCAATCACTTAATGTAATCTGCCAAAATAGATCCATAAACTTACGTCCAAGACCAAAACAGAAAGAAGTTATTGAGACATATGAGTACCACAACTGTATAGTTGACCGCTGAATTGGCAGGACCAAAGATCTGTTGTAGCATGCCTACCGTAAATGATACTATCAGATTCACAAAGCCTGGGCCAATGAGAGCTAGCTTTCGTCCCATCTATGAACAAAACAACAACAAAACATTGAATTGGTAATTAATTAATCATAAGAAATGAAATTTAAAAAATCAGAACATTAAATATGACAACTTCGATTACCTTATCAATAACAACAGCACTCAAAATTGAAGCTATGATTGCAATGGGTCCAAGTATGATTGAAACCAAAAATGGCTGAGAAATTCCAACCAAACAGAAAAAAGAAACAGGATAGTACCTGCAATAACAATGAGCAAGCAAATAAATATTAATAAAGTTAAGAAATTTAACTTACGCTAATAATGTGCCTAACTGTGATGACATCGAAAATAGTACTATCATCAGAAAACATCTAACAAGAAATAAAATATATTATATTAGGATTTTTTAAAGTGTACAACTGTTTCTGTTTTTATGCACTCTTACATTTTCTCAAAATTGTTGTCATGTTCATTAACTATTTACTTCATCAAACTATTTCAAATGTGCACTTTTAGTTACTAGCATAGGTTCCAAATTTTTACTGCATTATAATTTTTAAATTTCTTTTCAATTTAATTAAATCCTCACATAAAAATAGCTTCACAATAAGCGTGTAGAAACATATATATAAGTATAAAAATATACAAAAGTAGAAAAATGATATCAAGCTAAAATATGGAAGGCATTAGATAGAATAAAAATTACTAAAACACGAATAGAAAAGTCTGTCATTGAATAATAAACAAAGAATGGGTATTTATAACTCCAAAATTTAGACTTTGTGCTAATAATCTTACTACTAATTAATTGGCACAGCAAATATAATTATGAAGCATCTTACGAACAATCAAACTACATATACTAATACCACCTATTTGTATTTTATAAATTAGTACCACACCTTAAAATGTATTTTAGCTTGAAAAACTCCCTCAAAACATTGGAATGTGCTGATTTTTTAGCCTCCACCAGATCTTCCAAATCCATTAAATTGTCAACGAAGCATCCTTCCTTTGAAGAGTCATTGACTAGTGATAGAACAGTCAATGCTTCTAGATTCCGATTCTTCATCACAAGCCACCTTGTAGTTACATACCATGCATGAATTGACCACAACAATCTTATTCCATAAAGATAAGTTAAGCACAATGGATTTTCTATCTTATTTTACGAACGTGCACAAGAAAGTTGGGCGCAATGAGGGCCCCGTTACAAATATTTTTTGCGCTAACACATTCAATTATTGAGTTAATAGCATGAAATAAGTATGTTATAATTCATACTGGCCATATGTGCTGAAATACAACTCCTATAAAACATATAGATTTGACCTTCATTAACTAACTGTCAGCCGATATGTAAGAATAAAGGCGGAAATGATTATAATACAGGTAAATGCGTAATTTAATTTAACCACTACATGCCATACCTGGGAGTGTGTGGCATCCATATAAATCCAACTGAATAGATAAGACCAAGAATAGCCATAACACCAGCTGATACCCTCCATCCTTCATCAAACCTGGCAAACCCAGCATTAGTGAACAATCCTATAAGAATCCCGATAGCAAATCCTGGTCCTATCACTGATATGAGTAATCCTCGTTTAGTCTTGGTGGACATCTCACCAATATACACTGGCATCAGTACATACAGGATTCTATGTAGATAAGAAAGCACAGGTACTCAAAATAAACCTAATACAAAAATACTAGCACCCCGCAACACAGTAGCTAGCGCTTGATGTACTAACTTTTGCAAAGTAGGAATGCAATAGTATAAGGTAGTTTTATCCATTGTAGCTAGCGCTTGATGTTTTAAATTTAGCATAAGGTAGTTTTATCCATGGTTTCACTCTCCTGCTCTCTTTCTTCCTCAACCATGCCAGCCCTGTTTTTCTTATTCCTCTTTTTAACTCATGGATTCTCTTCTCCTTCTCTGTCTACCTCTCCTGCTCCGCAGTATCTCTGTCCTTTCTGTGTATTTTCTTACACTTTTTCACATCAGTCAGCTTTTTCTCACCTGCTTCTATTTTTTATTGGCCCTTGCATCTCGTGCTTCTCTGCCTCTCTTAACCCCAATATGGTTAGCTACCGAAGGTGTACACTCTTTCCCAACTCAGTTCAGTGACCCAGTGTTCAGTGTTCATAGGATACAATAGGTTAATGAAGCACCAAGGGTGCGAACCCTCAGCGTTACTACACAATAGCTACCTATTACAAAGATTAAAAGAATAATTTATTTGGAGTAGTATCAATATGAACATGCCAATATGTATGTCCACGCACATCGACATATATAAAGCTTGAGCAACTCGATAACTCGTGCAATGAAACTGTAGCCGTTAATGCTGTCTTCATAAAAGAAGCTACAAGCGACACTCAATGTCTCAGCTTCAATGAGAAACTCTAAGCACTCCAGTAAACAGCTGAGAATAGTGTAATGCAAAACCACTGTGGGTAGCAAAGAAATTATTTGCTCACATGAGTACGGTGTGACTATAGGGAGCATTACCAACAATAGCATATGATTGTACAGCCTAAAAATAACTAACTTTTTCTGAAAAAAAAGTTGAAATTCTGGCACATTAAAGGGATTTAAAATGTCCAGTACATCATTTAGATACTTGTCTCAATCTCTGTGAGGCTGCCATCAGATCCGTGTGACAGAATAACTGACGACTGACTGACTGACAGACAAACTGAGTACTGTAACCTACTCGCTCATGCGCGCTGAGGGTTAATAAGGCACTTTAAAGCTAGACTAGGCTATTAGGTCCCGATGGTTTAATGGTTAGTGTGCACCCAGGTTGCAGGTTCGAATCTCCAAAATGCCTTTTTTTCTCCCACTTTTTCCCTTGTCAAACGCTTTTCGCATTCAGGTAATGATGATGCTTTACCAACTCTAATCACCTCATGAACTATTCACGAATACACACACTGTCGGTAATCGTCGTCGTTACTGACACACGAGCGTATTATCATAATATAGTCTAGATACTGCAAAATAGTGACGAACTATAATATAAAAGTAAAATGCTATATAGAGGGTTACTATACAACATTCTCCTACCGATGCCAAACCAATAAAACTAAAATGAACCACCAAAAGTGTGAACCCTCAGCTATACTAAACACTATTAGATATTTTAATCAGGCATCAATATAGCTCGAGCAATGAAATTGGTCCGCGTAGGTACCAGATTTTGTGGCTAACACTCCCTAGCGTCACGTCATAATCATGTGAGCAAATAATTTCTTGCAGCCCACAATGTAGTTGCTTAATGCTTAGGGAAGTTAACAGAGTTGAAAGAAGTGAAGTTTTGCATTGAAAATGTATACCGGTGAGGGTGTTTCTGGCCTGTTTAGCTTCTTCTCTTATGAAGACAGCATTTCAATGTAGCTGAAAGCTTCGTGTTTTCTCAACAATTGGCCCGAAATTAAAAAAAAAGTAGCACAATGAAAGGTCCTAAATCTTCGTTCTGAGTAAGTTCATACCTAAAGCAACCGTTAGCCCTTTCGACGCTGACTTTCTTTAACACTTCAGGCGTCTTTTATAATTCGAATGCGATTTTTGAATTTCCACTGCAGGGCACCCGCAAATACCCGTAAACAAACAACCAGGCATATAAAGTAGGTAGCTATAGCCTTATAACAAGTCAAATAAGCTTCTAAAAGCCTGAAAATGAACCGGAACAAGTCCATCTTACAGCAGGCTTCGAGGAGACTCCGAGGAACTAGACCTATCAATTGCTCTCAATGTCCAGTAGGAAAAACTTTATCCATATTCTTGCAAAATGCTGAGGGACTCTCTATAGGCTTTATACTTTCTGTTTAAAGTCCGTAGATAACAAAAGTTAGGGCGCTTGGCGCCCTGGAAATTCTTGGTCAATAAAATTACTCAATTTCTGTTTTCAGACAATTTAAAAAAATACGTAACCTGCCAATACGGGTTCAATATTTTTTTAAAAGGAAGTACAACACCTACTTTACATATAAAAAAGAAATGACAGTTTAATCTAAAATAGATTTTTTTTTATTCAGAGAATGCATACCTGTTTTCGCCCGCATATATGCGGTTATGGCATTGAAAGAATTATTATCAGTAATCTCCAAATCAGAGCATGACAGACAGACAAACAGACAGACAGACAGACCTGGACAGACAAACAAAAAGACAGGATGACTACTATAACCCTCTCACGCATGCACGCTGAATGTTAAACCAGTATATTGGTGAGTGAGCAAAGTGCGGGAGACCCTCTCAGGTGTGATTAAGGCTAATTGGTATTCCGGCATATAATCATAACCAATTACATCACAGATTACAGTCCGACAATAATTTGCATAACAATACCAATTTATTTTTTTTGCACACATGGCCAAAAAAGTTTTAAAAAAAAGTCAGATTAAGTTTCCTAGCAGAGTGTTGTGTGGTAATATTCTGGCCCTAGAAAACAGAGTGATGGAAGTGCTATAAACAAGAGCATTTACATTTGTTGATCTGGTTGAATAGCTGTCACTGTGACTTCAAACCTGCTCACTAATTTACATGTCTAACATTATAAGCCACATGGTGAGGTGCACGTAAGAGCTGATATGAAGAGTGCAAAGACTTGGTGAAGGGTGTAGGACAGCCCCCTCACCACAGGAGCAAACACTACATTTGTTGAGACTATTCTTTCGTATGAGAAAAAAAGGGGAAGCAGTGGAAGGAATTGGCAGACTTTCTCACACCTTGCAAATAAAATGACAGCCACACATACCAGACAGATTTTTCAGCAAGCAACAAAGAATGACACAGTGTGAAAAAACAAAACAAAACCAAAAGACAAGTCAATATTATTATAACACAGTATGAATGGGCTAGGCAAGCAAATAGGAAAAAAATTGCAATGATATACAATGATGTTGGCTAGACAATCTCGTCATTATTCATATTTGTGTGGTTTATATATAATGGCTTGATATTTGCAATTGAGTAAGTGTTCAATAAGTCAGTTTGGCAAATTAAATATTGACGTGATGGAATTTAGTTAGCCATAATGCAAGACTACTGTGGACTGTCCACCAATGAGAGAAGAAACATAGGAAGAGAGAAGAGATGAAAGAGAAGAAAATGCTGAATATGTTTTTGTATCATGCTATGCTATTATTTATAACAATTAGGTGTATTTTATGCACGTGTGAGTTGACTTATCCATTTAGGTAAAGGGTCGATCAAATATAAGCCAACTTGTGGATATGCATTTGGCTTAATGTAGAACTTTATATGTGACCGTCTACAGGAAAATCGGGCACAACGCGGCCCCGACGAAAAAATTTTTTTTTGCACTTACACACTCCTCGGCAAGCAGATATTAAGCTCTCCAAGTTTTATCGCCGTAGCTTTAGCCATTCCCACTATATATCACCTAACCGTTCCCTTCGTTAGGCTTATTTAATACAATTTTAAGAACTAAATCGATCTTTTAGCGACGTCTACGCATGCCGCGTTGTTCCCGATTTTCCCATAGACGGTCACATATAATGTTCATGTATCGTGTGCTATTTTAGTCTCTCTCTCTCTCTCTCTCTTTTTTTTTTTTTTTTGCTAAGTTCGGTCCTTGATCAGTTGCTCAAGCTTAATTATAGTTATTTTTAAAAAATCAAAGATTGAATGGGCCAAGCATACTTGAAGGATTTGCATCTAATACTACGGACACTCTGGTGGTAATCAAAGTTACTGTCTGTAATCTGAGGCAGTGATTTATTACCACTACAGTAATTAAATATACTGTCTAACTGGAGAAACAGCCAAAAATGATTAGAAAAAACATTTCAAAAGTGATGTAAACGACCCATTATTTATACATTTATGAATAATTCCATACATCTAAACCTGAGAGTGTTTATCTCACTTCCTTAGGTCACAAAATGTAATGGTCAAGATATAAAATATAAAACAATACCCATTAAAATTTTACTTACCCTATACAAATTCCAATCATAATACGTCCTAGGAAGGCCATCCTGCAAAACAATGTCAGTAATTCTTTACAGTCCAGCTGAAATATGACAGTGACAATAAATTGCTTTCTTAAATAGAATTGCTAGCTATGTGTGATATTTAACAATTTTGGTGATGTTACAACATTTATAATTATATATATATATATATATAATACTTATAGCACGAGTCAGAGTACAATATGGGAAAATATTTTACGAGCACGCAAAATATTTTCACGAGCCAAAGGCGAGTGAAAATGTGGCTTGAGAGTAAAATATCATTCCCATATTGTACGACGAGTGTGATAAGTGATTTATTGCTTCTTTGAAATTTTTCTCAACCGGTTACAATACAATTTTCATTGATTTTACTCGCTACGCGCGCGCTCCAAGGAGCGTACAATATAAACCGTACAATATGGGAGAATACAGAACGCTCGCGTGATGCGGAAATATTCAAGTAAAAATATCAAAGCTGCAATAAATATATATATATTATAGTGCTTATTACATGAGTCAGAGTGTGATATGGCAAAATATTTCATGAGCAGGCAAATTTATTTTCATGAGCCAGAGGTGAGTGAAAATAAAGCCTGAGAGTGAAATATCTAGCCATATCACTCTGACAAGTGTAATGAGTGGTTTAGAGGGAAAATAAAGCCTGAGAGTGAAATATCTAGCCATATCACTCTGACAAGTGTAATAAGTGGTTTATTCCACACTAGATATCTTTACTACTGTAGTTAGTACTAGAGGAAGGGTAACTCACAGTGTAAAGTTGGTAGTAGGGGCTACTCACACCCCCAGCTGATATTTTAGCAGCTGCTCTAACCCTGTTGGGTAGGGTGAGCCAGAGGAAGGTAGCTGTACAAACCAAGAAAATTGAAAAGTTTGGCCTGTTGCTATAACTACAAGGGTAATGAGCTTGCTCAGTACAGAGTGAAATAACAGCGTGAAATATCATGAGTTATTTCAAGGGTCATGTACCTAAAGATATCATTGTGAAGATATCTAGGGTGGAATAAATATACATATATATATATATATACAGTATAGGAGTCAAAAAAAAGTTTCGAATTCTGTTCCGTAGCACGGCCGTAAAACGGTAGTGTTTTAACCGTAGTTTTTATCGTTGCGTTCCGTACCATTTTGACTAAACGGCCGACACCGTTTACTAAAACGGTAAAAAATGTTGAAACATTTCCGTCGATTCACAGATATCTTCTAGCTAGAAACTCTTCTATAGCTATATCAGCAAGCTAAGGCCTTGTATCGACCATTAAACGCTACGGGGATAGTGCAAAAAAGCTCGTATAAAATTTTAACTTGCTTCAATAAAGCTGCAGACTGAAGTTCCGACGGGCACCGAGCTATAACGAGGTCCGCACTTCGTAGATCTTCTGTTAGCTACTGTTGGACCTCCAGTAGTAAAAAATCTAAGCCCGAGAAGGCCCTAACATCGAGAAAACGTCGATACTGTGCGATGGTCAAACTAACAATTCTCCGCGAGACAACTTCGAATAGGACGGCTTCAATTTTTTTTTAACCCGAAAAGCTCCGCCGCCTCTGGAGCCTGTAAACAAAAAATCGGAACGTTTTATTGGATATACTATTTTTTATATTTCTTTGAGCGAGACATACGGTGAACGAGAAAGATTAAAATGGTAACGCAGTCGAACGGAACGGCTGTTTTTCAACAAACGGCGTACCGTTTTTTCCCCGTTTTTTTATTGTGCGACGGCCGTTCTACGGAACGGAATTCGAAACTTTTTTATGACTCCTACTGTATATCTTCACAATGTTAATTTTAGGTACATGACCCATGAGATAACTCAGGTCATCACATGAATGTTATCTCATAGCTGTATTGCACAAGCTCATTACCCCAGTAGTAGTAGTTGAGGGTGTGGGGAGCCCCTAGTGAGTTTTACCAACTTTACACAGAGAGTTATTAACCCTAATGAACTACTTCAGTGAAGATATCTAGCGTGGAATAAACCATTTATTACACTTGTCAGAGTGATATGGCTAAATATTTTACTCTCAGGTTTTATTTTCACTGCTTCTGGCTCGTAAAAATAAATTAGCTCGTGAAACATTCTCACCATATCACACTCTGACTCACGTAATAAGTACTATATATAACATTTGTTTTCTGGTATATGTGTGTGTGCATGTATGTTGTTTGTAAAACCTTTTCTCTGTAAAAATAGGGCTTAAGAGAAATGGATACAGGAAGTAGAGGCTTACCATACATAATTGTAATAAGAAGATGCAATCAGAGCAGATCCTACCATCATCGCAAGTCCTGACAAAGCCAGTGTGTATCTACGACTGATAAGGTCTGCCAGCTCTATTAAAAAAACAAAAACAGATAGGAAACATATGCTTATGTATTATATTCACATATCACCAACAAATGGTCTCTCAGAAAAATGTGTTACTTGGGTTACTTTCTCTCTTTGAGTGCATTTCAAGATAACATCATTTAATGTTAAGGGTGCCCTGCCACCGGGACCTGTGGTCGTTTAATCATTCAGTATAATACCGCAGAACCGCCCGTAACCCAACCCTCGCATGCAATCTATTCACGCGTGGCCAGCTCTCAATTTCTACGCGGATCAATTAACTTTGGCGCCAAATTACCGCGAAGCAGGAGGACAAACGGGTCCCGAGCTATAACTTTATAACTGTAGTGTACTAGTCTGAAACAGTCACCTCAAATAACATCCTTCTATTATACTTTCAGGGTACGGAGTGAGGCTGTACTTGTGAAGCCATTGGAGCAGCTTAAAACTCTGTCTCAACGTGACCAACTCCATCCTGACTGGTACCAGCTCCTACTATTCCACCAACCTTGTATTCAGACTTGGCTGCGTATAGACTCCGTCATCATCACTTCAGTTCTTTCTGTCGGGATTGCTACCGCTATATTCTTCAGCCATATCACCTACAAGTCTGAAATTTGTGCTGAACTACCCCGCTCTCACTAATGAGCAACCAACTCCAAGCAACATTTGGAATACGCCGTCACTTCTGCTCCGGGGACTAACCTTTTGCAAAGTTACAACGGCCATCTCACGGCTCATTTTTGTATTTCTTATTTTTGTTTACAAATTGGCTCTTTTTAGAGCTACCACAAGTCAATTGATTATGCTCTTACCAATAAATTGCGCGTTCGCGGAGCTCAACGTTATGGGGGGCGGGGTAAAATAGCGAATCAGTAGTCAACTTGAAAATATAAATCGATATTTCGTGGAATTGTATCATTGAATTGAATCCAAATTTTGCGCACAAGCAGCATACCCCCCTTAGAATAAAGTTACAGAGAGATTTTTTTAGAATAACGCAGGAGTAAAACGGCACGAAAATTTTACTATTTACAAAAAAAGAATATAGATATTAGAAATATGGCTCTGTAATGTTGCGAAGAAGCCCGCTAGCTACCTCTGGAAAAAAATGAGCACGCTAGTTCCTTCGGCCGCTTCGAAATAACACCGAATAGTAGCCGGTGTGCAGAGCTGTATCGCTGTCCCAGACGGGTCTTCATTCTTCAAATTTGGCTTGCTGGAGTCCTCTATTGGTGCTCATTCCATCTGTAACAACAAAGTAAGCCCACAGTACACAGAAAAAGAAATATAAAGACATAGCAAAAACAGTCAATTTGCGGTTACGGGCCTCGGTTTCCGGTGGCAGGGCACCCTCCAACAGTGTTTGATATTATGTTGTTTGATATGAATTATACAGTCGTCGAGACTTATATAGAGCTAAATCCAGTCAAAGATAGAATTATCACTGTTCTGTCATGTTATTAGCAAGTAAGTTGTTAATAGTGAGACACTATCGGAAGTGTATAATTTGGTGATTATATATTATGTGTGCACATATGGACATATAATGACATATTATTGCATGTGATTAAACTAGAAATTGACGGTCATTGGGTGCACAGCTGACTTAAATGATAAAATAATTTCACCCCTGAATGCAACATACCACAGATCTAGAAGTATCTAGAGAGCTACTAAATAACGATATTTCTTCACTAGCATGCCATTGCAATCACTCCATTAACATGAGTATGCTACAAAACAATAACTAAATATTAGATTCTCACTTCAACCAACCCCATCTAAATACTAGCAGAAAGATTATAAGTAAAAATTTTCATCGATTTAATTTTTAATTTAAAAGCCACTCTAGTCTCCAATTAGTAGGACATGACACTATTTCATCTCCCAATTTTTTGTGACTTACTGCCAGCAAATAGTGATCCAACGACACATCCCAGACCACTTAAGGCGATGAACAAACCCTACAACCAAAAACAAACAAACATAACAACAAGGCCATGCGAACTTGCCCAGCAAACGCTAACCACAAGGGCTGTGCTGTCGTCTGATCCTACGCTGCAAGTTTGAGCCGTACTATTGGTAAACATCTGAGGGAACATAGATGGAAAGTTCTCTTGAAAACCTTTCATTTCCAACATACCACTCATAGAACTGTAATACAAGAAAGTCTGCAGTAAATTAATGTTATGACCCCATGACCCCAAGTGAGCCCTTTAGCTTTGGCAGTATGGCTTAGGGTGGGGCCTTTGCAGTTGTAATTAGCCCCTCGCCCTTTCCCTGCACTTCGGGATGGCTTCTGCTTGGGGGGAAGTGGCTTGTGAGGGTTGAGCTAACTCCCTCACAGCCCACCCAAAGCCTTCACAGTGACTATGAAGTGAAGTCTCTGGAAGTGTTTATCCAGTCCCTTTACTCCCTCCTACACTCCTCCTGTGCTTAGGGAGGTGGGTAGGAGCCAAACAAATAGAAGCTCCTCTTGCCACCTTGCTATGAATGCCCCTGCTCTACTAACCACTGGTTTTAACATACTATGACACAGTTGGTCAATGTATGCTCACACTTATGAGGTTTGTGTACAGACCCAATTCAATATTAATGCAGCTCATATATTGCATACTGAAACCTTTTATAAAACAACAACACATGGTCTACAGTCCATTCTACTAGCTACCTACCTGGTTATCTAACACTTTTATTGCCCACCATTGAGAATAATGTACTCCCCAAATGTTAAAAGGATACCACAAGATTACAATTGCACTTTTTTTTTGGTAAAGATACAAGTAAACGATAAATAATTGAAGCATTATTATTATTATTATACTAATATTTTCAACCTGACATCAGATAGAAAAGCTTCTGGCTTCAACACTTACACACTAATGTCTTTCTTCACCCTAACCATTTTGCCACTCTTATCTAAGCAGTGTGTTTAGAGTGAGCACAGCACGCTTAACCACATTTTGAGTAACCAAAACTGTCTGCCCAACTACTTAGGTAATAGAGATGCTCCATCTAGTAATGGCTTCTGGTCGACTCGCTAGTTCTAATTACATACTAAAAACAAGTGCTAACCTGTTGTGATAACCTGTTATAATGCCTCCTAAGGCCACAAAAAGCGCCAGAAACCAAATTTTAAGCATAGTTTAAAGTGACCCTTTTGCTTCTCAATACATCCACTAATCCATCGGGGCGTAGTAAGGGCTAAGTTAAACAGATTTTCTCTCTTCTAAGTTCCTTCATCTCGTATGTTTTGTTAGGTAAAGCATAGTCGATTGTAAAGATTTACGTGTCATTATTGTATTCATATTTCCGGTGCACATAATCATTGACGTTGTTGTTGCAGTAGAGGAATGTGGTAGTGGTCTAATTAACCCTCAGTGCGCATGCGCCTGAGGGTATATAGTAGTCAACCGGTCAGTCAGTCAACAACGGATCTCGAAGAGTACGGCTACCCAGGCTTTGAAAGCGACATCAAACTATAGCACTTCACAGAGTAAGTCCCTTTAATGTGCCAGAATTTTTAGTTTTGACTTAGTTTTGAAGAAAAAGCGAATAGAATTTCAGTCCTACAATCGTACGTTACGGTAATGGGAACCGCCCCTTAAAAACTTGCTTGTCACGTGAGCCAGCTTGCAGGTTGCAAATCACTTTTAAATAGCTAACAATTACTTCGATTGAGTATGAGGTGGTGCGTGGCATAGTTCGTGAGTGAGCGAACAGCTAACCTAGAAGTCTCTGGTTCGAACCCGAGTAGACGATTTTTTTTTTCATTTTTTTTTTCATCCTGTTTTTTTTTTTTCTTCTTGCCTTATTTTCCTCTTCCTACGGTTTTTATTGCTTTCCTACCTTTTCCTTTCATTTCCTCTTTCTTTTGTCCCTCTTCATTGTCTTTTTCTCTTTCCTGCCTCTCTTCATGCCACTTCTCTTTCTTTTTTTTTTGTTTCTACACTTTTCCTTTTCTTTATCATACTAGCTAACTAGCGCTGAGGGTTTGCACTTCAGTGCTCTAGTTACTTTCTTTTTTTCTTTTTTCTTTTTTTTTCTTTTTTTACGGCGTAGTGGTTAGGTAAAGGGTCTAGTTACACCATACCGCCGACTATGGATGAAGTGATTTTGTTTATTAGTTGAAATACAGTCCATGCATGACGTGAAGTGGACTTGTGTGGAAGGATCTGAACGGGTGGCATCCTAAACTAACGTGCAGACAACCAGATTTCCAGGCCCCATGTCGCACCGTCAAGTCTGATCACATGACTTCATGTGGTCTATTTTGGCAGAAGTCTGGATGAAGTATGAATAGTTGTGACAGTTTGGCCTCTTACAGACCAAATAATGCTCACCAAGATTATCACATGTATTACAAGGCATCATCATCAAGTATAGTCCCCTCCCCCTCCCCCCCCCAAAAAAAGTTAGGCCTTCCAGGAGTACTAAAGTATTATTTTAACTCTTCCCATTTTTATGCTGTATATGGCTAGTTGATGATTAATCAATCACTTAAATTACTACACATAGACAGGCATGACAATCACAAATTATAAATAGCTACGCATAGTCAGGCATGTTATACAATGCCAATGTACATATGAGCCACAATACAATTATTGCCTTTGAGAAGTATCTAAGACACAAACCACACAACACACTCATGCTTTCAATTTGGGTTGCTCCTGCTCAAAACATTAATTATTCTCGTGATACTGATTGAACAGCAGCGGACTGTATACATTGTTAGTTTTAGTTTCAAACTAAAACAACATCTTTGTATGCTTATTTTTGCCATGCATGTGTAGCTTTGTTTCTTCAAAAAAACTATTCAATTTGGTTAACATATTGTTTTACTTCTCTTCACTGGACTACATAGCTAGGTGGAAGAATATTGCCTTTCTTGTAACAACTCAAAACTCAAATAGTCATCATGGGTCCCGGGACTCCTTAAAAAGTGTACTTTTCCACCAAAAGCTTACATAGCATAATACTGTAGCTATTAGTATGAAATCTTGAGTATCAAATATAATTATTTTTAGTAATAGTTTAGAAAGTGTTAACATAATAATATGGCAATTTGGACTATCTAGCAAGTGGAAGACTTGTCCCTGAAGCGAGTTATCAGCCGATCACTTTCAAGTAGATTCTTGAAAGGGTAAGACCTACTAGCAGGTATCCGTCAGACAGAGTCCCTGTACGAAGCACTGGTCAACAAGGTTTGCTGCACCACACGTCTTCCCATGTCAATAGACTTAGTGGGTTGTAACTATGGCTGTAAGGCCTCACGCAAGACTAAAAAGCATGACATAATAATGTTAACGAGTATGATGACGGTTAAAGAGGAAAAGTTATTGTTGAGGTCTGAACAAATAAATAATTATTAGTTTAGAAAGTGTTAACATGACATGGCAATTTATATCTTTGTTTAACAATTTCAAGGTGAATTGGATAAAATAAAGTTTTCTTTGCTAGTTTTATTTATTCTTTATCCACTCTACTGGCAACTAGCTTTAGTTTCAATGGAATGTATTGTCTTCTAAAATAATTTAGTTATAGTTTTTTTTCATGTTCTCTACGTACAGCAGTTTTAGTTTCTTACCAAAAGTAAAATACCCCAGTCACACAAATCTCTATCCACATCCCTGTACCATTATATTTTGACGACCCAAAGCACTATCCAACTGTTCAAAACCATTAATATAGACTAATTTCAAGCAATTGGGATAATGTCATAACTGCTACAGTAGTGAGAGTAGCTACAATCAATTCACAAGTTCACCGTCAATAAAAGGAATCTCCAAAACATTAATTTGCACTCCAATATTATAATAAAAATGTAATACAAGTATATAAATGCAACAATCTATAGAATCATAAAATAACATTGTACAATCTACTATCAAGTATCTTATTGTCAATTTTCTACAAACATGGCTAACTATAGTTATACTAGTTATAATATTTCAATTCTTGGCCACACTAAAATTGTGACTCAGACTGAGGATAGTCCTCTAAAGGAGAGTCTTCATCATTTTCATCTGAATACTGATCCTCCAGGAATAAACCTAAACTCAATCGCCGCTCAGCTTTCTTGTAAGAACTGGACAGCTCCACACTTTCAGTAGCAGGAGGAGTAGTATTAGCTACACATTAAGCATGGATAGAAATGACACAGATTTATGAAGTTTTGTTATGATTTTCAGCATGCCAATTGTGACATAGTTCATACACCATAAAATAATCAGGGTTTCATAGAGAAGTGGGGGACCTGCAATTTCCCACACGAAGTGAAAGTTATTTATAAGATTTCCTTATGTGAATTATCTATTGCCAAATATGTTCTATTGTTCAAAGAAGTGTTTCTGTGCTGGTCCATTACGAAGTCAATTTACTTGAAATGACGAGCATTATAGACAGGCATAAACATTAGTTTTAATTTGATCACAATACCTTTTTTGAAGCAGTATAGGTACAACCAATTAAGGCAAGAGGATTAGAGTGCTCAACATCTCAGAGAAATGATGGTAAGTGTGCTAATGCATGAGCAATAAAAACAATTCACCTTGGGTAATATAACGATAGTCTACAGTACACATGGGAGTATTCAGGAAGACTGGGGGAGGAGGGCCAAGGGGGGCCTCTTCCAACTGAGCTTAATCAAATATGCCAACAGTGACAATTCCATACACAGACAACTGCATGCTAACTTATGCTACTCATTCATAAAATAATGTCTAAAATATAATCGATCATTAATTTTTCAATAAATTTCGTAAGTTTTTACCTGAATATATTTCAGCCTCTTCCTGTCATTAATGCAGTACGTATTACTATCTCAACAGACATCAACTATTTTTATCTACCCAGCTCATCACACTGCCCATGAATATCAAGTGAATATACTACTGATATGACAAGAATACATTCTTAAAAATCACTCACTTTCAAACAAAGTAGAAGGTTGGACTTTGACACCAACATGAGATGGAGTTTCCAAAAAGTGGAGATTTCTGCCAGAAAGACTTGATGTAGTACTTGAAGAAGAATTCCTTCTCTCTGGCTTGTCTGTTACCTAAAGCAAAAAAATATATTCAGCAGTAGTCAGATATCAGTGCATTGTTTTGTTGTTGTTATTGTTGTTTTTGCTACCAACTTGCATACATCATTGTTGGAAGTCTATCACGAGCCATTCGATCTGAAAGCACATCAGGAGACACACCCCCAACCTATAGAGTTCAAATTTATAAAATACCAGCATATTTTATAATAAAACATGATCAATCTAATGTTGTAATAAGATATTTTAAATAATTGTAGAGAGAGAGACATAATATACTATTTTTACAAAGCTATTAATAGCTATTATTGTGTATTATTTTTAAACTTTTACTCATTACTTCATAAACGTTTCAACCTTGATAAATACCTTGAAGTCAAAACTAGTATCTAATGCAATGAACGAAGTTTACGTAGGAGTGCAAAGGGAGAGGGGGACAGCAAAAAAAGTGGGGGGGAGGGGCTTAAATGTTGCTATGAGTCAGCAAATTTTTGTCACTCAGTAGCATGTGTTTTTATAAACAAACAAGAGCAAGTAACACTAATGTCATGTGTTTTATCATGAAAAACAACAACAACTAAATATAGATAGGAAAAACAACAACTAAATGTAGATAGGAAAGATGCTGCAGACAATACACTGGAAGAAAAGTGGAATTTCCTGCTATAGGAAAGGTTAAGTATAGCTATCTCACAGATCACATGTCCTTCACATTTCCAACTTCAGGACAGATGAGCTGGTGGTAACCATTTCTGGTACTGTATAGGGCGTACTTTCCTTCACTATTTCCTGAACATATCCTTGACATAAACTGCACTATTTCCTTTACATGCCATATGGTTTGTACTGCATATATCATATCACATTTCCTTCATATTTCCTGAATAAAAATTGAACTATTCCTGTACATTCTAGGTAGCTGTCTGTGCGAAAATGTGCAGCTTTCCTTTAGATTTCCTGTACTCAAAAACTGCACAAAGCAACTATTCTTCACACACCTTTCCTGCAGCAATCCTGAACTTAAACTGCACTTTTTGTGCAACCTGTTCTACACAAATCCTGTACCTTCAAAATTTATCCATTGTTACCAGAGTATAAAGAAATAATTATGACCATGTACAAATAAATGAAAAAAATGATGCATCAGACAACAGTTCCTGAACGTTGGCTCCATCTCTGCAATATCTCAAGTTCATCTCTGCAACCTCTTTAGTTCACTCCTGCATTAACAAAGAAACAAGGTAATGAACTCAATGGTAATACTTCAAACACTAGTATTGGTGATCAATGACTTGAACAAATTACAATCCTACACATCACAGATCCTTATAGCATCACCTAGATATCACTAATTAGCACTTTTATACTTACTCAATAAAATTGAACACCACTGCGCTCTCTACTTGCTATAGCAGCCTGTAAGGCAGTCTAGTAAGATCACACAAGGCAGAAAGTACCCTAATCTTCACTGTGCCCACCACCGCGTGTACGGCACGCAAATTGTGTTGATACCCTTTACCACCACCTCTCTTCTAACACTCCTGATTACTGAGGTAAAAGGACGATAGTGCTCTGGTTCGCATCTCGAATTTGGTAAAGGGTTAATTTAAAAAAACACCAGATCAGAGATGGTAAAGGATTGCTAATCCCTTAAATATTCCCGCGACTATACTACTAGAAGTGTTAGTCCTCCTACCTGTGGACCTCCTCTTCCTCTCTGACTGCTGGACTTCATAGATTTTTATCCAGGTGAGTGGAAGCTGGTACACTTATAATTTACTATATTGCTGTCAGGTAGCATAGGGCATATATGGTAGTACCTGTCTCTCTCTTTTTTTTTTTTGCAGTTTCTAATAAGTCCATAGCTACTGAAGCAAGTTTCTGTGGTCTTCATTGTTACACCATAACTGTATTGTACTTGCTAGTGCTTTATTTAAAGAACACTATAAGTCATTTTTCTTTTGAAATTAAATATATCTCAACAGTAATTGGTGTCCTGCTGTCATTCTGGTTGGCCTATCAATTTACCTCAATTGTGCCCCCTCTGTCTGGACATGGGGGGGGGGGGGTTTGGCATCAGTAATGGAGTTCGTCACTGGAAGGAGTTTGGGACAGGTAAACACTAGTGAAGTGAATTTAACAGAGGTGTAGTGTCCTTAGAGCAGTGCCTCCAACCTTACTGATTCACCCATAATTTTATGGGAATGACTTGTTCAACACTGTCTATAGCATATCCTGACGAAGGTGTAAATTTTGAACAACTATTTATGCACTACTAAAGTATCCCGGCTACAAAATATCTAGTGTATTTATGTGTTACGAAGTAAGAATGCAGTAGCGCAAGTTATTTTTATTCATGATTATCATTCTCTACAGTTGGTGAAGGTTACATCAGTTTCAATCTCCTGCTCTGTTTTTTCTTGAACTATCTCAATTGTGTATCCTCCACCTTTCTTTTTTTTTCAGCTCATTCTTCTTGAGTCATGGAGTCCTTTCTCCTCCTTTGTATACCTCTCCTGCTTCTGAATCTTTCTGTCCTTCTATCATGATTGTGGACTCAGTCTTTGTGAAACTTTTTCCTTCTTTTTATACTTCACCTTTTTTTATAACTTCACCGCCTTTACTTTTGATTCCACCCGCTTTTTAGTAAGATACAATGTAACAGTGCAGAGCACAAACACCAACTGCCAGCTGACTGTGAACTGTACAGTATGTTAAACTAGTGTTATTTGTGACACTTTGTATGTAGGATTGTGAAGTGGAAGGTGAAAGCTAACTCCACTGGGTCAACACATGTCCAAGAGTGTCATTATAGACTCAGTGTTCCTCCGTGAAGAGTGTGCTAAGCTACTCTTGGACTTCAATACAAGAGGTGAGGAACTCCTGAATAACTTTTCAACTGCACTAATAAGAAATAGGCTTTTTTAAATCATCTTCAAGGTAATTTTATATAAGTACGTACTCAAGTGACTAATTCATATTTCCATTTAATGCACACTTAGACAACCTGAAATATATAGGGTGCAACTTGGAAAAAATTGGACTGTAGTTATTACGAGTAATTCATTGACATCTTGTATATGGATACACAAATTATCCACGCACACACACACAAGTTTATGCACCGATTTGTTTTTAATGGTACATGAATGGACTATTCTATACTGGCTGCTGATTAGAAGAAGATTTTATTAGACATGATGTCCTCTTATTCGCCAACTCTATGTTTGAATAGAGGAAAACAATATTGCTGGCAGTTTAGTCTGCATTGTGTGCACTTCAAACAAATGCACTGATCCTCTCCTTTTTAGTTACCTAGGCACACGCGTAACATTACACTTTGTGTTATGTTTTGTGATTGATGTGACAATGATGGGAAATTTTAGCCTAACACATTGGCTTCCTATGTCAATGTGTGCAGTGCTGCAATTGGAAGGTGACAGTCACGTTTTATAAATTTGATGACCATTACCAAATCTGGGATAACGCCGTGGGCTCCTCGAGAGTGGTCATATGAGTTGCAATAAGTCCTAATGCAGTGAGGAGGTATTTTTAGATTTTTTTGTTGTTATTTTGTTTTAAAAAGCCTGTATATAAATTATAGCAAGTGCACAAAATAAATTCAAAACGTTATGATTTTTGCATTAGTATAGCATATAATTAGCACTTTGAGCTTGTGTGTATGTGTTGTGAACCGTTTCTGAGATAATACACAGAACTGCTTCATTCTGCAAGCATCAAAGATCCATTGAAGATTTGAAGCCCCAAAGGCGTTGCTATGGGCGTGCCCGCGTTAATTCCGTATTCTACCGCTACCCATATACTATTGCTTATTACCGCGCGTAATCCGCAGAGCACAAACAAAAGTAGTCTTCTTGTCTACTGTGCAAAGATGAGTGCTGTCTGTAGTTCTATGTTGGTAGTGATAGGCTATCTTGTTACTGAAACAGCTTTTAGAAAGAGTAGGAAGTCTTTCCTTATTTCGGGGTTGTTGCTGGTAGCCATTTTCGCTGTATTTTTATTCCTTTTCTTTTAGCTTTGAGAATATTGGTGCTGCTGCTACCTGCTTATCTAGTGAGGTACCATGGAAGTAGAAATTATAAAGAGAAGATAAAGGTAAGTAAGTCTGTCGTTAATCCAAGCAGTAATTTTAAGTGTTCATTAAAGTTTGTATACCTATGCACTTACAAGTATTTCTAGTGCATGCACGCATGTACTATTATTTCTAATCTGTGCATGCACATACTGGTATTTCTAGTGCGTTCACACACGTACTGGTATTTCTAGTGCGTTCTGGTATTCTAGTGTGTGCACGCACAAACTTGTATTTCTAGTGCGTAAACACACTCACTAGCAATACCACTGTACACGCACTAGTATTACCACTGTGTGCACACACACACTAGTATTACCAATGTGTGCTCACACGTACTAGTAATACCACTGTGTACACGTACTAGTATTACCACTGTGTGCACACACACACACTAGTATTACCAATGTGTGCTCACACGTACTAGTAATACCACTGTGTACACGCACTAGTAATACCACTGTGTGCACGCACTAGTAATACCACTGTGTGCACGCACTAGTAATACCACTGTGTACACGTACTAGTATTACCACTGTGTGCACACACACACTAGTATTACCAATGTGTGCTCACACGTACTAGTAATACCACTGTGTACACGCACTAGTATTACCACTGTGTGCACGCACTAGTAATACCACTGTGTACACGCACTAGTATTACCACTGTGTGCACGCACTAGTAATACCACTGTGTACACGCACTAGTAATACCACTGTGTACACACACTAGTATTACCACTGTGTGCACGCACTAGTAATACCACTGTGTACACGTACTAGTATTACCACTGTGTGCACACACACACACTAGTATTACCAATGTGTGCTCACACGTACTAGTAATACCACTGTGTACACGTACTAGTAATACCACTGTGTACACGCACTAGTAATACCACTGTGTGCACGCACTAGTAATACCACTGTGTGCACGCACTAGTAATACCACTGTGTACACGTACTAGTATTACCACTGTGTGCACACACACACTAGTATTACCAATGTGTGCTCACACGTACTAGTAATACCACTGTGTACACGCACTAGTAATACCACTGTGTGCACGCACTAGTAATACCACTGTGTACACGCACTAGTATTACCACTGTGTGCACGCACTAGTAATACCACTGTGTACACGCACTAGTAATACCACTGTGTACACACACTAGTATTACCACTGTGTGCACGCACTAGTAATACCACTGTGTACACGTACTAGTATTACCACTGTGTGCACACACACACACTAGTATTACCAATGTGTGCTCACACGTACTAGTAATACCACTGTGTACACGCACTAGTAATACCACTGTGTGCACGCACTAGTAATACCACTGTGTGCACGCACTAGTCATACCACTGTGTGCACACACTAGTATTACCACTGTGTACACGCACTAGTAATACCACTGTGTGCACGCACTAGTATTACCACTGTGTGCACACACTAGTAATACCACTGTGTACACGCACTAGTAATACCACTGTGTGCACGCACTAGTATTACCACTGTGTGCACGCACTAGTAATACCACTGTTTGCACGCACTAGTAATACCACTGTGTACACACACACACACTAGTATTACCAATGTGTGCTCACACGTACTAGTAATACCACTGTGTGCACGCACTAGTAATACCACTGTGTGCACACACACACACTAGTATTACCAATGTGTGCTCACACGTACTAGTAATACCACTGTGTGCACGCACTAGTAATACCACTGTGTACACGCACTAGTATTACCACTGTGTACACGCACTAGTAATACCACTGTGTGCACGCACTAGTATTACCACTGTGTGCACGCACTAGTATTACCACTGTGTGCACGCACTAGTATTACCACTGTGTGCACGCACTAGTATTACCACTGTGTACACGTACTAGTATTACCACTGTGTGCACACACTAGTAATACCACTGTGCACGCACTAGTAATACCACTGTGTGCACGCACTAGTATTACCACTGTGTGCACGCACTAGTATTACCACTGTGTGCACGCACTAGTATTACCACTGTGTGCACGCACTAGTATTACCACTGTGGACACGCACTAGTATTACCACTGTGTGCACGCACTAGTAATACCACTGTGTGCACGCACTAGTATTACCACTGTGTGCACGCACTAGTATTACCACTGTGTGCACGCACTAGTATTACCACTGTGTGCACACACTAGTATTACCACTGTGTGCACGCACTAGTATTACCACTGTGTACACGTACTAGTATTACCACTGTGTGCACGCACTAGTAATACCACTGTGTGCACGCACTAGTATTACCACTGTGTACACGTACTAGTATTACCACTGTGTGCACACACACACTAGTAATACCACTGTGTGCACACACTAGTATTACCACTGTGTGCACGCACTAGTATTACCACTGTGTACACGTACTAGTATTACCACTGTGTGCACACATATACTAGTAATACCACTGTGTGCATGCACTAGTAATACCACTGTGTACACGCACTAGTAATACCACTGTGTGCACGCACTAGTATTACCACTGTGTGCACGTACTAGTATTACCACTGTGTGCACGCACTAGTAATACCACTGTGTACACACACGGACTAGTAATACCACTGGGTACACACACGGACTAGTAATACCACTGCGTACACGCACTAGTAATACCACTGCGTACACGCACTAGTAATACCACTGCGTGCACGCACTAGTAATACCACTGTGTGCACGCACTAGTATTACCACTGTGTGCACGCACTAGTATTACCACTGTGTGCACGCACTAGTATTATCACTGTGTGCACGCACTAGTAATACCACTGTGTGCACGCACTAGTAATACCACTGTGTGCACGCACTAGTAATACCACTGTGTACACACACGCACTAGAATTACCACTGTGTGCACACACATACTGGTATTACCGTGTGCACACAGTGTTTGTTCGTACTACTAGTGTTTGTTCGTAGTAGTGTTTGTTTGTAGTAGTGTTTGTTCGTAGTAGTGTTTGTTCGTAGTACATGTGTTCCAATGAATGTTTGTTCGTTCTAATGTTTGTTCGTACTAGTGTTTGTTCGTACTAGTGTTTGTTCGTAGTAGTGTTTGTTCGTACTAGTGTTTGTTCGTAGTAGTGTTTGTTCGTACTAGTGTTTGTTCGTACTAGTGTTTGTTCGTAGTAGTGTTTGTTCATACTAGTGTTTGTTCGTAGTAGTGTTTGTTCGTACTAGTGTTTGTTCGTACTAGTGTTTGTTCGTTCTAGTGTTTGTTCGTAGTAGTGTTTGTTCGTACTAGTGTTTGTTCGTTCTAGTGTTTGTTCGTACTAGTGTTTGTTCGTAGTAGTGTTTGTTCGTACTAGTGTTTGTTCGTACTACGTAGTGTTTGTTCGTACTAGTGTTTGTTCGTACTAGTGTTTGTTTACGTACTAGTGTTTGTTCGTACTAGTGTTTGTTCGTAGTAGTGTTTTGTTCGTTCTAGTGTTTGTTCGTCTAGTTTTGTACTAGTGTTTGTTCGTACTAGTGTTTGGTTCGTACTAGTGTTTGTTCGTACTAGTAGTTCTATGTTTGGTTCGTACTAGTTTTGTTCGTATAGTGTTTTGTTCGTATCTAGTGTTTGTTTCGTCTAGTGTTTGTTCGTACTAGTGTTTGTTCGTAGTAGTGTTTGTTCGTTCTAGTGTTTGTTTCGTACTAGTGTTTGTTCGAGTAGTGTTTGTGTTCGTACTAGTGTTTGTTGTGTCTAGTGTTTGTTCGAGTGTTTGTTCGTTCTAGTGTTTGTTTCGTACTAGTGTTTGTTCGTACTAGTGTTTGTTCGTACTCGTGTTTGTTCGTACTAGTGTTGTGTTCTACAGTGTTTGTTCGTTCTAGGTGTTTGTTCGTACTAGTGTTTGTGGGGTCGTCGCTAAAATCCGTGGTTTCTAGGACGCCGCGCACTATAGTAACAGCAAGGTCGCTGCCACCAGAATCCAGCCAGAGATCACTCTCTCGTTGTTGTAATATTTACGTTAAGCATGGACTGACTTTACAAAACGTGGTGAGGGGTTTGATATGCATATGCCTCTCACCACTTGACCAATCAGATGATAACAACTGCAGCTCAACACGCATGAGCAAAAATGTGTGACCGTGAATAATATCCCTACAGGGTGTGCGTGGAACTGGACGAACATACAACATGACAATCTTAATAATGGAATACAACACAAAAGTCTCTCTCTTCGTTCTTCTCTTTAATGTGGACCGTTCTTCAGGCCCACATCTCCCCCCTCCGAAAGGAGATGGGTGGCGTCGCCATCAGCATCGGCCTCCCCGAAGCACCTGCTCAGCTCGTCTGCCACCACGTTCTTCGATCCTTCTCGATACAAAACTTCGAAATCAAACTCAGTCAACTTCAGGCACCAATTGTGGATTCTTCTGTTGAACTGTCTTCCCGTCATCATATTCACTAGACCTTTATGGTCCGTTACCACTGTAAATTTCCTCCCGTACAAGAAGTACGCAAAATGGCGAATCGCCTCAAATACTCCTAATCCCTCCAGCTCTTGAGCACTCTATCTCGATTGGGCGCCCCTCAATTGTTTCGAGAAAAACGCCACAGGAACATTCTCGTCCTTCCTGACCACCGACAGAACAGCTCCAACCCCCGTCGAGCTAGCGTCACTTTCTAACATGAAAACATCACTTACACAAGGAACACATAAACATACAGAATCACATAACTGATTACACAAACCATGAAACGCATCCAGCATTGGCTCCGTCCAACTCACCACCCTAGACATTGCCGTGGACGTGTGTGGAGTCAAAGTTGAGGACCACCGATGGAACCCGCGAATGAATCGTCGGTAAAATCCCACCAAACCCAAGAACGACCGTAACTGTTTACGTGTCTTCGGTAATGGGTGCTTTCTAATAGCATCCACCCTTGCAGCAGGCACGCTGATCTGTCCTCCCCCAATCTGATGTCCCAAAAACTCCAATTTCGACTTCCCAAAACTGCACTTCTTCTTTTTACATGTGAGCCCCGCTTGTCTCAATGTGTCCAATAACAACTTCAAATGCACTAGGTGCGTCTTCCAATCCTGTGACACCACTAAGATGTCATCGATATAAACTCTTGCGAATTCCTCGCAACCCACCAAAACTCCATCCATCAATCTCTGAAAGACTGACGGCGCATTCGTCAATCCGAACGGCATTCTTTTAAATCTGAATTTACCGAACGGGCAAATAAAACATGTCTTGTCTCGATCCTTCTCTTCCACTAAGACTTGGTGGAACCCCTTTGCCAAGTCCACCTTCGATAAAACTTTCCCCGTCCCTACTTTCTCAACCATCTCGTCGAATCCGGGGATGTAATAAGGCTCCTTCTCTGTTACCGCGTTCACCTTGCGGTAATCCACACACAGGCGGATACCCCCATCCGATTTCCTGACTGGAACTAGCGGTGAAGCCCAGCTGCTGTCACACCGCTCGATGATACCACACTTCTCCAGGTTCATTAGCTCGTCCCGAACCTTCTCTCTTATTCCCAGAGGTACAGAGTAAGGCGACTGTCTAATGGGTTGACTGTCGCCGGTGTCAATAGTCATCGTCACCCGTTCAGTGTTCCCCGGCACCTCAGAAAATACATCGTCATATTCACTTAACAACCCTTGAATATCCTCTTCCTTGTACCCCTCACATATACCACTCAGTACACTACTCTCCTCACTCTGCTCATCTACCACTACGTCTAACCTCCTAATCGACGCTCTCTCTCTATACTCCTTCAAACTCTCATCGCTCATAACTTCCCTCTTAAACTCCTCTCTGTCCTTTCCCTCCTTAACAGGTCCCAATTCCTTCGCTACCCCACAAAACTCCGCTACCTCTGAACCTGCGGATATCTCCTCAAAGGAGGTAACACTGTCCTCCTCCAACTCATCGTTCTCTGTGCTCCCTTTCGCCTGGGGTTTGTCAGCTTCGGGCGAACCCTCCGCATCGTCCACCCCATGTCCCTCCTCCACCCTACTCATCCCTTCAGGCATATTTAAGGATTCGGGCTGGCTACTCGGTCCTTGCACTCCATCTGTCACTCCATCAGGAATGACAACACTCCACCAATCAATAACACCATCCTCCGTCTCATTTCTATCTAGCTCTCGCTCCTCTCTGGCCATACTCCTGGTCAGAACATTCATTCCAACCTTCTCCTCTGCTTCATACTCACTCACGGCGCATCTGTATGCCGTAGCTTCCTCCTCGTTCACCAGCGTAAACGGTACTATACATGCCACTCCCGGCGACTCACTTTCATCAATAATGGTTTTCACCACCTTCCTATATCCCCCAACTACAAATTCACACATAAAACTCTTACATGTTTTCTCGGACCCTCCATAGCCCTTCACTCTCACATCATTGCATAAAATTACATTGCTGGGCACCATTGCCCTGGGAACCGAGCCCAACTCAGCACCCGAGTCTATCAGGACCTTAGTCTTGACACCACTCACCAACCCCATCGCTACATTCCCCGCACTACCCGACTTGGCGTTCCATAACACCGACATTTTCTTAGGCGAAGCCTCCCTTTTCACAGAAGCCGCTCCCCTCCTAGCAGTACACTCCGTACTCTTATGCCCAACCTTACCACAACTATAACACGTTGGTGGCCGGTACACATACCCACTGCCACCTGTCTTCCCCTCCTTCCTGCACTCTGTGGATCGATGCCCTCTCTCTCCACAACTAAAACACGTTAAGTACCCACTGGCACTACTACCTTTCTCCTTATCATACCCAACACGGACATTCTCTCGTCCTACGTAACTTTCCCTCGTTCGATACCCTCTGGTATTTTCACTGGGCCCACCGCCCAGGGGCCTAAAGAAATTTCCCTTCTCTCGCCCCGACATCCAGTCCTCAAGACTGTCTCTTAATTCCCCCCACTCGCTCACTTTTCTGTTTTCCACAAAGGCCTTCCCACCTTGGGGTAAGACCCTCCGCAACAAAGCCAACGCTATGGCCAACCTACAATCCTCAATGCTCTTGCACCCTTGGAATACCCCCTCTACCACTCTTCTCAACCACTCAGCAATTCCCCCAGCCGTCTTGCCTTTAAACAGCTCACTGTTAGCTTCGAACAGCTGATTGCCGTAAGTTATGGCAGTCTCTCCAGCCGCCTTCAGTAAAACCCTCTTAACCTCCTTATACTCAACCTCTTCATCTCTCTCCTGTGCTACTCTCAAACACATACGTTCCGGCAACTTAGGATACAATCTCTCAGCCCAACTCCTCTCGTCTACTGCACTCTCCCTCATAATCCTCTCAAACTTAGCCAAGAACGCTCCCAACTCGTTCCCTTCCTTATACACCCCCAAGCCCTTTAACTTTTCTTGCAACAACTCTCTACGCTCACGCACTCTGTCGTCCTCACGTCTATTGCGTTGTCGTCTCTCGTCCTCATCCCGCTGACGGTTTGCGTCATCTCCTCTCATGTGCCGCATCATCTCCACTAATTCTGTTCTCCTTGCGTCCTCTGATTCCCTCATGTATCGTAAGAGCGCCGCCATCTCGCTCTCTTCTCCAGTCTTAGCCATTCTTGCTATATTCCTCTCTTCTACAACTTCTTCTGTACTCGCTACTATGAACCCTTCTACCTCTGCCTCTTCTTCTAAGTCCGAATCCTTCTTGTAGTGGACCTCGTTTCCACGCACTGGGTATGGTGACCGTTCCTGCACAATCAGGTCACTCCTGGGAAGGTAGTCTCTCCCCTCCGAAACACTCGCAGGGACCCTCTTAGCCCTCTTCCTCTTCTTGTCCCCACTTGGTCCAGGCTCCGTCATGGAAGGCAAGCGAACTTCACCTCCACTGGACACTACAAGGTAAGACAGAAAAAATATGCTGTAACGGTGATACACTGAACCCAAAAAAATTAGAAATAAGCACACAACAACTCGTTAACACGTAAAATTCACAACACGCACACAACCAATAAATAATTTGTCCACCAATTGACACTAGTCTCTTTCAAGGGGTGTCAGGAACTATCCCTCGTTTCCCCCAGGGCTCTAGGGGAATGGGCCCTCTCTTCTCAATGTCCTTAGTTTCCCACTGCCGAAGCAAGGGTATGGTGTTTAGCTCTCCTCTGTCGAGACAGGTCGAGCGCGTATCCTCCCTCTGCCGTAGCAAGGTAGATCCGTTTCTCCAGTCCGTAGACCGTGGGTAGGTGGAATGTTTCCACTCCTGGTTCTAACGTCTTCGTACTTGTACGCAGGCGTTGGGACGCGAAGGCACCGTAGTTGCTTCTCGTCCGTTGTTCGTAAGGACCCTAAGTTGGACGTCTCCTCCTCAGAATCCCTGAATCCCTCTGATCCTTAGTTCGTTGGGATCCCACCGCTGCCACCAATATGTGGGGTCGTCGCTAAAATCCGTGGTTTCTAGGACGCCGCGCACTATAGTAACAGCAAGGTCGCTGCCACCAGAATCCAGCCAGAGATCACTCTCTCGTTGTTGTAATATTTACGTTAAGCATGGACTGACTTTACAAAACGTGGTGAGGGGTTTGATATGCATATGCCTCTCACCACTTGACCAATCAGATGATAACAACTGCAGCTCAACACGCATGAGCAAAAATGTGTGACCGTGAATAATATCCCTACAGGGTGTGCGTGGAACTGGACGAACATACAACATGACAATCTTAATAATGGAATACAACACAAAAGTCTCTCTCTTCGTTCTTCTCTTTAATGTGGACCGTTCTTCAGGCCCACAGTGTTTGTTCGTAGTAGTGTTTGTTGGTACTAGTGTTTGTTCGTAGTAGTGTTTGTTGGTACTAGTGTTTGTTCGTAGTAGTGTTTGTTCGTTCTAGTGTTTGTTCGTACTAGTGTTTGTTCGTACTAGTGTTTGTTCGTAGTAGTGTTTGTTCGTTCTAGTGTTTGTTCGTAGTAGTGTTTGTTCGTTCTAGTGTTTGTTCGTACTAGTGTTTGTTCGTACTAGTGTTTGTTCGTAGTAGTGTTTGTTCGTTCTAGTGTTTGTTCGTACTAGTGTTTGTTCGTACTAGTGTTTGTTCGTAGTAGTGTTTGTTCGTAGTAGTGTTTGTTCGTTCTAGTGTTTGTTTGTACTAGTGTTTGTTCGTAGTAGTGTTTGTTCGTAGTAGTGTTTGTTCGTTCTAGTGTTTGTTCGTACTAGTGTTTGTGCTGTTCGGGACGGGGCTTCCAGTCTTGGTGGTTCAGAATAAGCTTTCTATTTATGCAAATAATGAGTCCTGTATCTTTTATGTGTACATACTTATAAATACACCTTATGTCCGCCCCACCCTTATGTTGTAACACCTCACTCTGCATCCAGGTGTGATCCATGTGGTGTGACTTGCTGTAACTGGTGGGATAAGACAATCTCTGCTGGCATGTGAGTTGAAAGATCAGTAGTCCTATTCATCTCTAATGACAAACTAAAAACTGTGTAGATATAGATGTGCTCAGCAAACTTGGGCACATGTAGGTATGGGTGTGGCTAAGTAGGTGAAATAATATTATATGTGTGTGTATAATGTATACAAGATATCCAAAGAAAGTTAAAAATGTTTATAATTAGTGACAAAACTCCAAAAATTATAGACCATACATGTAGGTTGCACAGAGTGCATATAGTGTGCATTAAATGGAAATTTTTAATTAGCCAATAGAGTATCATTACTTGGAACATTGCTAACTTGTCTTTGTACTAAGTCATAATACTATAATAGTAAACAAATAGGTAGCGAGTGATATCAGTGAAGCCAATAATTAGTGGGGGATCCAATAATATTTAAGTGCTGTACTGTATTCTCAGGAAATGCTAGAAAAGCCTTCACTTACCATAGAAAGTGTCTAGTACTTGCTACGTGTATTGCATTTGGACTCATAGCTGAATAGTTGTTGTTGTTTTTAAGCACCACAAGCCATATTTTATTCTCATTGCCCTTCCTGAATTATTTTTTCCCATCTTAGATTCCTTTTCTGTGTGCAGCCCAGTGTAAGTATGTATGTGTGTATGTATGTATGTAAGTATGTAAGGAAGCCAGTGAGCCAACAGTGAGGTGTTGCAAGATATCCAAACATGCCACAGATCTTTTAGAAGCAAGCTAGGTCTTGTGGTGCATGGATAGCCAGAGAACTATGGATCACCACCAGGCAGAGTCATTTTGATTTGTTGCTCACTTGTGTGCCTGTGTGACCTGTTATGGCAAGCAGGAAGACAGGACAGGACAGGTACATAAGTATGTATATACATTGGTCTCCTTCATTCCCTCTCTTTAAATGCACTCCTATTAGTAGTGAAACATTAAGCTTATCTGAATCCTGAATATATGCACAGGGTTTCAAGGGTTCCCACTCCCCCGAGCGAAATTTCTCCCACCTCAAAGAATTGCCAATTTAATAGCTTAAATCGGCTGCATTAACAAACAAGTGTCAATTGCGGTAACAGTTTAGATGATCCTGTGATTTATTCTGTTGAGATTTTTCTCATGATTAAGTAATATATATAATATTTCTTACATAATATCCTTTGAAACTTTCAGAGGCAATTCTCATTAGTCATGCCAAGTTCTGTTCTGGTTGGCGGTTTCGTGATCTAGTAATTTTACCATGATATTCCTAGCGTACATAATATGTGACCAATTAGATCATTATTTCAGTTTTCCACTGCACAGTTTTCACACTTTCTTTTGTAGTGAAAAATGACTCCACTTTAGTATTAGTATGAGTAATAGCACAGTTACCGTGCTATCCCTAATAGCACTGGTTGCCCATGCTATCACTCGCTAAATAATAGGCCAGCTTTTTTTCTTTTCTTTTCTTTTCTTTTTATTTAATCATTAACCCTCAGTGCACATGTGCGAGAGGGTTATAGTAGTTGTCCTGTTTGTCTGTCATGCTCTGGTTTTGGAGATTACTGACAATTAACCCTTGATTTTTGTATGAACTTACTCAGAACGACGATTTAAGACCTTTTATTGTGCTACTTTTTAAATTTTTGGCTAATTCTTGAGAAAACACTAAGCTTAGTTCTGTGTAGGTACCAGCTTTGTGGATAACTCCCCCTGTTAGCATGTTGTAATCTACCAGACCCCTTTCTTCCTCCCCGCCCACCAATTTAGGGGAAGAAAAGGGTCGACGATGCCAGATAAGTGGGACAGTGAAACACAGTGGGAGAGGTTGAAGAATGATATTTAACATAGGGTGGAGTGTTCATAGAGCAGAGCTTTCAACATTACTGATTCATCTATGTGCTTACATAAAATAACTGATTCAAATGATTGGAAATTTAGTGGTAATGACAAAGTATAAGACCTCCTTAGAATTTCACTCCATAATATATGCTGACGAAGGTATACAATTTTAGAGCTGTACGAATAATGTATAAGTTATCGGTTTTTCATCGATATTGGTTGTTGATCTCTTGGTCGTGCCGATAGAATTAACCGACAAAAAGAAATTTTGTACACATCATGTTACTGCTGACAATAATTGATTTCTTCTAGTGCTTAAACAATGGACAATGAAAATAACTAAGGTTTTTGAAGAGGTATCCATACTGTGCTGCTGCCGCAAAAGCACGAGAAGAAGTTTTTTTGTTTATAGTGCCAGTGTTAAGCACTCTGCTGCAGTACATATCACTAAGTAATTCTTGACATACAAGCCACCTAGCCCTTGAAAGAGAGGAAGTTAAATACACCTAAGGAAACGACGTTACGAAAATTTATTCATCAATAATTCCTGTAACATAATCTTTCCCATTATGTAACCAAGTGAATAAAAATGTAATCAAAATAGTTATTGGTATTGGCCTTGATTCTATATAGAATATTTGTATTTTGGTTGAATCCCCTATCGGCACACTACAAAATTTGTTAAACTAGCCTGCTACGAAGTATCTGTTTTACAGAGTGTAATAATGCATATCACAAACAGTAATCTACAGATCTTGAGTTTAAATAACTTATTGTTATGCTAATTTTACTTGTGACTCTTTGTATGTAGGACTTTGTAGTACAGGAGGTGAAAACGCTCAGTGTTCCTCTGCAGCAAATAGTGTGCTGATTATAAGCTACTTTTGGACTTCATAAGAGGTGAGGAAGCTGCACTAAGAAAGAGGTTTTTTGAAATTATCTTGTATTTTTTTTTATTAAAGTATTCTATGTACATACTCTAGTGGCTAATTGATAATTCCATTTAATGCACACTTAGACAATCTGAAATATAGGGTACAACTTAAGAGTCTGAAAAAATTGGACTCTTGTATCTTGTGTATAAGTGGACACATAAACACACATACATATGCATATGCACACACATCCTGTGAAGCTGCCCATCCAAGTAGAATTATAGCAATATCCTAGAACAAAGACTTGTCAAAAACTATCACTGTGAACGAGCCTGAAACTACACTATCGTTAAGGGTGGCCTAGCTATTCATCGCGAAATGTATAAAAATAATCTTAGACATTAACTACTGTCAAGCTTTTCTTTGTGACTATAAATCAAGTCCTGGATACACCTTCATTACATGAATAATAAACCCACTCTGCTTGAACCTAATCTCTTGAGTTTTAGATTAGATTTTTTCAAATGTTTGCTATTTTAACTGTTGCCACTTATGCTCAAACACATCACTAATACACTAATTTGTATCTATACATACACAGATACATAGGTCTTCATGGTGAATAAATACATAGGTACATACATACACACATACATACACACATACATACATTCATACATACATAGTTGCTACGTATGCATCTGAACATATATATAAACAAATATCCCTGATATTCAATTGTGTTACCCCTGATAGTGTCTCACTCTCTTCGCTCGCTCGCCAATTATATATATGTATATATATGTTGTTAACCTTCAGTGTTACATTTTGTAGCTCTAGGTTAACATTGAAAATGGATACTGGTAAATGTCTCTGGCCTTTTAGCTTCTTCGCTTATGAAGACAGCTTTTACATATACTGTTTTCATTGCTCAAGCTATATTGATACCTAATTAGAATAGCCAATAAATCATTCATTTGGTCCTGAGATGATTTTGTAAATAGCTTGCTAGTGTATAGTGGCGCTTGTGGGCCTCCCTCAGTGAAGCTCATGAGTTCCTCCTTCAGGCTCACACAATGGTGACAGCAATTAAGCTGCTGCCACCAGAATCAGTATGCCTTCCCCTCGACAGCCCCTTCTCGAAAGGTGGACTCAGGATTATACTAGTTTAATCTAACGAGATCAGATGGCACAAATGGCAGCTGAGAACTGACTGACTGCACACACAAAACACAAAGTCTTATATGCACAGCCCGGACAACACAACAATGAACAACAAGATGTAGACACACACAGGTGACATGACTTTAAAAATTAACTGAGTCCCATAACCGAAAATACATGTAACTGAATCCAAAACAAGCACAAACATATAATGTTCAATTCTTAGTTCCTGGAATGTGGGCGGCCCCACCAATTTAGTTGGGATGTCGTCCCACAGCGCTGAAGGTTCGCACTTATGGTGCTTCATTATGCCAGTGAACTAAAACACACACTTTATTGCACAATCTAATTGTAAGCCATATATCATCTCTAATATATACTTCGTTTGATCTTGTTTTATAAATGCATTTACAGGGAGTTTTAACTTCACACACATACTTGCTTAATTGTAGAGTTGGTAATTATTGTGGAAGCTTATTAGTAATAAGGTTTAATGAGCTAACTCTAATGGAGTTCAGTATGGAGTAGATATCTCTAGTAGATGACTTTTGCTGTTCATGATGGTTCTACAGGTTACCATGACCATAAAGAGATGGATGTGTTTGTTGGTTTAACTTCTGTCCTCCCCCTCCAATCCCCAATACTCAGGGGTTCATTTTGGAATTAATCTAGGGGGGGTGGGGGGGCAAGACTGAGCTTTCACTATCTTAGGGGTCATAACTTTTGTACATAATTAAGATAGTAGAGGACTTGTGATTTAATCATTTACAATCTTCATCATTCACATTTTAACTTTGCTTTTTTGCTTACGAAAGTTTAAAATATTTCAAGGGGGGACGAAACGCCTTCAAGGGAGGGGAGAGGGCGAGCACCACCCTGGCCCCCCTAAATGAACCCCTGAATACCCACATGCTAAATATATGTCCACATTTTGTTCTGAAAGTGGGTATAGTAATTACTGAGTATAAGAATTTCTGAATCACACGAGCATTCAATATTCTCCCATACTGAACGCTGCATGATGAATGCTCCAATGTGCCCACGTGTAGTTCTTGAAGTGCTCACAACCAATTTAAACCATTTTCACTTTGATGCACAAGTCTTCCCCCCACTTTCCCCTCAACTCCCCATCCCCCCTCCCCCCCACTCCAGAAAGAGAAAATAAGATTATATGATTTATGAGTCGATTTGATATGATTTTTTTTTTGTTTATCCGTTTGTAATTTACAGCATGTGTACACATCTAAATCTGTGTAGCCCCACCCTCAAACACTGACACCACTCCTTCCCCTTGCCCAATTCCTGTTCCTACGTCCAACACTGAATTCATGGAGAAGAACGGCTATAGTTGGGGAGGGGAGGGGGGGAAGAACTCTGTTTGAGAGGGAAATTTTTCAGTTTCCCCCTCCATTTTTCTGTATCAAACTCTGCTACATGAGAGTATTCATACTGATCAACATTTAATCAATCACAGCATGATGTTACAACTCACTGTAATCTAATTACTATAATTATTAACTTTCAAAAATTCTGAGGAAGGGAGGTTCCATCTTGGGGAGGCGGAGGTTAGGTTTCTATCTACTCTACAGTGTGTATGAAACCCAGACAACAAACACGTGATTATCAGTCTTTTTAGTTTATGTGTTTATTTGTTTGTTGTTTTTATTTTAGATTTAGAGGAGGTCAAGTGAAGTTTCTAGGAGAAGATGGCATGATAAGGTTGTTCATTATGAAGTCTACGGAAAATTCCTAGACACTGCACTTCTAACTTTGATGACGGATAGCAGAATGTGTCTGATCATAATGCTGGAGAAAAATATTTGTTGTTTTGTGTGAATTATTAATTTACACATTCGTCATGTTTTTTTATTTTGTATCCTGAAAAATGAATATTGCACTTTCCTTACATGGTACACTCACCTACTCCTTTAATTCCTGAATTATTTCATGGCGTATTCATCATTCCATATTATTGTAGTTTATGTATTCATCTTTCTTAAAATTTGAGACATTGTTAAATGCTAAATATTGAAATGAGAATTTCTGCTAAACTAACTAGTTATAGAAATGTTGGGCACTGTTAGTCCCTCTACCCTGAAATATTTATTACAGAATTTGAAAGGAAAATACTTTTAGCCACCAGAGAAAAGCAACTTAAATTGTTGTGTTGCTGTTAGTTACAGCAAGGAAATGTAGAAGCAGCCATAGAGTGGGATTTTTTTTTAATTTGCCTGACTTGGGAAGCTCAGGCTGTCGTTATGTGTACTACTAATACATATATCTAATTATACACTTAAGACTTATGATAAATCCAAGTAGCGATCGCGTACACATGTGTCATACTACAAAGACACTATAGCTATAGCCACATCAAATAAAGCCTACAATTGAATAATAACCCAAAAAATATCTTCTCTGTTGAGTAAGTGGAAAACTATCAATTTGACCTTAGTGCAACGTTAGAGTCTGTTATACAGTTTTCACATACAATGTTACAATGGTAGGAATAAAGTCTGGATGTCGTATCAGTAACTTATAGATACCGTTATTAAATCACTGCATTGTTTGTATTATCTAGTCTAGTTACACGTCTCAGAATATCTATGTAGCTGTAAAGTTCTAGATTCACTGGTATAGCTTAACCATTCTGACGGAAAACTGACTGGAAAACTTAGTTCACTTTAGTGCAACGTTTAGTGTCTGTTATACAGTTTTCACATACAATGTTACCATGGTAGGGATAAAGTCTGGATGTTGTATAAGTAACTTATACATACCATTATTATAAATCACTGCGTTGTTTGTATTATCTATTATCTAGTCCAGTTACAAGATTATGAATTTGTCAAGTCTCAGAGTAGCTATGTAGCAATATGGTTCTAGATCGACTGGTATAGCTAAACCATTCTGATGAAAATAGTTTTGTTCATCATGCCATTGAAGTATACAGATTGTGTATATTATCAGCAGTTACAGCAATATATTTTATTGCATATTATAGTTTAATAGAAGCAATTCATTTTGCAAAATAATGAAGTAGCTATTCCTACTGGAGGTCAGATAGCTATTTGGGGGTGATGTATGCCGCTTTACTTGTCAGAAGATACCTGCAGGCCCGACACCCCTCAATTTAGTGACGGATCAATCCTTTTTTATCGAAAAAACCGTCTTAGCTGTCCGTATACGCTTTAAAACCTGTCCATTCGCACACGGTGATGGATTTGTTATCGTTTTTACTTCTCTTGTAACTATAGCAACGGAAAGGTACCGCCCAGCATTAGGCAAAACAACGGTCGTCATTTGTTCAGATATAACATTGCACACGCAGCGCATGTGGAAAGAAATGTGGTAGGGAGAAGAGGCTCGACGAGCTACAGTGGTCTGTCATATTGATTTGGTAGGCTCAGGCGTTAGATACTGCGTGAATTAATGCGGCGGTGGTGTAGGGGTGGGATTAATGTGAAATAACTATAATATACTCTACTTTGAATGAGTTGTGCAAGTGTTAGTCGTGTAGGTTTAAACTATTTTAGTTTAAGTTGTAGTTCATTAAGGCAGTCAATACTCCAGAGTAACCTTACAAATAATCTGTGGAATATACAATTGAAGCCTAGTGTCGAATACTCTGCTAGCCATTAGTATTTGTAGTAGTCACACGACTGATCAGCGGTGTTGGAAGATGTTTAGTAAAGGGGCACGTTTTCTTGGGGTCGGGGGTTTAAAAGTGTTCATGTGAGAAGTTGCCTTGTTAGATTATGTCCCACAATTTTGGTGGCCTGAAGCCCCACCCCCCACCCTCTTCCTATGCCACTGCTGATATCAATCACGGTGGCTTTGCCCCTATAGCCTCCTCTACACACTGCCCAGATTGTGTCACATATTTTTAGCTACTACAGGTTATTATGACCATGTGAATAAAACACTCAGGTTTACTGGACTGACTGGCAAGTTGAAGGTCTTGCCCTAGTTGACTTCAGACAAGCTGGCTCATAACCAACCTGCGAGGCAAGACTTACTGGCAAGTGTTTGTTCTTGACAAAGTCCTCAGTATAGACGGAATCAAGTAAGTCTCAAGTTGTGGTATATGTAGTCTCATTTGAGTGTTCACCATTTTTGAGATATTGTTCAAAATATTTTATGATGATGCCCAGTGCATACCTGATTTAGGTGATGTTTGTGACCTTCCTGTTGTTGCTGTGTGGCTTGCAGGGTGGGAGAGGGGAGAGAATGGACAGGATATGACCTTTGAATGGGACGTGATAGGGGGCTAGTTTCATTAAAAGTCCAGGTGGAGGAGATGGGGTATGAGTGATATGCATCAGTTTTTATTGAACAGGTGAAGGATGTGGACTCCTGTCACATGGTAATAGACACATGTATGAGCTGGTGATGTTTGTGTGTTCTATTGGAACTGTAGTTCTTGGACTTTCTAAGCCTTAGGACAGAGAAATTGTAGGCTGTGGTTTAGGCTTTTATCACTTGAGTGATGTCCATGGGTTGTATTACTAATTTCTTTCATGATTAGTTTTCATGTAGCCACAAGATATTTGATGATAGACATTAGGAGCACTCTAGTTCTGCAATCAAGTTGAGTAGCTTCTTATCAAGAAGAGCAACAGTTTTATTATTAATAATAAATAATAATAATATTACTGTTATAACAGAAATTTATTATAGTCAGGGTTTTATCTAGAAATTTTGTTTGGAAAGGGGTGGGAGGAGTTAGGGCATATTCGCCACCCTTAGGCTGCAAGACAAAAAATATTTACAACTAGCAAGTACCCCACCTCATAGTGGCTCTTGACTTATTGCACAGTAAGAATGCAGTAGCATAAGTTATTTTTATTCATTGTTATCGTGAAATGTTGCCTTCTTTTTCGCACTTTCCCCTTCCTTCTTAAAACTTATGCCGCCTTTACTCAGTGATTTCACTACGCCGCCTTCTCCTTGTCCA
>WLWD01002613.1_pt1 | contig 79901 bp, 50 predicted proteins | sample 6712731 | NCBI WGS metagenome assembly WLWD01 (sample SAMN12718690, study PRJNA576275) | sponge metagenome | isolation source: marine sponge | host: Mycale hentscheli | place: New Zealand: South Island, Marlborough, Capsize Point | collected 2014-11-01 | reverse complement strand
AAGGAGTCACTTCAGATGCGTCCACCATCACAAATTATACGAGGGGAAACTGTTGTACACTCTTTAATTGATAAGGAGTCACTTCAGATGCGTCCACCATCACAAATTATACGAGGGGAAACTGTTGTACACTCTTTAATTGATAAGGAGTCACTTCAGATGCGTCCACCATCACAAATTATACGAGGGGAAACTGTTGTACACTCTTTAATTGATAAGGAGTCACTTCAGATGCGTCCACCATCACAAATTATACGAGGGGAAACTGTTGTACACTCTTTAATTGATAAGGAGTCACTTCAGATGCGTCCACCATCACAAATTATACGAGGGGAAACTGTTGTACACTCTTTAATTGATAAGGAGTCACTTCAGATGCGTCCACCATCACAAATTATACGAGGGGAAACTGTCGTACACTCTTTAATTGATAAGGATGGAGTCACTTCAGATGCGTCCACCATCACAAATTATACGAGGGGAAACTGTCGTACACTCTTTAATTGATAAGGAGTCACTTCAGATGCGTCCACCATCACAAATTATACGAGGGGAAACTGTCGTACACTCTTTAATTGATAAGGAGAGTCACTTCAGATGCATATACTGTCACACAATATATGAGGGGAAACTGCCGTATACTATTTAATTAACTAGAAAATTCATTAATATATATATGTTACAGACCAATTACAAACTTGGACTGTTTTAAAATGGTCCAGCCATTTTAAAACGGGTCAGACCGTTTTAACATGGGCCAGACCATTTCCAAACCAGACTGTTTTAAAACAGGCCAGACCATTTAAAAAAACAGGCCAGACCACTGGCCAGACTATTTTAGAACAGGCTGGTCAAACTATTCAAACCATTTCGAAGGGTGTCAAACCTTTTTTAAAATAATCAGATCATTAAAATGAGTCAGATAGTAAACCTGGCAAAAAGCAAAAACAAAAACAAACTGCTAAATGTAAATAGGGCAGTTGCCAAATCAGACCCAAGACACAGAACTCTTGTGTGCTCATAAATATTTTTTTTCTGAATAGAACTATTAAAAAAAATTGAAATAAAACAGATAGTCTTTTAAAAAGTTTGTTAATCTAAACTTCACTAATCCAAGCAATTTGGGCATGCCAATCCTATTAAAAACACACTTGATCGTTTGTGCGTGCATCTGTCACTTGTCCATCTTCTTAAAAGAATGTAACTGAAAAGACCTCGCAATAAACTTCTTTTAAATGAAAATTTTAAAAAAGCTCTCACACTCACAAATAACTAGTGCAGGAATACAGAGTAGTCATACCATTATAATTATAGGAAAGGCTACAGTTTATCAATTTATTAGAGCATTAACGAAAGCTGAGTAAGGTGGGTCGCAGTCATCTAGGGTGAAAACCTATAAGATAGGCAAGGTCATTCAGTAGACATGGCTATGTTCTCATGGTCAGACAAAAAAGGAAAAAAAGACAGGTAAGTACACAAATTACAATGTGAGAAATGCATAAATATGTAATGAGTTTTTTCAAACTAAACATTTCACAAATTTGAACTCCCTCTTGGTCCAACTAAAGTATTCACCCACACAGATACAAAGATCAACAAACAACAAATTAGATGTTAATGAATTATGTTGCTCAGAGTAATCTCTTTTTCCAGCTAGCTCTGTGCACAACAGATTCATTACAGAAAGGTCACTAAAAATAAGGGGAAATATATTACGTCTATGGAATTTTGAAAGGAGGGTTTATTTCTCTTTACCAACAGTGGAGTGATATGATCTAAATCAGGCTATTATGCCCATAACCACTTTCTTTTATTAACAAATTCAAACTATATTATAAATTACACAGGACACATTAAATTAAAGGAAAAATACATTTTCTCTTTTTACTCTATGTGTCATATTAGTATAATCATCTGAAGTCCTGCTTTTCTGGCTCGCTTCCATCAGAAAAATAAATAAATAAACTAAGAACAGAAATCACATACAAACTCAATATGGTTATAGCTATTACACATAGTACTGGTAGCACAGTAGGGTATTCAATAAATTTAGATCACGTTGAACCACTGTATCTGTTCAGACATGAGTCAGTTAAAACAGTATGAGTGTGTCTAATTTTTTTTGACAGTCATTTAAAAACTTCACAAAAAAATTAGAAACTGTATTTTCTGTAATTTTTTTAAATGTAAAGTGCTTTACAGAGACAAAAAAATGTGTTTGTGTTGTGCAGCTTGGTAAGGCTTGTACAATAAACTTGACCATAAATTAGTCATACCCCCCATGATAGCAGTAGTATAGTCTTAGTGTTTGCTGTTAGCTCTTGCAACATTTCATACTGCTATATGATGCAGCAAGATGTAAGGATGCAAATGCATGTAAATTAAAGCTCCATGTACTTGCATTGTGCACTTATTTCAGTTCAAATTCTAGGAACAGTGACATTATTTCTCAAAGGTGACAAGGCAACACATTAGTCAGAGTGATTTAACGTCTGATCTCAATATTCTGGCTCTGGTGTGACGCTGCCTGACATGGCTACCACCTTAGGTGTCTCCACGAATGTCACGTCACTGTCAGCTTTGTCTGAATCCATATCATGTGGTTGAACTTTGACACAAAGGACTGCATTCGTGGCTTCTCTGGTGGACATCTTATCTTATTTACTGTTTTTTAAGGTTGTTTATACTTCTATGACGTTTTCTCCCAGAGATTTCCTAATTACCCCATATGTTCCCCTCTTACAATTTGTGGGGAACTGGATTCAACAAACAATAGACTAATAATTTGTGCTCGTGTGTGCTCTTTAATACCAGAGCAGACTTTGTATCTGGTTGCTAGCAGGAGCCTGCCTGACATTCAAGTGAGACTGCTCTAATACATCACCACTGTAAGACCTGCAACATTTGTGGCTAGTTTGGAGCCAGGCTGTTTAAAATGGGCTTGTAGTTGGAAAATGGTCTGATATAATATATATATATATATATATATATATATATTATATAATATGTATGTGTATATGATACATGCAATTTGGTATTCAATCTCTATTGTGAGTGAACCTTCCCTTGGTAGTTGATCTTAGTATGCTCAGAGGAGCACTTTAAATGTTTCTTTGTAATTAGTCACAAAAAGCATTTACATAGCCGTTGTTTATGTTGCCTGATCCTAGCAATCATACCTGAGAGTTTTGATTGGCACAAGCATGTGGTGTTTGGCCTGGCAGGCTTTTTGCTATTGGGCCATTACTCACTGGAAACTTTCTGTTGCTGGAACAGAGCTAAGATTCAAGGGGAATATACTGCTGGACAGGTGAGTACATGTATGTATGTCTAAATTTACACACACACACATTTATTTGCATACACATTATCTGGTGAAATGCTCTTGTAAGGATTTTTCCCTTTATTTCTTCATGCTGTAGCTTAAGCTTTATGTGATTTGGTGTAACTGTGTGTGTGGAGTTAATAATGTCTATGGTATGTAGCGATCTTGCAAAGAAGTGTTTTGCGACGACTTATAAAGAGTCTCAGAGCAAGACTGTCAACTACTTCTGGTGCACTAAATGCAACGTCAAATGTAAGCTATGGATTGAAGTATATATTGCATTACTTGTATAGTGATCCTTACCTAGTAATGTCTATATACCATTAGAACAGAGCGTGACTGAATATGTCAATTTGATTGGTCCATTGCTTGAATCTAATTCACTTAGAATCAAGCCTGGCAGCACTTAAAAATCACTTATCGGGGGCTACTGTTGCGTCTTATTGCCAAGAAATATAGTTTGAAAATACCTTAGGTATTTTTTACCGTCTTTGTGAAGTCTGACAAATTCTGGCGCCTTATTTTAGTAGTTTCTAAATCCCGAAAATTTCCATAGTACCACACTCAAACTTTTTTTAGAACCGAAGGATATGCTACAACTGTACTACAGTGATAGAACTGTACACTACAGTGATAGAACTGTACACTACAGTGATAGAACTGTACTACTACAGTGATAGAACTGAACTACAGTGATAGAACTGTACTACAGTGATAGAACTGTACTACAGTGTACTACAGTGATAGAACTGTACTACAGTGATAAAACTGAACTACAGTGATAAAACTGTACTACAGTGATAAAACTGAACTACAGTGATAGAACTGTACTACAGTGATAGAACTGAACTAACGAGTACACCGAATATTGTCCACTAATCTTGCCCCAGTGAACCTTGAACCTTGGTGTCATTAACAATGAGAATGCATGAAGAATATAGTGTTTAAAATCAAGCCTCAGTTTTTGTTGTTGTTGTTGTTGTTGTTGTTGTTCTTTTGTATTTCTTCCGTGTACCTCTGGTGAGTGCTCTGTATTTGTGATAGAGGATTATGTCGTAGTGCTCGGTGTTCTTGTCTTGTCTGGCATAGCTAGATCACGTTGAACCACTGTATCTGTTAAGACATGAGTCAGTTAAAACAGTATGAGTGTGTCTAATTTAATCTAATTCTGGTGGCAGTTATGCATTTCTGAGGGCAGTCTGAGTAGCTATAAAGCCTACATCCTCAAACCCAAAGGTGCCCCACAATTTTATTATAATTATCGTTATTATTTTATTGTTGTTATCATTTTTATTATTATTTTTAATTTTGTTGTTATTGTGTTAATAATATTATTATGGCAATGGTAACAACAAGAACAATTATAATTATATGATAGTATGCAAAACAACAATGGAGAGCTAGTAAATAATGGCAATGTTTACAAAAATGTTATGTTGATGCCGACAACAATAAATGAATGCTGTTTGGTAAGTAATAAATCTTTCTCTTCGACACTGAAAGAGAACACAAGAAAGTACTATAGCTCTATTATAGACAAATTTTACATGGAGTTCAGGCAGGCGCACTCGCCGTGCGCGAGTTTTTCGCGAATTTAGTGCGGTCCGTGGGTCCGGTCCGGTCCGTGTTTTAGTCAGACCCCCAATAAAACGGTAAGCATCGCACCGTAGCACGGACATATAACGCGTGTTTTGTTTAATTGTAACCACCGTCTCCCGTCTTTCTGCAACGGTTAAACCATTCATTAATTCTTCCATGTATTGATTGTTAACGATCGCTGTTTAGGAATACATTTCAAAGCGGGAGCTTGCAGCGAGGAGTCCAGTCATAGTGCACAAGATAATTTGCTCGAGTTTTAACGGAATTACCTGTCCTAGATAATTTGGAGGCTTCCAGTGAGTTACATTTGAGTTTAGGGAAATAACTTAGAAGATGCCATTTTCCTTTCACTTAGTAAATGTAAAAAAAAATTATGAAGCTACTTTATGATTGATCAGACTATTACCATTTAGCTTAATGCTTTTTTTTATTATAAAGCTTAAGCTTAGAATTGTTGGATGAAAGTTCCCCCCCCCCCCCCCCCCTTTCCAGACTGGTATTGCAGGTAAGCAGTCTTCACAAAGTCTATAGAGTTCAATCAAGTGGGAGGGGCAGGAAGCTTTTCCCCAACTTTCTGCTCTCTTCTACCCACCCCCCATATATTTGTATACTGTTGTGTGCCGTATGCTGTTGAGGCTGATCCCAAAAAGTACTCAATGATATGTGACCGTCTACAGGAAAACCGGGCACAACGCGGCACCCATCGAAATTTTTGTTGTTGCACTTACAGAGTTGTCGGCGTCCAGATATTGAGCTCTCCAAGTTTTATCGTTGTAGCTTAAGTCGTTCCCACTATAATAGACCTAACCGTTCCCTTCCGTCGGCTTGAAACAATACATTTTAAAGAAATCGATCGATCTTTTCTCGATATTTACGCACGCCGCGTTGTGCCCGGTTTTCCTGTAGACGGTCACATATATTAAAAAACAAAAACATTCCCTTATAACTTGGTATATTATTTAGTGATAAATTTGCCACTAAACAAAATTTAACCTGATCAGTACAGAATTCTTCATTCTCAACTATTCTGATTAAAATTGATTTGTTATTGGGATCAAAATTGATTTATTATGGGATGAATTGTGTGGATTTGACTGTAGAAAACTCTATAAAGGTGTCGCTGTGGTAGATAGTGTCACTGTAGTAGACGGTGTTACTGCTGTGGATGCTGCTGCTGCTGTGGATGGTGTTGCTGCTGTGGATGGTGTTGCTGCTGTGGATGGTGTTGCTGCTGTGGATGGAGTCGCTGCTGTGGATGATGTCGCTGCTGTGGATGTGTGGATGGTGGTTGTAGACAGTATGGCTGCTATTACTGACACAGTTGCTGATGTATGTAACTAGCTTCATTGATGTCAGAAAGTATTGTAATATAGTGAGGTCGAGGTGATAGACTAGGAAACTTTACGAAAAAGTGGAAATAAGCAGCCAAGTTGTGAAGTTAAACTTGGATTGTCTAGAATTAGATAAGGGAGGTCACAGTTGCAGCCTAGGATGTAATAGTTTGGGAAAGGGATATAGAAATATATAACTAACGGTGCCTATGATTGTTATGTTTCTGTTATTGTTTATAGTGTACCTAACTCAAGTGACAGAACTGCCCTTATTTGGTCATATCACTAATAGGTTTGTGGTAAAAACACCACCCCCTCACAATGAAGCAGCTGACTAATCTAAAACCAAAGGGTGTTTAGGTCTGATACATAAACAGTAATATTCTGGCATTTTAGCAATTAACTATATATAGCCTTCATCAATGATGTTTGAATACTAACAAATGACAGAGCTATGATTACAAAGCCTAAGAGTGATACAAAACTATCATAAAGAATTGCATTGGTTTTAATACATTGGTTTTAATATTGTTCTTATTGAAAAGATAAACCACAGGACAGTTCGCTGTGTGATTCTTCTGGAATTGTACTCTTTTCAGTCAAGCGATGTCATGAAATCCAGTTTCAGCTTCACAACCGACGTTGGATAGCTTAATTATTCACAATTCTGTTCACCCGACAGTTTGAGCTTCCTATGAAATATTGTTATCATTATTATTGTTGTTGTTGTTAATATTATCATTATTAATACTAATAACATTTTACTGCTCTTATTAAAATTATTATTCTATACTGCTGTTTGATGTGCTACACCGAGCTGCAGCAAGTTTGTCACGACAAGCTATAGATCACACTTATGTCGGTTAGCAATGGTACACAAAAAGTTTCTATCAAAGAATTAATATTATTACTACTACGACTACTACTACTAGCTACTTGTTCTTGGTGTTGTTGCTGCCTACTAGTAATGCAGCTTTACTGAATGTCCATCCTGAAAACCTTAATAGCAAGATAAAGGAAGAGGGCCCTTGCTCATGCAACTAACTAGCAGTGGTCTTCATCTTTTTAAAAGACTCCTATAAATTTCCTCATTATTTTGCTTTTCTACCCATTCCAGGATGTCTCAGTGGTCCTGGTGCAGTTTAAAAAAAACAAAAAAAAACAATATAAGATACAATTGAAAAAAGGCTTTTTTTCCTTCCTTTTAGCCAATAGTGTATTACTTCTGTGTTACCTGTGACAAGGAAAATAACCCAAACCTCCTGATTCCTCTTGCACTAAATGCAGCATCTGCCTTACTCAGTATCTTCTTGATGGTGAAGTTTTTGACTGCAAGAAATTCCAGGTTCCAGGCGAGAGGCTCCCGGCGCGGGTAAAGTTAAAAGTGCGCGTCAATTTCTACCGTACCGTGCGAATGGTCCAACCATTTAATTTACCGTTTTACGCGGAAACGGTGTGACATTTTCAAAAAACGGTACGGCCGTAGTACGTTCGCACGTTTGACAAAAAACGGGTAAATTACGGCAACGGTTTTACCGTACTACGCCCGTCGCACGGTGCGAAAACCAGCACGTTATTTTGATGCCTACTGTATTATCCTACATATAGATTCCTTGCTATGTAGAATACATGAAGTATAACCTCCTAATGTAGAACTGAACTAGACACAGCTGATGCCAATGCCACTCATAGATTACACAAAATGAAGTTAGCTGAAATAATAGACATCTTCCAACAGAACAGTCACAGCATCATGTGTTAATGTTACTGCATTAGTCACTCCTTATGACTGCAATATTGTTCGCCAGGAATTAAATCGGCAATTTTTTGGGCAGCACAAATTCACTTAGGGGAAAATCACAGGCTATATTGTGTAAGATCGGCCTTTAGAAATTTGCCGAGATTGCCAGAGTATGACTACTCACTAAGATTGCCAACATCTTGCGATAGTACTGGTCTCATATACACTGACATCTGATTACATTACTTGACGTACACATTTGCATGTATATTTATTGTCACACAAACACATACACACTTCTGTCCTAGGTGACCACAACAAGCTAGCCAGAGCCACTAATTGCTCTGAGTGTTGGTGATACATTCTAGTAATGTAGACCTATTGGAACCAATACTTCAAACACACTCTAGAGAACACTCACCTTGCCATCATTTCAGCAGTATCAGGTAACTCCATGATCATTATGTTGACACTTCTTGAGCCATCATTCACAGCTGGTCTAAGTCAGAGACTTCGAAAGCAGCTTCACCCACTCCATCCCACTACAAGGAAAAGCAAGAAAACACATTGAAGTGAATAAATGTAATCATGAAATTTCAACTTATACTCTGCAAGCTAATCCCACCAAGAAATTGTTAGAAACAGTTCGAGAGGTATAGTCTTTTAAAAATATTCACTAACACAGCGGTTGGTTCTGGATCTTTAGATTGGTCAGTTGTAACACAACAAGAGGTAGGGCCATCCATGAACACATAGTATAATGCAGAAATAGAACGGTCAAGACAGTGTGGTAAAACAACAACAACAACAACATTAATTTGATAGTTTAGCCACAGGGAAGAAACCTCAGCTCTATCTAAATGATAGACCTTATAATAAAAAAAAATTTCATTATCCTAAATTAGATAAACTTAGCGGAAAATATAGAAAATGCAATAGTTGCAAATCCCCGATGTGTGGACAGTGCATATTTCACATATATCTCAATTTGGTGGACCAGCATAAAGAAAAAAATTGCACCCATTGAAATATCATAAGAAATTGAACATCCAAAATGATTTAATTATAGAAGAAAAAACTAACATTTCTACACAGGAAACTAGTTGCACACACAGGCATACACTACTAATGAATGACAGGATTCAGTTTTGATCAATACTCATTCACTGATTAAAAAGATTAGGTATCACAAGTTATGACTAAGGATGAAGTGATGGTAAAATAGCTTAAGTATTACATAAAGATTCATTATTACTACATACATAAAAATATACAGCTTCATATTAAAATATATTTATTTTTATTTTCCATAGTATCTATAATAATTGTTCAAACATTTCGAGCCATCATCAGTGACTTTTTAATCCTTTCGATGCCGTAACCACATATATGCGGGTGAGAACAGGTCTGCATTCTCCAAATTTAAAAAAAATTCCATTTAGATTAAACTGTCATTTTTTTTAAATACGTAAAGTAGGCTTTGTACTTCCTTTTAAATACGTATTTCAGGATTAGCTTCCTCTGGAATTTCATTTTCAGCCTACAACTCCTAAAATGTTGAAAACATTCCATTCCTCTTCTCCATTATCAGAAGCACAAAATGCAGCAAAACGAGCAACTTTATTAGTTACAGTGGCTGAGTGTTTACTGCCACGCTTGTAATCACAAAAAATCTGAACCTGATGACAACATGGAAGATGTATATGGATAAACCAAAAAGAAACAGCTTTGACTTTGTTCATGTTAAGTTATTGAATGTGCTTCATTATTACCTTTCATAATGTTTTCAGTAGGTAACATATTAACAATTTCTAAATTTAATAGTACGACGTGTAAATTGCGCATTAAAAACTTTATGGGGAAAATAGCTGTTCAATTGAAACTGCACAGGGAAAGTGAAATAGTGTGTAACTAAGTGAAATACCTCGGTAGCTAAGCGAAATAGTACGGATAAGCATGCGTGCAGCATTAACCTTGAAAACGTACAGTTCGAGAGATTCTAGTTGGAGACAATGTCATTCTGTACCACAGAAGCTCTACCCGTATTAGACGGAATGTTTTCAACATGTTAGGAGTTGTAGGCTGAAGGAAGCTAATCCTGAAATACGAAGATAGTGAGTGAACGATACAGTGTAGCTACAAGTGCAAATGATAAAAAAAAGAAAAAAAAGCGGCCTACTATTAGCGAGTGATAGCACGTGTAAACTGTGCGATTAGGAATCAATAGCACTCGTAAAGCAATTGAAATTGCACTCGCCGAGTTTTACGAGTGATATTGATCCCTAATAGCACAGTTACCCGTGCTATTACTAATACTACAGTAATAGTATAAAATTGTATTCGATAACCCACACTTTCAGTAATGAATTGGCGGCAGAAATGATTAGTTCAGACAGTTACATGCTTTACAAGAGGGGGAAGGGAGGAAAACTGTTTTTTTTTTGTCATGGCAAATAAATCTGTCATTCACCATAACCCCTAAATGCAATTCATTAGCTATCTATTCTACACTACACATCACTAGTACACCTACTTGTTATCACAAGTGAATTCCTGTCTTTGTAGTCCTCTTCTCCATTATCAGTAGCACAAAATGCAGCCTAGCAAAACAAGCAACCAAACCACCTCCTACTTCAATCTTGCAGGGTCACCAAGACAACTTCCACAGAGGTCGAAGGTGTGAAAGCTGGCAAGAAGAGCGTGCGCAAATACATTGCGTGAAAAAAGGATCTGGCTCGCGAGCATAACAACAGTCTATAAGAGTCCATGAATAAATATTCAGTACTTCTATATGGCAAAGTACACTTTCACTTCAGCAAAACTACTGAATTTCTACTTCTGCAAAATGCTAAACCATAACCTAAATTAAAGAATACTGGAGGAGAGAATGTATAACTTGTGCCAATGGTTGAAAGAAAAATTAGACCTGACTGATATTATGCTTTAGCTGATCTTGATCTTATTTATAAGTCATTAGGTGCTAGAATTGTATTGAATGCATTGTCATGCTAATATTATGCAACTGAAGATAGTAATTATTATCATCTTTATTATAAATAAAAACAATGATCAAAATAATATTTGTGTATGACCCAAAGTAAATCATTTTTATATGAAGGTATTATAGATAAAATAGTATGAATACCAATAATGTTAATAATGTTGACTAGTTTTCATGAAATTGAATCCAATGCAACACTTTCCATCTCAATTTAGCAAATCAATTTGAAGTACCAGAACACAACAATCTGAGACTGTATCCCAATAGCTCCACCCAGTTGGTATACCTAAGCTCTGAGACTTTATGTACAATATTATTTTTACTGATACTGTTAACAGATTCTGAGAATAGTGGGATTGCAGCCATCAATGAATTGGGGAAAAAAGAATTATTATACAGTGCTAGAGAAGAGTTCTTCATGGTGGCTGCAGTGACTTTGGATTTGAACTATTCATGTAAACTAAATTAAGACAATTGTAGTCAGCATTATTCATATTTTATATGCGGCAATTCATATGTCACTCCTACCCGGAGACCAGTATGATGCTCACAATTATTTACTCCATCCTCTTGTTATTATCTTGTGAAAAAGCGACCAATAGTTATAAATTAAAATAATAATAATAATAGTGATGTGTATGGTTTGCCGCAACAACCTTAAAAAAGGAGTATTCAAACTTTATATTGAATTGCAGGCTCCTTCAAATGATACGGTTTTTATTCATTTCATAATAATACAATTGTTGTATTTTGGGATGAATTCATTTTGTTTTGATCTAACAGATAAAAAGATTTCATAAACACTTGGTGATCATTTTCATGTTAATGTGTGTAAAATTTCCTTTTTTTAATAATTATCTATTTCAGGTTGAAACTGAGTATGTGACATTTTTCACAAAGCCTTAGAGGATGAGCACATGTCAGATGCAATATGTTCTATATATATGTCAGTTAAACAAGTAACTAGATAATTTGCCTCACATGCATTGCTGTGTTTGATTTAGAGTTGAACTAGCTAGTTATATAGATCACTATCAGTTAAAGTTGATTGAAATATAATAGTTAGCAATGTATACAAGACTGAGCAAAGAACAATGAAGTAACAAAATTGAGGAGCACTTGATAGACTGACAACTACAAGAACAGCACCAACTGACAACTGAACATAAAACATATGATTAAATACACAAAGGACTATTGTTACAATGACAAAGAACTATTGACAGAACACAAAGAATGAATGTTTGCAAAAAGTGTGGTAAGAGAGGCTCTGCTCCAGGAAACCACAAAACACAAAATGAGTAAGTAATGGAATAATGAATAGTATGATAACAAAAATACAAAAAATAAGACACACTAAGTTCCAAGTGTCCACTGTTCTCATGTTGAGCTCTAATAGAGTACACTATGCATGATTTTCATACTTCATATTTTTCAATCATTCCTACAAGATGAGCTATATAACAATTTGTAATTTGCGGAGAAAAGTAATACTTAATAAAATAAGGTGACTTTATCAATGCTGTATGAACACTGTTTTGATCCACACTTCGAATCAAATTAAAACTCTTTCCATCGTTTTCAGATTTGTAGACAGAAGTGTCATATAAATGAGTTCGATTTCCATTCTTTGCAATTAATGCTTCACCGAAAGTTTTTGATGTATTATAAGTTCGACGTGGTAAAACAGCACTTCCTACAAATCCTGCAATAAGTTTCTTTGCGTAAACATGGACACTTGTATTAAAGCTATACGGAATGAAGTATTCGTCAAAGTCAATGACCATCATGTATTTGATCACTCCCTCATATCGTAAGACACAGTCGTGATACTTCAAAGACTGCGAGAAATAGAAGACTTGATCTCTATTAAGATATTCCTTCCACACAACCATCTTTACAAATCCATTCTGCATAAACTGTTTTAAAGTTGAAGATCTTTGAAGATTTTGAAGAAAGGATGGATGCACATTGAGATGAATAAACTTGACTCCTATTGTCTTCTGGTATATGAGCCACTGGTCTAGATGAGGCACCACTCCAAAACCTGTGGCACACACCATTACACCGTCTTCTTCTACACTATACGATGGAGGAATTATTACTTTGCTGGATCGTACTGGTTCCTTAATGACTGTACCATTCTTAGAGTAGAGCACACTAACCTTGCTGTTTTCATTTATGTTAGCATTATAACAAAATAAGTAACAATCTCTGTGAGAGACATTGAAGTTTTCTTTTATATAGTGTAATATAGCTAAGTCAACTACCTTGGTTTGGTTGATTTGTATTTCATCTATTTCACAGCCTATGATATCTTGTCGATATTGTTTATGTACGGAGATAAAGACGATGGTGGCATTGAGGTACAAAAACCCAGGTCTCCTATCCAAGTACACTTGATGAGGAACAAGGTCAGTAGAAAGATGCACTTCTTCCAGTTCAGTAGTCAAATTTGAAACAACTGGAAGTAAGAGTTCTTCGCTGCTATTAAAGTACCAAAACACACTCAGTAGCAGAGCAGGCGCTACAACCAGCAACAAGAGGAAGATCCGCGGTACTAGCCTGGGCATTATACTTGTGCTACACAGTGCATAGGTTCCAACCTGCTAGGAAAAAAATCAGTGGCACGCCACAGCCACCAATTAATTTAATCCACACCCACTAATTAAGGCTATGAATATAATTATAATTTGTTAATGCATGTGTCAGATGAAAGTTGTATTCTACTTCTTGTTCAAGGAGAGTCTAGTAGCCGTCTTACATTTTGCGATAAGTTCTTCAGAAAGTTCAGTGTCAAAGCAACAAGAAGTGTCGTTGAACTTAATAGAAAATAAATGAACTAGTGTTTCATGGCTAAGGCTGGCATCTACTAGTAGTGAGAAGGGGTTAGACAAGTTTGTGACTGTCTTTTTCTGAAAGTGAGGCGATAGAGCTTTTTTTATGATGGCTGCCGTCTTAGTGTGACCACATGCAAAAGCCTTAGCTATTTCAGAATCCGGGAACATTGTTTTGAACAGTTTGGTAGCATGATCACTTGTGAGAAATGACAGGTTATGTTTAGCGGTAAACAAAGCCCACCTAGCTTCAGCTTCAGTAATACGTGATATATGCTGAGGTTTGAAGAAAGATGTCACCGAACATGTTGAAGAAGCTGCACTTGCAGCCTCCTTGTGGCGCTTACCATTGACGTGAACATATACATCATGCTTACCACCATGAGAGACACCAAAATCTGAACAGCAAAGTGAGCAGTGGGCAAATGTGTCACCTGTAATAATAATATGATTATTAAGTTGATTACAGTGAAGCCTAGTCACAGCTATATATCCTTTATGCTTTTTCCAATTCCTTTGAATAGCTGTGACCAGGAGGGATCAAAATGAGCAGGTCTAACTTTCTTGATTTTCTTAGCAGGGGGTGGAGTAGACTCAGACTCAGCCATGAAGTTGAACACTCAAAAAGCAGGCAAGAAGAAAGAAGCTCAGAACTGCAAGCTATGTGCCGACTCAGCTGCACATGGCATGCATGCCTGATTGCAGGGGCATGTCAGTTGCTATCTGATGCATCATGCAATCGAATATCATGAATGTAAATGTTTTGAGCAAGTTACAGTATGCAGTACAGTAATTATAGTATGCAGTACAGTAATTACAGTATGCAGTACAGTAATTACAGTTGCCACCAATTTATAGCTACAGCTTCCCAGACTGCCAGAGGCAACCAACTTGTTACATAATCAATTATCAGCAGACAATCTACTACATTTGGTGATTCGTACAATCAATAGGCCTGTGGGGAATTCCGTATATGGCAGATTGATAAGCCCAATTTCCTTGGCTGCCACCGTGACAGTTGGAACCTATGAATTTCCGTGGCAGACAATAGGCAGTCAGAACTTCGTGTGTGGCAGATTGATAGAGTAAAATTCCGTGACTGCCAGGGAGCTTTGTGGCACTTGGAACCTATGACAGTGGCGGATCCAGGGGGTATCGTTAGGTTTCGGACGAAACCAAGTAAGTCAAGTAAAACTAAGTATGTTTTACTAAATGAGTAAACTATGCAGTAAATCTTTAGTGTAATAGTTTCCTCAATTTAGTAAAACAAGCACCTTCAAGCTGTGGCTACACCTCTATTATTACATTCCGTTGTGCTTAAGTCACATGATTTAGACGGGATGTCCTACCCCCTGACCAGACCCTTCCCCCGCGTAGCGTCTGGTAAAGGGTCTGGCTACGCGGGGGAAGGGTCTGGTCAGGGGGGGGGTAGGACATCCTGTCTAAATCATGTGACTTAAGCACGAACGGAATGTAATAATAGAGGTGTAGCAGCCAACCTACCTGAACTACAGCAACACTTTATCTTCTGTGTTGGAAACACCAATAGCACACAGGCCGTCTTTTGATTTATACTCGGCTACAAACGAGAGTGACTTCAGTCTTGGGCAGTCTTTTTGCTCTCTTTTGATGTTTTAGGAGTAGAGCTAAGACCAATGAGAATTCAAGGTATTTTTTGGAAGGAAAAAAAAATGTGGAGAGAGAGAGAAAGAGGCAACAAAGAGGGATAAGAATTTTTTTTTTATGTGTGTAGGCTGCACAAAAGAGAGGATATTTCTCACATATGATGTGTTTGTGAGGGAGGATTCTTCTCTTACTCATCCATTGCCATGCTGGATGAAAGTCACTGATTGGACAGTGGTAGACGTAAGTTTTTTTTCCTTTCTGTTTATACACTGAATTATCGTCTATATCAATATGCAGCCAGATCAATTCAAAATATGTGTGAAACTGGATGGCCTGAAGTTAGTTCCACAAGGTGTTTTTGTAGTATGGAAATGGGAATGGGAATGGTCTGATTCAGACTCCGAGTCTTCAGACAATGATTCTTTGAATCAGTTTAGTGATGAAGAGAAGAATCCTTATTTACTATCTGAATCAGATGAAGAAGCCTTATCTAAGTCAGATGCTGAAGGAAATAGTCTTACTCATACTATTACTTTTAAGTGTATGGGATCAAACTATCACCCAGAATCTCAAAGTGCTCTTTCGAAAGTTTCTGAACTATTGAGGAATGGTCAAGTTGTACCTGTTCAGCTATCTAAAGAGCCTGATAATGAGTATGATTCTCAAGCCATCGCCTTTCAATGTCAGTTGGAAAGCCACTGGAGATGCATTGGTTATGTAGTTAAAGAGGCTTTGCCAGCTGTACATGATGCATTAAACAAGAAAAAAATTGTCAGCATTAACTTTGATTGGGTTAAATATTTAGTGAACTGGAGTAAAAGTGGTCCTGGATTTTACGCCGGCATTAAGATTTCGTTAAATGGAAAATGGCCAGTAGAGGTATGGCACTGCAGAAGTACTTAGATAAATCATTGTACCAACCATCAATTTCACAACGTAAAATATTTATATCAGCAAATACAATGAATCATGTAATAATTGTGTGTGTGGTTAATGATTTGAAATTTTTTCCTTTCTATCTGGATCAATGAACATAGAACGCAAGAATTGTGTTTTGTTAGTTACATTGCACTTGGCTAATACATTATGATCACTAGGTGGTTCTCCAGGTGGTGGTGGTAGTTCTATTGGTAAGTTATGAAATTTTACTCTAGTTGAGACAGAACCTCTTACTGGCATAGTTGCTCGTCGAGGTGCAAATGCTGCTGACTGTTCTCGTCGTGGTATGTGCCGCCCTTTACGCTTCTCCTTACTTTTTGGTTTATCAAATTCAATTAAAGGGCCTTCATAAAACCTAGTATGTGATGATGTATGGTAGTAAAAAGGTAGATCACTGTCCAATCGTTTCATAAACTCATTGCAAACTTTTCTAAACCCATTTTTCACCTGCTGTATCCTCCCTCCATAGGACTTTGAAACAAATAAAATAGTTCATTGTGAAGCTACTTTGGGGTCTAACCCCTGGAAATAATCCATATCAGTAATGTGGTTACCCAATCAGGGTTACAATTATCAGTAGGTAGCTTTAAATAAGAGGAAGATGGCTAATCCCCATTTGTATTCATAACCACTGGATTGCTGCGGTATGAATTATAGCTAAGCGGAATGTTTGTATTTCTAAGAAATCGTGTTAATTTTTTTTATTTTTAATAGTGACTGTCTACAGGAAACCCATCAATTTTTTTGCACTTACAGAGTTATCAGTATCCAATAACTGACCTCTCATTGCATATTTGACCTAACCGTTTCGCCTTAGTAGATAGTTTGTTTGTTGTTGTTGTTTTCTTTAACTTTTACACACTGGCCTTGTTGTGCCCAGTTTTCCCATATACGGTCAGAATTTTTGCTTAAACTTCAGGAAGGGAAAAAAAACAGAAAGAAAGAAAGAAAAGGAAGGGAAGAATGAGAGGGAAACTAAAAAGAAATGATCGATATGATATGATCCATTCCAGCATATCTGAGTGAGATTCTGAACTTTTAGTTTTTGATTGGATATGCAGTGTCTTATTTGTGTGGGTTTTTTTTAGAAATCCTGACAGCTTTTGTCCATCTATACTCAAATCTTCTCAAGAAAATGAAAGATTATTACCTCAATTAAACATCAAGTGTCCACACTATCCCTTCACCTGAAGAAAGAATGTGATTTCAATTTTTATTTACCAATATTTTACAGCATTTATATTAATCCAATATATGTGCTGTGTAAGTTTTTGTTTCCCTGCAATGACACCACTGAGCTTTTTCATTTTTGTGTGTAACTTTTGTATTTTACTTTACTTAATGTTACACATGGTAGTTCCTTCAAAGATAAGTATTCATCTGTTAATAAACCTGAGCTAAAGAATTTGTCTGTATTTCAACAGCAAGGTATGTGCATAGTATTTTAGGTAAACATAAATGAAATTACTGTTGTTTTTCCTATAGCTTGTAATTCACAATCTGAAGCTATTGCTAGCAATCTTCCTGTTAATAATAATAAATACATCAAAAGAAAGTGTAGTTATACTTGTATGAAAGATAACATCCAGACTTCATCAACCAGTACTACAGGCTCCATATGTGATTCTAATCCTAAAAGGTGGAGCAACCTTGATACTCACTTAAGGAGTTTGTTACCGAATGAAGAGGGAATTACATATGTGATTACAGATTTTTTTTTCATTACCTAAAGAATCGTTTTTAGGGGCACCTGCTCATGCTTTCAAAAGTACCATTAATCTTAGTAATGAAAATGATGGAAAGAAGTGGTTGGAGAGAATGATGAATGTGTACTTATCGCCAATCAAAAGGTAGAAAACCTGGATGTAAACGGGTTCTTTATAAAGTAGAAATGCACTGTCAACATAAAAAGAAACCCTTGACTCAGCAACAAAGAGAGCAAGCTGCAACTTTGAAAGTCCTTGATTCTGGTAAGGGATTAAAAGCATGAAGTTCGTAAGAAGAAGACAGATTGTCCTTCCATTATTAAATTTAAAGTCACGGTTCCAACAAAAAAAGATCAACGTGCTTCAGTTAATTTTCCTTATTTTGGTGAGCCATCCTGCTATTTTTCAAGTTAGCTATAATCACAACCATCCTATTGAGTCAGCACATTCTCTTTCTTTTCGTCCAATTCATCAGGAAACAAAGGAATTTTTTTTTAAGCTTTTACAAAGTCAGATGTTAGCAGACTTTATAATGAATGGAGGAAAAATGAACTTGGGCCAGACAATGGAAAAGAGTTATTTGACAAATTGGAAATGGAAATAATGTCGTATAACCAGGCTAATCAGCACAATGGTGGTCGGGCAAGGCTTTTGGTGTACCAAGATTGTTCTAATACATGTAATGATAGTGATGGGGAGTCAGAAGCAGGAAAAAAGCCTCCAAAAAAGAGGAAGAGATCACAACCTATGATTATAGCAATTTGTATACCACTTATGAGTAGAGTTCATCAAAACATTCAGCAATCCAGGGAGATGATTTTCTGTGATTCAACGTCTTCTTTGGACAGATTCAATACCTCTCTTTTTGTGTTGTCAACTTCTAACGCCATTGGTGGATTACCATACTTCAGATGAAGAGCAGGGAACTATTAGTCAGGGCTTAGATCTTCTTAAAACTGTCCTCCCAACTAATTGCTTTTATGAAAGTGGGTCTGACAACGGTCCATCCATTATTATGACGGATGATTCTTGTGCTGAACGGAATGCTCTTCATGAGGCTTGGGCCAATTCTAATCTTCTCCTTTGCACTTTTCATTTCCTTCAAAGAAACTGGACCTGGCTTCATGATAATACAAATAAAGTACTAAATGCAGATCGTAAAGTTCTTATTACAGTGGCTAAAGGTCTTGTTTACTCTGAAAATGAGGAACAGCTGCTTGTCCCCTCAAATCATTCATTACCAATGAAACTGCAGTGAAGTACCCAAAGTACATTGCATGTCCGGGGTTCGCCATCAGCAACCCGACACAAGAAGAAGAAGCAGAAGAGATCAAGAAGGTCACGCCCACCGGTCACGCCCTCATCCTCTGCATGAACTCATTAGAACATTAATCATTAATCTTTCTGTCCTACTTTGTCATCCCTTTCCAATCCCCATAAACATTGAATTCACCCTTTACCAACTTCCTGTTTCAAAAACCATTGATCATTTTGTGTTGTCACCCCCTATATAAGAGCTGTAGTTGTATGCATTATTGGAAGATCAAATTTTGTCTACGTCATTGCTGACTGTGCGCGGCACACCCACGCCTATCTCCGGCCAGACCTGCAACGACGGCAAGGTATCCGTCTTGCTGAGCCCGAGGTAGTTGCGCGTTGCGCACGACTTGCACTGACGTGACCAGTTGAGATTCCTGGTCCTTCTACCCTTTACCACGCTCGTGGATTTACGACCCACGTTCATTGCATATGTGGGTAATCATTGGAATCGGCGAAGAGAGTGGGCTGTATGCTTTAGAAAGCATCTCCTTGTAAGAGGCAATCACACCAATAACTATTCAGAAGCTGGAATACGTATTTTAAAGGAACTGATATTTAGTCGTGTCAAAGCATAATAATCATGTTCAGATGTTTTCATTCATAACTGAATGTATGGAGCTTTACTATTGCGAAAGCGCTTAGTGCTGCCCACAATTGAGGACTATCTATCTCAAGGACTTAACTGTAGCAAAATTAGTTATGAAAGTATATATGAAATTGATTTAACAGAAAGTATCTACTTAGTTAATAGTAAGACTGAGCGAGATGTAAAAAAATATTTGGTTAATATGGAGTTAGGTATTTAATTGTAATGCTTGTCAGGATGGGCCACCTTGTTCGCATCAGGCAGCTGTTGCTAAACATTATCATGTGACATCAGTAAATTGTATTCCTATTTGTCCTAAATCACGGCAAGTTTTGGCAAACATTGCATTAGGTTCTAAAGCAATACAGGAATCTCAGTTTTATTCTTCACTTCATGAAAATAATCAGGTGAATTCATTGCCAGTATATAGTGCCGTCTCAAGATTTGAAATTTGATAGAGGTCTGCATGGGATTTGATACGAGGGCAGGCATCTTCAGAAGACAATCAGAAAACTTTTAATGAAACAATGAAACAGAAGAAGAAATAAACTGTGAAGATATTGTTGAAGGAATTGAAGAGGTATTGGCCGATTTAAAAACAAGAATTAGAGAGAGTAGTGTTGTGGCAAAAGGGACAAAAACTTTTCTGAGAAGATACAAGAACATGATATCACAGGGAAAATTTTCAAATGCAGCACTTGGTAGCGCATTGTTTAAATTTGGCTGGAGTGTTGGCGGCTCTATACAGAATACACAAGGTGGACATTTTCGACGTGGTCATCGAATTCCGATTAGTGCAAAAGCAGCAGGTAGACGTCGTGGGAAGAGTTCTAAAGGAAAAGGGAAAGCTTTAAGTGGACGTACTAAAGGTGAACATTCATCTTTTACTATGAAACCTAGAAAAGAACCAAGAGGCAAACGAATGCATTCATTGAAATCATGTATTGAAAAAGGAACTCAAAATGCTGGCAAATGGTAACTTATCTTTCTGTTATTCATTATTATAATATGTTACATATATACATTCATATATTCTATCTTAAACTATCTGTCATTTAGTATTAAATTTCATTCTTTCTTTTTTTTTCTTTTTTTTTAATGAAAAGCTTTGCTATCTGCCACAGTGGTATAACCACATACAATCATAAAGAAAAGAAAATGTACAGGGGACAGACGAAATAAGCTTTACATCTTCTACTAGTTTGCCCGTTAAGTAATTGGAAGGCTAGGCTTCCGCACGATAGTGGGTGTGGTTTCCTATCAGGATGCTGGAGAGTGGCGCGGAAAAAATCTAAGTCGAAAGTGGGCCCAAAAAAAAAATTGGCCCGGACCGGTGTCATAGTGAATTTTGTCCCCCCTCTAAAGTGTCCCCCCCCCCCCCCCCCCCCCCCCCCCCCCCCCGCCCCCCCCCACCCCCCCGTACAATTGTTATATTTAAGAATCTATTCGCTGTTTCCAGCAAACGATCCCAGAGCGCATATTTCTAGTCGATTTATTATTGCATCGACAGCCCGAGGGCCGTAGGCGAGACTGGTGCGATAAATGTATCTAGGCCACTAAGCTCTCATAGCTTTAACTAGTTTTAAATTAAATACCGCGGTCAAGTGTTTATTGCACACTTGCCAAGTTATTACACCTGACCACTATGGCAACGTATTTAATCACTAGTGAATACCTGTTCCCCCCCGGACAATATTCACTAGTGAATACTGTCCCCCCACGGACAGTATTCACTAGTGAATACTGTCCCCCTTCAGTGAATAATGTCCCCTCCCCCCTCCCCTCTCTCAAATACTTAAACAAATGAGCATTACCACGATCCAACAGAGCGACCCCTTTACATAAATTTTCACTCCATTTCCAGTACTATTATTATAAGTTTTCACTCCATTTCCAGTACTATCTTCCGTCAGTAATAAATTAGCTGCCCGCTTGGCTTCAATTTTAGTTTTGGTTTTTCAACAGTGCTTAGTTATTTGAATTTTTTACTTCTGTTTTTTTTTTAAATGGCAATTTTAGTTTTGGTTATTGGCTTGTAGGTAATAGCTATTACAGTATTTAGCTAATGATTTTAGTCCTGGTATATTTTACTGGAATGTTACTTATTTAGTTTAGCATTTGGCCTCCTTTATTTTGGCTTATTCACTTCATTCAGTAGTTTTGGTTTTTTGTTTCCAATGATAATTTTAGTTTAGTTTAGTTAAATTCAACTGTATACATGTATGAATAATTATTAGTTTTAGTTTTGGTTATTATAGTACCCATGAAGTTTAGTTTAGTTAGTTAAGTAGCTAATAACCTAACTAAAATTAATTTTAGTATTAGTTAACCAAAGCAACACTATGTAGCCATCCTTGTGTGAATATCAATGAGGAACCTAATAGCTAGCTAGCTATATCAAAATAAACTGTTCAATATGTGACTTGTAAGTATTGTAGGTAAAGGAGGACTTAGGATGCTGGGACACATCTGCCCATATTATTTAATTAAAATCACATTTTTGCAAATATCTCTGTAATGACAAGTTTGCCCAGAGGTAAAAAAACACCATAGCCATTAAAAATGTGCAAGTGAGAACCACTCTCACACACACTTTGGAAAAGTATCTGCAAACCACTTTCAAGAAACGAGATTACTATTGTCAGTACAAGAATCACTATTTTGATGCATAATTAAAATGCTTGGACCTCTAACATTTTACATGATGCATGCAAATAAAGCTTTTTTTTCTAAATAATGTTTGATGTGTGGTTTGTCAATTAGCATTTAAATTTTCAAATTATTTGTAAAAATTATTCAATCGAAGATAGTTTGAAAAATACAATGTTAATCCACAACCCCCATCAATCATTGTTAATATAGAAAAATCTATAATTGGCACTATGCAAAATATCAGAGCTCCAAGTATTTTCATTGTGCAGAAATAGCAGCCCCTGTACTTGCAATAGTAACCCGGATTCTTGAAAGTGGCTCAAATTTGTTTCACGCAGACTGCCTTTAAAAGAAACAATATTAGAGAATACATCCAAAAAACAAATTGGATAGTAGTAGATATAAGGGACTATAATTATTAGCTATTGGCAGGAAAAATACAAGACTTTTCAAAAAAATAGCTACATTGTGCAGTATGAATTGCTTATTCATGGTAGATAGTTTTATTTAATCTATTAAATTTAAGATTTGCTAATTTAAGCCAATTAGACATTTTATGAATGCAAGTATTCTACCTAACATTTATTATATATTGTCTACAGCCACAAAATATATGTTGTAGAACACATAATTAAGCACAAACACTACAGTTTGGGCAAAGCCACTTTCCTTGCAGATCAGCCTTTGAAACTCTTAAACACTGATTGGTGTGATACCATGTTAAACACTTGGTGCACCTCCCCCATTCCTCCAATGAATGAATTCCCTCTGGAAGTCGGCAAATACAGTGCACTTCAATGAAGTCAACAGCAACTATTTTAGAAAGGGCACGTCACTCTTTCTTTAATGGAAAGAGTGCCATCTTTCCTTCTTCAAGACATCGATACAAATGACTCCTCATTTTCTTTTGATCATAAAAAAATTTTCCTGGATCTTTCCCCCTGCCTGAACATGTGAATCCATGAAATTTAGACGAATTTTAGGAGCATTACTGTAAAACAAAGAGCCTCACTAAGTTACACTTGATAAAAAGTCAAATTACACATAGCTAAGCCTCTGATTCTGATGGCCTGATACTAAGAAGCAAGTGTCACTGAGTAAAAGGTATATACAAAGCTTAGAGTAGAATTCATTCTACTTGCTTTTAATGAAATAGTGATTCCAACAATATTCCTTCATCTTTGTGGTGCTGTGCTCACAGGAAATACTTCGATGTAATGAGCTTTATATAAATCATTGCAGTATATTAATGCAGATCAAAAGGTGTATGTCACAATGAACCACTTTAAAATATCTAGTAAATACCAGGTCTAATTAAAGAATATGTGCACTTAGCTAAGGAGGAGCCATAGCTACAACTGCAGAGGAAGTAGGTGGGTAAAGTTAAATTAAAACTTACTATGATAAAAAACAATCGTCGCTCTCTTGTCCGACATTTTTGTTCTAGCTAACTTTTATTTTAGCCACTGTAAATTAGTGTATGTTAAGAACATACTATTTCAAACCAGTTTTGCTGATACCCAGGCAAAAAGCTTTTAACATTGCCCTAATACGTGGTATGAAAGAGTAAGAAAAACTCACTAAAGTTAATTGTGTATGTATTTAACTTGGGTGAGAAGACATGACAGATTATAGGGGAAGGAGGGCTAGACTGGTGTATTATAAGAGCCCCCTTTTTTCAGAACACTTCCACTATTAATTAAGTCAACAATAAGGCCAATACTTAGAACCTTAAGTCTAGCTTTAGAGAGTTAAGAGTGGACCCTCAATTCATAACCCATCTATAATACCTGGGTTTCTTAGACTGCCTCTGGTGGCAGCATCTACCCTTGAAGTCGACAATAGTTCCTCATGAAATAAGAGCCGACAACTTTCACGACAGAGCTCTCAGATAACTGATAGTGCCAAAAATGCTTGCCATAAAATTCAAAATTTTGCTAGTGCAGATGAATTAAGACAACAACAAGTGCAAACTATGTATAGCCAATTAGTAATCAAAATTTATTCACTAACTTTGACAATGATGAGTGTACTTTATAAGCTTCAATAATAATATCCAACTCAAATTTAAGGTATGTTAAGTTTATATTGAATGAACACAATGTAATTGACTCCTAATACAATTTTCATGTATGTGTTAAGACACATTATTATTCTATGCAAACCATTTTTTTTTAATTGAATAAAACTTATCGAACAAAACTATTCACTAATGAGACAGTACCTGTCAACCAATGGCATTGTCTGCATATTTCATAAAGTGAAAAGCAGAATAAGTTTGCATGACATATCCAGAAACCCACAATTAATTATTTTTAAGCCCCGGTAAAAAGAAAAAGGAGAGCTTTTGGAGTCATCTTGTACATTTTTCAGTTGTTTTCTAATCAAGCTGAAATTCTATAAAGGTCGCGCATTATAAAGACTTAAATTGTCATACAATTCAGTGGCTATTAGTTAGACAGGGTGACTACTATTACTCTTTCGAGCATAGGCACAAGTGTTAATAGTTATTTATACATTACACATCTTACAGTGATGGTAATCTAGACTATTATGTCAGTAAACTGATAGTGTTAATAAACACTTGTTATCTAATGAAGAACTCTTAATAATAAAAGTGTTTTAATAGTAACAATGATCAATGCAGCTGTACTATAACTGAAGTAGTGGCTTGAATGTTCAAACACTCTTCAGGGATCGACCTCACTGACCCATGAAGAGAACTTCATGACAATATTCTTGCATTACGTCAAAAAAAAAAGGCAGCAACAAACAATAGTGTGAGAGACCTTCAAGGAACAAAAGCTAATGAACTGTAATTTTACGCATGTAAACAAGTATATCATATTTTGAGCACATCATTGATCAATCTCATGGGATGTACTATCTACCACAGATATGTGTCTAGTGTCAATTGATTCTTAGCTCATTGTCTAGAGTCAATTGATTCTTACTCAAGTATATTATATTTTGAACACATCATTGATCAATCTCATGGGATATACTATCTACCACAGGTATGTGTCTAGTGTCAATTGATTCTTACTAGCTCATTGTCTAGAGTCAATTGATTCTTACTCAAGTATATCATATTTTGAACACATCATTGATCAATCTCATGGGATATACTATCTACCACAGGTATGTGTCTAGTGTCAATTGATTCTTACTAGCTCATTGTCTAGAGTCAATTGATTCTTACTCAAGTATATCATATTTTGAACACATCATTGATCAATCTCATGGGATATACTATCTACCACAGGTATGTGTCTAGTGTCAATTGATTCTTACTAGCTCATTGTCTAGAGTCAATTGATTCTTACTCAAGTATATCATATTTTGAGCACATCATTGATCAATCTCATGGGATGTACTATCTACCACAGATATGTGTCTAGTGTCAATTGATTCTTAGCTCATTGTCTAGAGTCAATTGATTCTTACTCAAGTATATTATATTTTGAACACATCATTGATCAATCTCATGGGATATACTATCTACCACAGGTATGTGTCTAGTGTCAATTGATTCTTACTAGCTCATTGTCTAGAGTCAATTGATTCTTACTCAAGTATATCATATTTTGAACACATCATTGATCAATCTCATGGGATATACTATCTACCACAGGTATGTGTCTAGTGTCAATTGATTCTTACTAGCTCATTGTCTAGAGTCAATTGATTCTTACTCAAGTATATCATATTTTGAACACATCATTGATCAATCTCATGGGATATACTATCTACCACAGGTATGTGTCTAGTGTCAATTGATTCTTACTAGCTCATTGTCTAGAGTCAATTGATTCTTACTCAAGTATATCATATTTTGAGCACATCATTGATCAATCTCATGTGATATACTATCTACCACAAGTATGTGTCTAGAGTCAATTGATTCTTACTCAAGTATATCATATTTTGAGCACATCATTGATCAATCTCATGGGATATACTATCTACCACAGGTATGTGTCTAGTGTCAATTGATTCTTACTCAAGTATATCATATTTTGAGCTCATCATTGATCAATCTCATGCGATATACTATCTACCACAGGTATGTGGCTAGAGTCAATTGATTCTTACTCAAGTATATCATATTTTGAGCACATCATTGATCAATCTCATGGGATATACTATCTACCACAGGTATGTGTCTACAGTCAATTGATTCTTACTCAAGTATATCATATTTTGAGCACAACATTTATCAATCTCATGCGATATACTATCTACCACAGGTATGTGTCTAGAGTCAATTGATTCTTACTCAAGTATATCATATTTTGAGCACATCATTGATCAATCTCATGTGATATACTATCTACCACAGGTATGTGTCTAGTGTCAATTGATTCTTACTCAAGTATATCATATTTTGAGCACATCATTGATCAATCTCATGCGATATACTATCTACCACAGGTATGTGTCTAGAGTCAATTGATTCTTACTCAAGTATATCATATTTTGAGCACATCATTGATCAATCTCATGCGATATACTATCTACCACAGGTATGTGTCTAGAGTCAATTGATTCTTACTCAAGTATATCATATTTTGAGCACATCTTTGATCAATCTCATGCGATATACTATCTACCACAGGTATGTGTCTAGAGTCAATTGATTCTTACTCAAGTATATCATATTTTGAGCACATCATTGATCAATCTCATGCGATATACTATCTACCACAGGTATGTGTCTAGAGTCAATTGATTCTTACTCAAGTATATCATATTTTGAGCACATCTTTGATCAATCTCATGCGATATACTATCTACCACAGGTATGTGTCTAGAGTCAATTGATTCTTACTCAAGTATATCATATTTTGAGCACATCATTGATCAATCTCATGTGAATATACTATCTACCACAGGTATGTGTCTAGAGTCAATTGATTCTTACTCAATTGATCAATCTCATGCAATATACTATCTACCACAGGTATGTGTCTAGAGTCAATTGATTCTTACTCAAGTATATCATATTTTGAGCACATCATTGATCAATCTCATGCGATATACTATCTACCACAGGTATGTGTCTAGTGTCAATTGATTCTTACTCAAGTATATCATATTTTGAGCACATCATTGATCAATCTCATGTGATATACTATCTACCACAGGTATGTGTCTAGTGTCAATTGATTCTTACTAGCTCACTGAGACTTCCTCTTACGAGTTTAACTTCAGTGAGCAACATAATTAGACTTCGGACATTTCAGATCTATTCATTGCACTGAAATGTACTACGAGATACCTTAAAATATCCTTAGCTAATACATCCATTGTATAAACAATATTGTTTACATTGCATTAATGCAATGAAAAAGTCTTCGCTCTAACAGATCACTGGATATCAGCCATCATTTTTAGCAATGAAGTGAAATACGTGTAATAATGCTCTCTGTTTTGGATATGCTATAGCCCAAACTCGTTAATACTGAGAATAGATTATCCATTCAGAAGCCAATCTATACACATATGCAATACACAGCTCATTGTCTTTCTTCCAATCTATTATCTTAACCTTTCTACTATCATAGCCAGTGATTGCAAAAGTATACAGAGAAAATTATTGCTATGCCTTGTGGTCTGTTTCATAATTGATCAAGCCCACAATAATTGTTTGTGTGCAACCACCTATTTTATTGTGCTAGGTAGTCGACTCCTACTCAATGGCAAACATGTAGGATAATAAAGCAATGTAAGTATTCATTATAAGTACATGATATATACTTCTTAATCCCTAACAAAGCTGCAATGGTTTACAAAGAGAACTACACAAGATCACAAACAGTTAATTCCCGCCCACCTAACCATTGTGTTGATGTGCTGCTGCATTACAACAACAACAATAAACTGTAAATTGTACTTGGACATTATTGTGTGAACTGTCTGGAGCCATAAACTTGTTCAAGTTATAAGGTTGAATGTTGGAGTAAATATCCTATTGAGGTTTGTTATATAAGGCTTTGGCATGAAAGTAATTCACCATACAGTACGAAATGAAATGTTCTCCTTATATGGCCGAACTCTGCATGTTTATGTTTGAATAGATTGACACGTAGGCATAATGATCACATAAACAGTAGCAGATGAGACATGTGACAGCATGCTAAGTGAGCTAGATAAGAGATAGTTGAAGAGGCTGCTAGTTTGAAGAAAAAAGTGAAATACCCTCTAAGATTTTGTGTATCTAATCCACATAAAATAATAATTTAGTCAGGATACACTATACATTATACATGTTAACATGATTACATGATGAACAGAAGTGTAATGAAAGATTATGATGCATGAATTATAAACACTGGATTAATTGTGCTATTCAAAAATATTTGACCAACATTTAAGTGATAATACTTGTCTGATCTAATGAATGAAATAAGATCACCAGAGACAGCTACAATAGGTACCAATTATTGTGATAATTAATGGCATAAAAATCTAGTTATTGAACAATTTGAACATACTTGAATTGTTGCACTCTGTTTGTCATGTCTTCACTGCTGATATAATACCCACCTCAGCATACATGATGTCAGCTTGTGAGGAATTGGTCAGTGTTGGATTCTTAACTGAAGGAATATTATCTCCGTCCTCGTTAATACTGGAAGTGGAAGAGATCTCTTCACCATCTGGTTTATATTGAGGGATGGGTGGGGCATCATCATCTGGTAGAATACACTCAGTTGTAGTCTGCTGTGTAGGTGTGGCCAAAGGTTTGTCTTGTTCTAAGACATGATAAACAGGTCCCTAGAAAATGAAAATCAATTGTGTATAACAGCAGTGTGATATAACAATATGATGATGCCAATTAAAAATGGTATAAACCCTCACTGCACAGTAACTGAGCTTATAATAGAAAACAAAACAACAATTCAGCTTCAAACGCTAAATTACTGGCAATACATACTCCACCAAGCTCCGAATAATTTGCATCTGCCAGTTTGGTCTGTGGTTTCTTGTGATTTGTGTCATTCAGACAAGCATACATTCCATCAATTCCAGTTTCCACTGTCATGTCCGTCTTCTCAAAAGTACAAGCTTGGTTTCCAGAATTGAGTGCCACTTTAGGATTACTACTTCCCTAAGGATCACACCACCATTAGCCAACATAGTAAATAATACAATACAAATACAGTTGTATTGGAAATGTTATTCTTTAAAGTTTAAACCTGATCATGTTTCATGATTTTAATAGACTAATGACAAATATGAAAAATATCACATACTCAGTGATGTCTTTCAATTGACTTGGACTCAAGAATGTGAGAGTAATAGTGAAATTAACAGATACTGTAGGAATGATTCTATAATTCCATGATATCATCAAGGAAGAGTTTTTAAAGAATAAACTCAATTTACTTGGTTTATCTGGGATGCCTGTCAGAAATATATAATTTATCCATAATAATTTGAATTTTATCAAAGAATTATAGGATGTTAGGTGATAAAAGATAAGCTCAAGAATGAAGTGTATTAGTGAAATCAACAGATACAATAGGAATGTTTTATAATCCCATGTCAACAATGAATAGCTTTTCAAAAATATACCAAATTAACAGATAATTATGTTATTTAAGGGTTAAGTTATAATTAATATTATAGCCCATTACCCGAGCGACCGCGCTTGTCGTTAAGAACTATAAATCTGATACAGTCTGGTATGCCCGTAAGAAAATGTATTAGCGGGGAAAAGTCTGATATAGTTCTTAGCAACCATATGGTAGAAGGCAGATCAAAGCAAAATGGAATAATGAAGAGTTTGGGTACTTTAATACAATTACTAAGATAGCTAACGCTATACTTTGCTCGTTGTTTATGTTCTGGCTATAAAATAGTTATAAACCAAAATCATAGGTTTGTATTTCGATTTATAAATCCTCGCGACTCGGGCTGCGCCCTCGTGTCTCGGAGTTTATAAATCGCATACAAACCTCAATTTTGGTTTATAACTATAACATAATATTGGCTGTTAAAAAGAGAAAAAATTGCTATTATTATAATTATTTCAGCCGAGAATGACTGAGTCATACTCAATTTACTGGGAGGGTCTGGAATTTCGCAGTTAGTATATTATATAGAAACTATGTCATTTTATTTTTATCAGAACTCTGTGTGTCTCACTTTTAACCCTTTTCAGTGCCATAACCGCCATACAGCAGTTTGAAGTAACACCTCGGGAAAATCGTTGTTTAATCTCTTCTGCCTTGCCTTACTCAAATACTATAGCCTCACGAAGTAAGCTCAATAGCTATACATAGATGTTTGAATGCCTTGTAGCTGTATCTTTAAGTCTATAGTGCAAACTTCGAGGTAGCTTGCAGAGTCAGAGTTTTGGCTTACTTCAAAATGGCGACTGGGCGGTCAATTCTTAAGGCAGTAGACCTGGACTAACAGCAACCTTGGGATTTTAAATGATGAATCAAGTAAACCAGAAGGTACAGAAGATATTTATGCCTACAGGAGTCATTAAACAACAAAGAGAGTTGCTCTATGAAGAAATCCAGGTGTTTGACTACAGCTTTAATAGGCAAAGCAGCTCTGAAGATTCACATGATGATGAAGTAGTTATACAGGACTCAGAATCAGTTTCTCTTTCTTTTACAGCCATTTTTAAGACCAAGTTTAACAATGTTTCATTTCCCTGACAATTCAGCAGTGAAAGGGTTAAGGAGAAACCACTCGATGATTGTTGAAAGTATATTATTGTATTTATATGTCCTTGAATTTCTAAAATAATCATTGAAGTCAACTGAAGTCAATATTTTCAACAGAGTTTACTATTTTTGTCAGGGAAGGGAGGCTGAGGTTTGGAGGGGAAACTAGTATACGAGGTTATTACTTGAGAGGAATAAGGGGGCACACTGCATGCAGATTTATCACACATTGTTAATATTACCATCATATATAAATTTCATCATAAATTGATTAGCTCATGTGAATACAATTCAATTTTCAAAACCTTTAAAATATTATAAGCTGCATATTGCAATATACACAGTGATATAGGCTTGTCCATTAGAAAAGTGGGAATTATTGTGCACCAGATACAATAAAAATGTTATTGTAATCCTAAGATAATAAAATTGGAAAGTATACAGAGTTTGTATAGTATTACAACTTTATAGTAACTTTATTCTCAGTTTTTGCTGCATGATAAAAAAAGTGAAGGACAAATACTGTGAAAGGATGAAGATAGTTTTATTAGCAAAATTAATGATAACTAAGCTTAATTAATGCTAAAATAAAATACTATGCCAGATATTCAATCAAGAAAAAAAAAACTTTCAATAAATGATGTGAACAATTATTGCTATTGTATTGTCACCCACCTGTTTTAAACTTACGCTGCCTTTACTCGTCAATTCCACCCCATTTAGTTACAATTAATAGCCTATTTGCTTTCTCTTTCTACTTTCGCCTTCCGTATTAAAACCTGCGCCGCCTTCACTATTCCACCCGTTTTTTAATTATTAATCACTTGGGAATAGATAGAGGGGAAGTGTTTAGATAAGAGGAAGGGGAAGGGATGAGTCAATGCAAGTTGAGCATTCAGCATCGCCCACTGTCCGTACAGCATTCCAGCCTTATTAGTTCTCTACTGAAGTCTTTGTTATACTAGCTACACACTCTACTGTCTGAACTCTCTGACAAATTGGTCCGATGCGGGTGTCACTTTTTCTCACTTTCGCTATTAGTTGGTGGGTTAAAGAAAGTAAAGGACAAGGTAAATAGTAAAGAAACTAATAGTTTTAGCTGAATAGTCGTTTCATTGCATACTTGTGATAATATGTGATTGACTTACCAACAGTTTCTGTGGGCATAAAATGTCTTTCTTTCCAAATGTAGACACAAGCGTAAGTGTGACTGAGCTTTTTACGAAATTGTACATACTAGTTCTGTACATGAGAATGTTATTGCCAATGTGCACAAGAAGGAGTTACAAAATTGCAGTTAATCACTATTCAATGGTTTGTCAATGCAACATATTACAACAAATGACTCCCATTATAATCCAGTTACTAAGTTTAGATTGTTAATATGACTGGTTCATACAGAAAAAATTCACAAATTGTTATTAACACAAAATCAATGAATATATATAAAGTTGCTAACAAACTTTATTAATGGCTATACTTAATATACTACATTGTGTTTTTTCAAGTGTGAGTTATTGTGCAATATAAATTATTGAGTAATTCTCTCAAAACTAATCGATACATAATACACACATAAGACATATGTCTCATATTAAGTGCATGTAATAAATTAATTGGCTATTACTACTAAGGTATTGGCTGGCTTACAGATGTAGTTGATATTTCGTAATAGTTTTAAAATCTGACTAATAAGCTACAATTTTCACTTGTACTTTAATATACAATATTTAGGTACACCTTTATTGTTTTTGTAACATATATTGGGTAGCACACTCTTATTTAGGGTTGATCATCCCTTCCCCATATATGAATAATAAATTATAGATTCACTTTTCTTTACATTTGGTTTCATTCAACACTGGTAAAAAAAAAGTAATTAGCTAGTTGTGGGGGTATTATGCTGGATGGAAGGTCGCTCCCGGCTTCTGTCTTCTTATGGACCGATCGGGGTTGGCCTTCTAAAGTCGCCGCCACCAGAATTCCCGAAACCACGCAGTACAAAGGTGTCTAGGCCTTTGCTGCGTAGTACCCCGACGCACTTAGGGTCTTACTCTCTAAGCTACCAAGGATTTTATTATACGATACGAGAACTGACTGGCGCATGTGCAACCTTGCTTTATAAGTTGTCGGCCGCACACACGAAATGATTTATGTTCACCGGAAGTCCGGGATAAAACTCAACATAACTACATACACTCATACAATGAAGTCCGACTACTGCTTACAAACAAAACACTGTTCTAAATGACCATGCATACACCTATTAATTATTCTGTCTCTTTATCTTCACTTTGCTCTTCTCCTTCTGATCTTCCTTCTTCACTTGGTTTGTATCTTTATCTCTTTCGTTCTTCACTCTCTTTGTATCTTTATCTTTCGTCTCTTTCCTGTCTTCCTCCTTCACTCTCTCTCTATCTTCACATCCCGGTCTCACAGACCCCCCCGCTAAGCCTTGGCTAGACAAGCCAAGCTGAGAAACACCAACGGGATGTGTCGTTGTTGGGACATCCCCTAGCTCTTCCTCTCCCTCGTCAAAGTTCTGCCTGCTGAGTCCATCAGCATTTCCGTTTAGTCGTCCTGGTCGATAGACGATCGTCACATCGTGGTCTTGCACCCTCAAGGCCATCCTCATCAATCTCTTGTTGAGGTGGCTGCTGCTTGTAAGGGCTACACATGCCCTGTGGTCAGTGATGACAACAAACTTAGCGCCACAAAGGTAGTACTCGAAGTGGCGAATAGACTCCACAATTGCCAGGGACTCCAGCTCAGTGACGGAGTACCTGACCTCTGCTCCCCTGAGCTGCCTGCTGTAGAAGGCCACTGGCAACTCTTTATCCTCCCTTGTTACGTGAAGGCATCCTCCTATGCCCCCTCCCGAAGCATCTGTATATAGTCTGAACACATCATCCTGCGTGGGCACAGTCAAAACGGTTGAGGAACACAATGATTGCTTTAACTTACCGAAGGCCTCCAGCATTTCCTCAGACCAGACAACCCTCCGCGGAGCTGTCAGCGCAGTGGCGGGCGTCAGGAGACATGAGTGCTTGGCGAATCCCGGGATGAATTCCCTATAGTAACCGATTGAGCCCAGGAAGGCTCTCATCTGCCTCTTGGTGTTCGGCCTCTCATACGCCCTCATTGCACTCACCCTTGCCTCTGGAATACCTAACTTGCCACTCCCCACCTGATGACCTAAATAACTCATGTACTTCCGACCAAACTCACACTTCCTCGCTTTCACCCTCAAACCTGCATCCTTTAATACATCCAATACTCTGCTCACATCCCTCAAATGCTCCTTCCACGAATCGCTGAACACTATTACATCGTCAATATAGTTACGACTACAGCCCTTCACAGGCTTGAGTACTTGCTCCACTATGGCTTGGAAGATAGCCGGAGCGTTCTTCAGGCCGAAGGGCATACGCACAAATCTAAATTTCCCTAGAGGGCAGCTAAAAGTGGTAAACTTGCTGCTCTCTTCATCCATTCTCACTTGGTGAAATCCTGCTGTCAAATCCAACTTTGATAGTACAGCACATGGACCAACCTGGTCCAGGATTTCCCTCAGGGAAGGTAGCCAGAATCTCCTGAGGGGCGTTCTCTCATTTAATTCTCTGTAGTCTACGCACAACCGGATCGAACCATCCTTCTTCCTAATTGGGACAATAGGACTACTCCACTCTTCGTCACTGGGAACAATAATCCCAGCTGCTAATAACTTATTAATTTCAGCCTCAACACTAGCCCTGATGTGGATGGGAATGACCCTTGGTGGTATGTTTACGACACTATGGCCCTCACTTAGCACTATTTTACATTCTCCCACCTTGCACAGTCCTGCTGACTCACTAAAGCACTCCTTTTTACTTTCCAGCAACTTCCCAATCTCACTCTCATTATAGTCCTCGCACTGATCATCTCCCAATAACTTTCGGTCAATCCACTCTTCCATCTCAACTCCTTCTTCCGCAATCACGCTGATCCCTGCCATATGGTTTCTACTCTCTCCCTGTCTGAACACTTTGAGATTATTAATGTGTGCCACTCTCTCATGCTCTCCATCTTTCTTTTTTATCTTGTAGGTGACACGAGATATTCTCTCACTGACCTCGTAAGGTCCCTCCCAGGCTGCAGTCAGTGCCACATGCAAACCTGGCACCTTTAACATCACCAGATCTCCCACCTCCAAACATCTGTCTGATTTATTTTTATTATACACCTGAGCTCGCGACTCTATCGCTGCCAACTCGTTAGAATTCGCCATGTCATGTAACAAGCTCAACTTGTCCTGTAGACACATCACCCACTCACACACATCCATCTCCTTAAATACTTCATCCACCCATCCCGCATACACTAGGTCAAGAGGCCCTAACATGTTCCTCCCAAAAACCAACTCATGGGGGGAATAGCCAGTAGACCTATTGGGGACTTGTCGTATAACGAACATTGCCATAGGCAAAAAGTCAGCCCAATCAATCCCCTGCTCAACTGCCTTGCTGAGCATGGGCTTGAGTGTTCCATGCAGGCGCTCCAATACGCCATTGGTCTGTGGTCTATAGGGTGAGGAATGGATCTTGTCCACTCCAAGGATCTCACACAGTCTCCCAGCCAACTTGCCTACGAAGACCGTCCCTCTATCAGTCAAGATCTTCTGAGGGATCCCAGTCCTAAACATGATCTGGGTCATCGCCGTGGCAACTGCCTCAGCTGTGATAGAACGTAAAGGCACTGCCTCTGGCCACCTGGATGCCATGCAAATATACGTAAGGATATGTTTCACTCCTCCTCTCGCCTTAGGTAACGGTCCAACCAAATCGAATGCCACTGATTCGAACGGCATCGAAACCACCGGTCGTTCTACCATCTTAGCTGGTTTGTTTCCAGCTCTGTTGTGTTTCAAGCACTCTGGGCACTCCCTAGCATATTTTACGATGTCAACACTCATGCCAGGCCACGTAAACTTCCTGTTGACCAACCGCCTCATAGCTTTAACACCCACATGACCATTTTTGTCATGTGCTAATCTCAAGATCTTATCTCGCCTTGACACAGGCAACACCAGACGAAGCAACACATCTCCTTCAGCATTCAAACATTCTTGAAAGAGCATGTTATCAACCCATTTAAAACCATTCGCTTGTCTGTCCGCTAAGTCCCTGCAATGTTTCAGAGACTCATCCAGTTTCACATCCTCCCGAAGATTATCCACCTCATTCACCTCAACCATTTCTGGGCTACCGAAGCATTCCAACTCTCTGACCTCATCACTACCTCCCAGCCCATCATTCTTATCTGACTCCTCTAACTCAATATCCTTCTCTTCGGCTCCTCCCCGAACACCTCCCTCCCCAGCGGAATCGGCCCGTTTAGTGACCGTCCCCGGTTCAAGAGGAGTTGGGGGAACCACATCCTCATCAACTTTGTCTTTTACTGCCTTCTGAGTCACTGCCTTTTTAGTGACAGACCTCGTCAGGACAGCGGAGACTGGTGCAGGAGGCGGAGGAGAAACATCCGCCTCCTCACCTGTTGACGCAGACTGACGAAGAACCTCTCTGTCACAAAGTTCTTCTAGTGCTTTTATAGCATCAGTCTCACACTTTGGGGGCGCACTCAGGAATACAAAACTCTCCCTTTCCCCCTGTTGGCTCACAGCCACCACTTGTTGAAAGGTTCTCCCTCTCAACTCAAATGCGACCTTGGCAAGTGGCCGCCTAATAACTTGGCCATTCGCCATGACCAAACTCTCATGAGTGCCTAAGTAATCATCATCATTCACCAGGTTACTGGAGACCATGGAGAGAACAGCTCCAGAGTCTGGCAAGAACATGCACCAGTGTCCATTGCACTTCCCCTTGACTTCTATGAGGGTATTCCCCACAGACGCCAGTGCTTGAGACTTTGCCTGGTGCTTCTTGGTCGAACTAGATTTCTCATCGACCCTCCCACTATCTTTCCTGACTACCTTGTCCGCTCTACTGGGACACTCGGGCGCCCTGTGGCCCTGCTGGTTACACACATAACTTATGACACTGTAGTTATTGTCACCACGTCTGCACTCGCTAGCCCGGTGACCTACCCCTTGGCATTTATAGCACCTAAAGGGTTCTGGATTAAAACGACTTCCCCAACCATCATTTCTGCGTTTGTCCCTCTCACTTACATGTTTGGACTGACTACCAGCTTTAATCAATTCAGCAACATCGTTTAAGTCTTCATAAGAATCAATTCGCCTGGAATCAAGCATGCACTTCTCACTGGTAGTTAATGCTGTTCTGAATACACCTGTCACTATAGCTAATGGCAGGTCATCAGGGGAATCAAGAGACAGTAATAGTCTGTCCATGTGGTCACGCAAATGTTGGTAGAGTCTCACTGCATCCATACCTCTCACCTCTCTATCAGACAATCCGACCAATTTGTCAGTTACGGCTGTCTTATGTAAGCCTAGCTTTTTCACAAGAGCCTTTGTTAACTCTGCATATGTGCAAGTAGCCTCACTCACATACCCTCTAATGGCTTTGCGTGCTTTCGGTGTCAGCTTTCTCAATAAAATTCTCTTCCACCTCTCTCTTGGCACTTTGATGTCAATTAGGTCTGCCTCCAAACCAAGAATGTAACTATGGATTTCATCATTATCACGGTATGACACAATTTGTTGAACCTCCCTGTTCATATACTCACTGAACTTTTGCTTTCTACTCTCAACTGCCGTACCCGCTAATGCCTCTAGCAACTTCTCAACTCTCCTCTCATGACTCATGTCCCCATAATTATTGTCATCCTCATACTCACTCGAAGGATCATCCTCCAACTCGCTCTCAACTGGCTCTGTAGATCCCCCTCTTTCCGTCCCATGTCTTGACCTAGTGGCACCGGGACGTCTACTAACCCCTCTGCTATGGCTAGTTCCACTGACACACCCGCTTGGAGTAGCAGCATTCTCGGTCCTCCTGCCCTTAGACCTAACCACACTGACACTTCCCTCTCTTGTCATTCTCTCGACAGAGTCTAATGGGATTTTGTCTGACTCCCTAACAGTGGTATCTGAATGTAACTCAGCACCCTCCATGCTCTCTAGCACTAGCTCGTCTCTCTCACTAGACATTGACTCTTCAACTCTCGCTTCCCTCTCAACAGAACCTTTCTCCTCACCTTTCCTCGACTGAAATCCTGAATCCAACACCCTTTCCGAATAGGCTCCGTACTTGGAATTGCCTCTACACTCACGTCTCCGGTGCTCCCTCCTGAACTGCTCCGACATGCAGGCAAGGGCTATCCAAGTCCAAGGATCCGCCGTTAACCTCCTGTAAGAAAGCAAAGGAAAAATACAAAGATTAAATGACACGGTCGTAAAACGGAAAAATTACACAACAAAAATTAAACGACACAGACGTAAAACGGAAAAATTACACAACAAAAATTAAACGACACAGACGTAAAACGGAAAAATTACACAACACGGAAAACGCAAGGAATTCGCAGAGAAATTAAAGGTCACAAAACGAAAAGGTGAATGTCCACGTGTGAAATAAAGAAATCACAATGAAATGACACACAAATAAGATATCTCAACCACTCAAACTGTTCGTAGCTCCACACAGGGGATGGTCTCAAACGTAGAGATGAGTCAGTAGCTCCACGCAGGATTTTAAGGCCCCGTTGAAACGATAGACACTCCCGCTGAGACTATACACCAATGAACAACTCCTGGTATGTGCATCCAATGACCCGGGACGTCTACGATTTTTCCTCCTCGCTTGGATTTTAAGGCCCAATGGAAGGAACACCGCTGCCGCCAGTTGTGGGGGTATTATGCTGGATGGAAGGTCGCTCCCGGCTTCTGTCTTCTTATGGACCGATCGGGGTTGGCCTTCTAAAGTCGCCGCCACCAGAATTCCCGAAACCACGCAGTACAAAGGTGTCTAGGCCTTTGCTGTGTAGTACCCCGACGCACTTAGGATCTTACTCTCTAAGCTACCAAGGATTTTATTATACGATACGAGAACTGACTGGCGCATGTGCAACCTTGCTTTATAAGTTGTCGGCCGCACACACGAAATGATTTATGTTCACCGGAAGTCCGGGATAAAACTCAACATAACTACATACACTCATACAATGAAGTCCGACTACTGCTTACAAACAAAACACTGTTCTAAATGACCATGCATACACCTATTAATTATTCTGTCTCTTTATCTTCACTTTGCTCTTCTCCTTCTGATCTTCCTTCTTCACTTGGTTTGTATCTTTATCTCTCTTCTCTTTCCTGTCTTCCTCCTTCACTCTCTCTCTATCTTCACATCCCGGTCTCACACTAGTTGTCTTGTGAAGTCTCTAATGATTGTAATCCACAGATTGCAAATGCGTTATAAAATAAAAAATAAATCACATTTCTCTATACCATAGCTTTTTTCTTTTTTAACCAGCCTAGAGAAAACTGTAAGCATATCTGGGGCTACTTCTGTTTTATTCCTTATGTGACTCATACGTACAGTTGTTTCACCAAAAAGCATTCTAGCCTTCCATATTTTGACGCCACTGAACAAGTGTCACGCCTTATTTTATTACCACTGACTTGTTCATTGGTAGTGGCAAGTGCTATGTCTTCTTTGCAGTGGCTGTTGGAGAAAACAATAAAGGCTTGGCTTATTATATCTTTTCAAAAGTATACAATTGTTTTAGATGCTAAGTAGGCAGTTGAAACTAAGAAAGATGAATAATGACTATAGCAAGGATAGTAAAAATAGAGTGAAAACTAGTTTTAAAAAAAAATATTATTCATAAAATGAAAAAAAAAAATTTAGGGTTTCTCTAAAGATAAGGAAACGAGGAATTTTAAAACCAAATTTTTGTTTTGAAAGATGAACATTATTAAACTTACCCATATTGATTATTTTCAAGATGTATACTTTTTTTTACAACTAGTAGTGTTAGTAGATATTAATAGTGTTAGTAGATATTAATAGTGTTAGTGGCTCATTATTTTGCTTACCAACAATAAATGAAATCATTATTTTATTTATCAGTAATGAATACATTTTTAGAGCTTAAAATTTCACTTCTGGTAAACTCTTTAGTGTTTTTTTCTGGAATTTCTACTTGTAGATAAAATTTTGAAGTATGTAACTATTATAAAAGTAAATTTAAACTTTCTCACCTAAAGGGGTTCGGAAAAAAAAGGAAAAATATAAAATAATTCTACAATTAATAATTATAAAAGTATACATTTTAATGTTATAGATTAAGTGAGCATGTAATGTTTGTAAAAAACAATTTGTGATGCAGTTTTACAAACAAAATATTTAAGTGTACATAAAGTAGCTATAACAATCTAGTCAGTATTAATCCAACTGGCCACTATTATAATATTCCCATCCACACATAGGAATGTCACATATATTATGTGGAAAGTGTGATCTGACACAGAACCTTGAGCAATGGCTATTTCTGTACTGGCTCAGTTATATCATAAAAATTAGCAACAATTGAAGTTCACACTTGATAGCAATAAATTGCGCGATGGCCATTTCTATCAGTGTGGTGGTAAGTGTTTGATGCAGAACCACTAAGTGAACAATGACTTTTCTATAGAGGCTCAGGACACTTAGCAATAATTGAAGTTCACACTTGATATACTATTTATTGGTGTTGCTGTTGTTTTTAGTTGAGATTACTCCAACTGGACCACTATATGTTCCCATCAACACACAGTGGAATGTAACATGTCATTTGGAAGGAAACAAGGCTATATCTTCTTGGGGCATTATTCTGAATGATAGAACTCTACTGGTCTTTGAACCAGCACAAGAATCTACAATTCCTGGTATTACTGGAAGTTATGTGAATGGAGTTACTAATACATTATTAATAACAGTAAACACAACAGAGACATCAGTGACAGGATTGAGTTGCTTCATTACTGTGGGTTTTGCCCTAGTTCCAAGTACTATAAATGTGACTATTTATGGTGAGAAATTATGTGCATTTATAAAATAATTATCAAGTTCTGACCCTTTATAAAAAATAATTGAAACTTTTCACTTAAAGGGGTCTACAGAGAAGCAAAGGCAAAATTGAAAAAAAATATTTAGTTGTCCATGGTTCTATCTCCTGGTGACAACTAAGATTTTTTCACATTTTTCTTTTGCTTCACTTTAGACACCTGTTAGTGAGAAAGTTTTGATCTAGCTATATTTAAAATTTATTTATTACTGCTTCATAATTTTTAGAAATACTATTCATAGGAAGTCCGTGTTTAAAAAAGTCCATGTTAGAGAGCATGCATAAAAGTTGAAGGAGAAGAAGCCCTAGGTTATATATATATATATATATTATAATATATTATTGCAAGCTACTAAAAGCATTATAAATTACCTTACAGTTTTTCATACATATACTTTCTTGTTATTGACTATTGAATAATGTAGGCAATGAATTCTTTCATTAGAAACAACTTCTATAATATTACATTTTATGATTATTTTGTTAATGAATCAGTCTTTCTCGGCTGAAATAATTATAATAATGGGAAACTTTTCTCTTATTAACAGCTAGTATTTTTAATTATAACTTAACCCGATGTTTTGACTCCTTGCTGAAGTCCTCTTCAGGGGTCAACTGAGGTTGAACTAGGAAGACAAAATTATTTTTTACTCATCTTTTGTCACCTTTAACCCCATAACTCGTCAATAAAATTCAATATATTATAGATAAATTTTGTATATTTCTGACAGGCATCCCATATTCTCCAAGTAAATTGAATTTATTCCTGAAAAGCTCTTCATTGCTTACATCATGGGATTATAGAATCATTCCTACGGTATTTGTTAATTTCACTATTACTCTCACATTCTTGAGTCCCAGTCAATTGAATGACATCACTGTGTATGTGACTGATACAGACTCCTATAACTTCACACTGGAAGGAGTGAGGTCATGTGATCCCTTTACCATGTGTATCACAGCTACTAATATAGTAGGACAAAGTCCACCTTCATGTGCAAACAAGACTCTACCTTACATACCTTCTACAAATATTGAATATTCATTATTTAGAGTTGGTGACTCCTACTCATTAAATTTGACAATGCTGGTAATTGTGTACAATATTATACAAAAGTAGCTGATTATAATTGCTCTGTTATTGTTTAGATATCAAATTGTCAAGTAGAAGATAGCAATTTGATGTTTGTTTTGCTTCAAAGTCAAAATGCTACTCTGCCTACATTGACATCAGAATTTGCTGTAATAAATTCAGTGCCAACGGTTACAATTTCAGGTTTAAAAATAAAATCTGTTTACAACTTAACTATTGTATCCAACAACAGCTTAGGAATAGCATTCTCTGAATCTCAGCAATTTTGTGAGTTAATTAAAAATTGCTTGATCACACATTTCATTTTTAACAATTATTTTGCATTAGGTACAAATGATATTGCAGGAGTTAATGTTTGTTCTACAATGATGACTGGAATATATAACACATCATGCGACTATATCATAGAATGTAATTATAGTGTATGTTCCTATCAATTATCATCTACTAATAGTACTATCAATGGTTCTATCATAGGAAAGAATTACGAGGTAGTGAGTGTTGATGTAAATACACAATATAACCTCACTGTCACTGATATTAATGGTGAAGATGTGATTTCAATGCAACAATTGTATATTCATTTAATATTTTTATGCTCACCTATAACAGGTCAGGAAGACAAAATCATTTTTGTGGTAACTATTATCAATGTTTTTACGTAGGTTCCGAAACTACAAGTTTCAGTTTACTTACAATTGATAATAATAACATATTAATTACATCTGTAACAGTTGGAGTATTGGTGCCTGTTTTCATGATTGTGGTAATGGTAGTGGCTGTTGTCACATTTGTACTAATCAGGAATGGTAAGATACAATGGTATGACAAGAATTATTATTACATGAATGATCGTTGTTGTCAATAGATACGTTTCCATGTAGAACAAGAAGAAAGTAAGTATCTAACAAATTTGTATGTTAATAATTTATCAAAATATATTTCTATGAAGATCTGATTCAAGGAAAAGAAAAGCTACTGATGTACGTATGTAAAAAAAAAGTATAGCTACACATGTCCATAAAACACAATTTTTGTATTTGATCTTATAGAGTTCTTTAATATCTTTGATATTCTACAAGCATTGCCTAAGTGCATTATCAAGAAAAAATGTTAAAATACATTGTACTTTGTTTAAATAGAGAAGTAGAATTAAAATTAAATAGGAATCCAAAAATATGTGATTTTAATGAGCCGATATTCAGTTATTGTAACATAATTTTTTGGTCAAAAATATCTATATTAAAATATAAATGAACTGTAAATTTATTAAATCGGTGTATAAAATTAGAAGGAGAGAAAATAATAATAAATAATTAGTGATATGCTTTCATGTTATATTTAGATTTGTCTTCAGTATGACAACAATGTATCATATGGTATAGTAAATGTCATTTCTACTCCACCAACTGATGACTTCACCTGTGAGACTAATCTGTCATATGACATCGTTAAGAAAAAATATCATTCCACTGTATCACAGTCTAGTCCTGTTCCACTTTATGAAAGTGTGCAATAGAACTAAGTCTGATCTTCATGACAATGATTCACTTTTATTTTTTGTTGTGTAGTAGTCTAACAAAAATCACAATTTATTATATTATTGTTAGTTTAGCTCTTGTGAATTTGTTGCAGCATAAATTAAGCTTTAATATGTATGATGTTGTTGAGTTTTTCCGTCTTCCTATACATATATTTATGATAATGGCTAAGTACATGAAACTTCTTAACAAACATACAGCAACCCCTTGCCTATAGTATAGCTTGGAAAAATACAATTCAAATTTTTGTACATACTCATCCTTACATGAGTATACTCCAGTGATCAGTTTTGAAAAATCCATAAAGTTGTTTATACATTACAAAAAAATACTTTTTATATAGATAAATTTGTACTGTAATAATTATAGCTACTTTTGTCAGAAGTTACAACTAGCTACCATATAAAATTTAGTGAAGTGATTTTTTATAATCTACTTGGATGAACTGAATACCAACAGACAATGTAGATAGTATACTGTGTAAATAGTATTTTGCTATTGGTGTAAACCAATTATATGTAAAACATCTGAATCAATCCCATAATGGTAGCAACTCATTGGATAGGACATGATACAGAAAGTGTATCAATACAGGATGTAATATACATGATCTCATTAATTAAATACCAATAGAGTGATACCATTAATAGGCACAGTAACACAATAAAAAATTATAATGGTTTGTTTTTCCTATGTTGTATTACATGAGCATAAGTATACTTCTGTGTCTATAATTATTGTTAACTGACTGACCAAACATTCTTTAATCAAGAAGAGAAGTAAACTTTCAATATGATGTGAACAGTGCATAGCTACAAGAGAAGGGAGAACTCACATATACTCTTTGATTTTCTTTACACAAACCAACGTAGACGAACGTGTTGGTAGAATTCAAACACCATTATGAGACAAGATCTTAAAACATATGTGACTCATTACTCTTGAGTAGTGCTGGGGTCATAAATTCCAGTGTTATTAGCCTTGATGTTGGTATAAATTTGGGGATTTTAGGTTCTTTTTACTAGTTTACATTACATAAGAATGTTTGTCTATAATGAAATTGAAGCCACCTGCATGTCTAACATCTAAAGGTCAATCATGCAACTCTCAAAAATGAAATATTAAGAGTGATATAATAAAACGAATTGTCAAGAAATAACTATGAAAATTAATTATGCCATAAAAGGTGAATTTTGTGACCTCAACTTATATACAATGAAATTTCACTACATACAATGTACCCATATTTAAACTTTTTCTATCATTAATCATGACTGTCATGTCACTCAATATAATATAATATTGTGGTTCATTTCCATATGAGGAGTAAACATCACACTCAAGAAGTAAAACTTTGGGAAGTTATCATGTGTACAAAACTTGTAAAATTTTGCACCACAGTGCTCTTATAGATTGTGTTGTCAGGTTAAAGTATCATTCTATTTCAGTGTGCTTGATAAGGTTTCAATAACACTTATAATTTTCAACCACTTATCATAAGCATTTCTCAGTTATTAAAATTTTTATTCTATTTATATTTCTAATTCATCATAACAGTGCAGTTAATAAAACAATTAATCATGACAATGAACGATTTCTTACTAAAGACCTACTTTTATTTTCCATCATCAACTTACATTATTTTTTTATAACTATAATAAAGAAGCGTGTACTATATCACATAATATCAATGCAATTTCATGAATACAAGACTGTTGATCAAGACTGTTGATTTAGTAGTTTAGCATTATTGCTGATAGTCAAGTAATATAGTTATAATGGTTAAAAATAGCAGCAGTGTAGATGTTTCCATGGTAATTATTTTATTGGACACAAAAGTGACAGTGAATCAGCCAATAACAAAATACATTAATTAAAAAAAAGATAATAATGTACTGTTTCTAATACAGTATCTAAAACATTTTCCCCTTTTTTTTAGCTCATAAAAAATAATTGTACTAACCTTATATATTGTTGAAAAAATTATTCACGTACTTAAGTGTTAATACACTGAGTCTTCAGCAAGCCATTTTAATATTAATAATGTATTCCTTGTGAATATGTACATTATATTTTTGTTCAAGTTGTCACAACTGCAAACTGAAGGATGTCAGATGAAGCTAATAAATATTTACACATTGCTTAAAAACTGAGCATCAATAAAAGGGAAGTTTGAGAGTAATGGAATTGACTTTACATATAATCTAAAACCATTTAAACTCGTGTTGAGGTCACCAAAATATGGCAATTTAAGGTGAATCTCATGTAAAGGAAACGGATTGTTTATTTACCGATTGTGTAGCACATTAATATCATGGATATTAACGTGAATTTAGTGATCCTTCATAGGAAATTAATAGTTTGTAATCATAGGTTGTCACAATGGTCCTCAATTAGTTCCACAATGTTTTTTTTTAATTCATAATAAAGTGACCAAATGCTTAAATGGTATCAGAATTGTATATATGTTTTTATTGTCCAAAAAGTGTAATGATGTCATGTGAAGGGAGGTATAGCTGCATATGGCATTATCCTCAATAATTGAGCTCAAATGGAGATCATAACTTGTTTTAGTTTTGTTTTAGCATTTGTGGTATTCCTGAAAGTTATTATGTCATTAATTGTAATACATTATTGATAATTATAGGAGCATCAGTGGCAGGGTTGAGTTTCCAAACCTATAAATAACATAACTTAATTATTGTATATAAATAGTAATAATATATGAACAATCACAATATCTAATACAATTTTTTAATTTATATATTTTTTAAAATTACTTTGTGTGTCGTGGTGACTAAGGTAGATAGATAGAAAGATAAAGATTGTTTATACTTCAACGGCAGACATATGCATTGCAGCACTTCAGGGGGCCTTATATTTATTCGCTGTGTCATCGATGAGTGTCTATGGGGTGTTGATGTCGGGTTGGTCGAGTAACTCGAAATATGCCTTTTTGGGGGGTAACAAATTGCTTTTTGAGTATTTATTATTGGATTATGAGAAAGCAATTATTATTTCTCGTTCTCTCAACAATGTAATTGTTGTAATGTGAAATCCTGTGCATATTAAAAAATGCTAAAATGTAAAAAAAAATTCAAACATTTCTCAAGAAATGAGATACACAAAGAAAAATTAATCCGAGCCACTTATTTTCTCATAGCTAATAATACAGCAGCTATTTGGTCAATATAATTTTAAAAGTACAAGACCGTTGATCACATAAAACATTCAGTGGTTTAATGCCATTGTTAACAATTTTGCTTTACATGCAGTCTCTATTCAGGTTTTCATCATTATAACTTTTTCTTTTCTGTATGATAAATAGTTTATAAATGACAAAAGTAGGAGCGGTGTAAATATTTAAATTGTAATTATTCTATTGGAAGGAAAACAACAGTGAATTAGGCAATAATAAAATAAAGCTATTCACATTATTCATGTTTTAAAGTAGAATTTAATGACATGTTTATAATTACACTGGTTACATATAATTCACATTATCTTAGGAAACACAACCCAAATTATGTATTATCTGGAAAGTCATTAAGTTAACACATTGTAAACTATCATATTGATTATGAATACAGTGTAACAATAGGCAATACAGCATAAATAAATTTCATAAAAAAAATTAGGTTGTTCAATCTTACTCCTGTATTGCTTCCTCTTGATGTCACTCACTTGGAAGGAGGAGATTACTCATGTACTCGAGCTCAAACTTTGTAAAGTGATGTCTATTAGCACGGAGACCATGTCCAACATGTTTGACATTGTTTTGTAGTATTTTTTCTTGGTTATTTTAAACTGAAACTAATTTCTTAGTGTTAAATGAATGCAATTTTAGCAATTGAACTATAAAATTTAAATACATATTAGTAAATAAAAAAATTACTGTTTCGCCCTATATAGTTCAACAATAGTACTAATAATTAAAACTTAATTAAGCATAGAAAGCTTAATGATTAGTGAATTCTCAGCCATGTTAATTTAGTTGTCATGTAAAGAAAAAACAATGTTTTATGAAGAGTCAATGAAGTGAAGTTATTTTCCGTTTAGTAAATTGTAATTGTGCAAGTTTCAATATAGCTTCTTAGTTAGCTAAACTATTAGTCTATGATTCAACTTCAGATAATAACAAGAAGTAATAATATTCAACAGTAACAAGTCTAAATAGAAATATAACAGGAAGTAAATGTGACCACAATGTAATGAATATTAATGACAACCAACTAATGAATATTGTTCATGCCACATCTCCCTTTCCCGTGTCAGCTTGTTTGGCTCGAGATCTTGTGATAATGACTTTGGATGTTCGTTTTGGATGCTTCTTTTGTTTTCTGATTGTTGAGGAATAATTTTGAGATGACTCCTGTTACGATGTAATTGACCGGTAGGAGTGTCCACGACATATGACCTTGGCTGTCCAGCTGATGACAGTACCGTTCCTTCGATAGGCTGCTTCTCAGATTTGATCCAAACTTGTGATCCTTCAGGTATTTCTGGTAAATCTCTGGTCCGATGACGCTTGTCAAAATTGTGCTTTTGAGTCTTCTTGTACTCTTTGTTTTTCTCCCGAAACTCCTCCAAGTATTGCCATTCCGGCATCATCTGCTTTGTTGCTTGAGGAATTGATGTTCTCAACCGCCTCCCCATACATAGTTCAGCAGGAGACAATCCACACCAGGGCAATGGTGTTGACCGATAGCTTAGGAGTGCCATATACATCTCTTGTGGCTTCTTCAACATGCGTTTAATAGTTTGGACCATTCGCTCTGCCTCACCATTACTTTGTGGATACTTTGGGCTGCTGGTAATGTGCTGAAAGTCATATGAACTAGAAAACTCAGCAAACTCCAGTGAAGCATATTGTGGGCCGTTGTCACTCCGTACTATTTCAGGTATACCATGTCTTGAAAATACTTGTTTCATAACATTAATAACCATAGTTGATGTCGTTGATTTCAACTGGAACACCTCCGGATATCTAGAGAAATAATCCACTATGAGTAGATAGTAAGTTTTATCAATTTCAAAAAGATCAGTCCCAACTATTTGCCATGGGTATTCTGGAAGTTGTGTAGTTATGAGTGGTTCCTTGTTATGAGTTGCATACTTTGCGCACTCCACACATTGTTGTACTATCTGAGCAATATGCTGGCTAATTCCAGGCCACCAGACTGACATAGCTGCTCTGGCTCGGCACCGCTCTATTCCTTGGTGACCTGTGTGAATCTTCGTCAATGTTTCCTTCTGTAAAGTCTTGGGTACGATTATTCTGTGAGCGTACATCAGCAATTCATCGTTTTGGGTGATAGCATCTCGCCACTGCCAGTAGGGTGCGACATCTTGCCTCACTGATGCTTTTCCTGGCCATCCATGTTGGCAGTACTCAGCGATTTGCTGGCAGACTGGGTCTTCCAGTTGTGCTTGTCTGTACTTGTTCAGACCTTGCTGTGTAGCTGGAATAGATTTAACGATGTTGACCACAAATGATTCCACTTCTTTCTCCAAATGTACATCTCCTTCACTTCCAGCCAAAGGTGCTCGAGACAATGTATCTGCTGTGTACATCTCCTTTCCTGGTACATGATGGACTAGATAGTCGTACCTGGCGAGTCGCAGTCGAAATCGGAGAATTCGTGGAGGCATACAGTCGAGCTGCTTCGTGTTTAACAGTGGGACGAGGGGTTTGTGGTCCGTCTCTATCAAAAATCTTTTCCCTAAGATGTAGTCAGTAAACTTCTCACATGCCCATGTTGTAGCCAACGCTTCCTTCTCTATTTGAGCATATCTTCTCTCAGTTTCTGACATTGATCTGGACGCATAGACAACCGGTTTCCAAGTGTCTTCCTCATGTTGAAAAAGAACAGCACCTAACCCAAAAGAAGACGCATCTGCTGAAACTTTTAGCTGTGCACTAGGGTTGTACAGTGCTAGAGATGTTGGCACCGAGAGCTCTTCTTTAACTTTCTTGAAAGCTTCATCTTGCTCTGGCCCCCATAGCCATGCTCGCTTGTTGCTAAGCAGCTCTCGCATCGGCTGTGTCAGTTCTGAGATTCTTGGAGAAAATTTCCCCAGTTGATTCACCATACCTAAGAACCTCCTGAGATCTGAGACTGAATGTGGTACTTCCATGTTCCTCACAGCACTAGTCTTCTCTGGATCTGCCCTGACTCCATCTTTGCTGATCAATTGACCAAGAAACTTCATGGAAGATTTCCTGAAAACACACTTCACACCATTCAATGTTACGTCTGATGCCTCTAATCGTTCCATTACTTTAGCCAAACGTGCATCATGTTCAGCCATATCTTTGCCATATATTAGGGTATCATCGATCAAACCAGTAACCCCTTCCAGACCCTCTAGGATTTTATTCATACGTTTTTGAAATAGTTCTGGTGCGCTGGATATTCCGAAAGGCAATTTATTGAACCAATACCTTCCAAATGGGGTAATGAAAGTAGTGAGTGGGCGTGACTCTGGTGATAATGGTATTTGCCAGAATCCACTGTTCGCATCAATTTTGCTAAAAACTGTAGCCCCTGTTAGCTGAGCTAGAACTTCCTCCACCCTAGGTATTGGATGTACTTCACGCAACACACTTTCGTTTAATGGTTTTAGGTCTACACATATTCTTACTGAGCCATCTTTCTTAGGGACAACAACCATGCCAGCACACCATGGAGTGGGGTCACTCACCTTCGATATGACTCCTAGTGACTCCATGCGATTGAGCTCATCTTGGACTTGCTTCCTCTGGGGAAATGGAACTCGTCTTGGAGTATGAAGAGCATAAGGTTGTGCATCGTCCTTCAACTTGATGGTGTACTCATCTCCCAATGTACCAAGTCCAGTAAAAACTTTTGGGAATTGTTCTTGTATGGTCATCGTTTCTGAGAGTGTTGCATCAATCCTCTGAATGAGTTGGAGAGAAGTAATCGATGGTAAGCCAAGTAAATTGGTCTGTAAATCTCGCACTACAAAGATGTTCTCTGAGTGGGTGTGGTTTCCATGAGTGAGTATTCCTGTAAACTGTCCCATCACATCAAGTTTTTGTCGAGCCGGTCCATATAAAGTCTTGGTTGGTTTACTCAGTTGAACCTCTGGAAGTGAGTTATATACTTTGTCTGAAATTACTGTCACCTCCGCACCAGTATCCATCTTAAATTGAATGTCTTTTTGCTGAAGCTGCACTGTGACTGTCCAAGTGTTGTCTTTCTTTGATGTAACAGCTCCTAAGAAAATCTCCTCTTCATCTGTGCTGACTTCCACCTCAGCCATAGTTTTTGACTTACATTGGGACCCATAATGACCTTTTCTGTGACATTTAAAACAAGTAGAGCTCAGCGCTGGGCATTTGTTTGGAGCAGAGTGATAAGGTTTACCACATCTCATACAAGCTTGGCTTTGCTTTGGCAAACGAGCTCCTCCTCCGTTAGATTGTGGCTTGTAGTGTTGGCCTCTCTTGCTGATTTTGTATCTTGATTGTGGCTTTTGCTTGACCTCATCAAGGTTATTGCAGGGCTTGTTCACGCCTGCTTGCAACTCTTGCTGTTGCTCACACACCGCTTCTTTTTGACGAATTTCTTTTTTCGCCTTCTCCAAGGTCAGATCAGCCATCATTTGTAACTTTTGTGACATAGTTTTGTCCTTAATGCCTACCACTAATCTATCCCTGAGCATCTCTTCTTTCAGAGCGCCATAGTTGCAAGTGTCTACCAGGCTATACAAAGCTGTGATGTATTGTTCCGCACTTTCGCCCTCTGCTTGGTTCCTCTGATTGAACTTTGCACGCTCGTAAATTACATTTTTCCTCACATCGAAAAACGAATCGAATTTGTTCAGCACAGTATCGAACTTTTTCCGGTTTGCTGCCGAAATATTGGTAGAGGTTAGTACATCGTCGCCTTCTTCGCCCATGCAGTAGAGTAGAGTACTCACTTTGCGGACGTCACCTTCTTGGTCCAGCCCCGTAGCTGCTAGGTACTGAGTAAACCTGCGCTTCCATTTAGGCCACTCATCTGGGTGTCTGAAGTCAAACCTTCCTGGGGGTTTTAGCGTAATGTTTGTTGCCATCCCACCGCTGCCACCATGTGCAAGTTTCAATATAGCTTCTTAGTTAGCTAAACTATTAGTCTATGATTCAACTTCAGATAATAACAAGAAGTAATAATATTCAACAGTAACAAGTCTAAATAGAAATATAACAGGAAGTAAATGTGACCACAATGTAATGAATATTAATGACAACCAACTAATGAATATTGTTCATGCCACAGTAATAATGCACAAAATTGTGAGTTATTAACATGATTAAGGTGGGACATAATATACATAGCCAATAGTTATGCTGACTGTAAACATAACTACGTTTTTAATGCAGCTGCGTCTTATTCTAGGATTATTCAGATGGTTGTATAAATGATATTTATTAGTTAACATTTACTTTTACAGTAGGAATATTTCAGTGATAATAAAAGTATAGCTAAGGTGTCGGGCCCTCTGCTTCTTTGGCTAGGTCCACCCAACAATGCTATAATAGTTTCCTCATCAGTTCAAGTTTTAACTTAATTTTAATATATACAAATAAAGATAATGAGTGAGAGTGTTTCAATCAAAGAGTCAGACTCATGACTGTCCCTGGTCAGCCCTTTTATAGACTGCCAATGGGATCACAAGAAAACAGAATAAAATGAAAAACTGACCAATCACAGAGATGATAATGAATTATTAAAGTAACCAATCAAATGAGAAAACAAACATTCACACAAATTGTAACAAGTAACCTAGGCAACATAAAAATGATACATAAAATACAGCTGCTACTACAACTATTGAAACTAACACACAAACAACATACAAACACACATACAGAATAAATGTCTGACAATAAGTTAATAAAACTGTTGTGTGGTGTGGTCCCCACATTCCCTCCTCCTTAAGCCAAAGTCGTCCTCGACTGAGTTGTGACTTATCTTTGAGACTTCATCACCTTGCTGGATGTCCCAGGCTTGTCTCGAAAGACAATCAGCATTACCATTAGTACTTCCTGGCCTGTAAGAGATAGAAAAATCAAAATCTTGTAACCATAGAGCCCATATAGCAAATCTTTTGTTCAAGAGTTTATAGATTTATTTAAGAAAGTGAGAGCCTTATGGTCTGTCTGCAACTGAAAGTGGCGACCATCTAGGTGAGCTTCAAATTGCCTGAGACACTCTACCACAGCCAGGCACTCTAACTCAGTGGCAGAATATCTTGATTCACAATCAGTGAGTTTTCTGGAGTAGAAAGCTGATGGCAATTCGACTCTATTTCTGATCACTGACAAGCATCCTCCAATACCAACTGTTGAGGCATCTGTCTGCACAAGTAATTTGTCTGATCCTGTAGGTATGGTAAGAAGTTCTGCACAAGATAACATCGAACATAACTTACTGAAGGAAGCCAGAGACTCCTCAGTCCACACGACTTTCACTGGCTGGGATTTATGAGTGAGAGCATGAAGTGGTTTTGCTATGTCTGAATAATGCCTAACAAATTTCCTATAATATCCACAGAGGCCTAGGAAAGGCTTAAGTTGCTCTCTTATTTTTGGTCTCACATAATTTTTAATACTTGCTGCTCTAGCTTCAGGTATGCTAACTTTCCCCCTACCGACTGTGTGGCCCAAATAATTGACACAATCTTTTCCCCATTCACACTTTGAGGGTTTTGCCGTCAAGTTAGCTTCACTTAATCTCTTTAAGACCTGTTCAACATGATTCAAATGGGACTTTCAATCCTTAGAAAACACTAAAATGTCATCAATCTAAGGAACAGCATGACTGGTCATTCCAGCTAACACACAATCCATAAGTCTCTGGAAGGTAGATGGTGCATTTCTTAGTCCAAAGGGCATTTTTGTGAATTGGAATTTTCCCCATGGAGTTATGAAAGCTGTTTTCTCTTTATCACTTTCCTGCACTGATACCTGATAAAATCCTTTTGCTAGGTCCAGCTTGGTCAAGAATGCTGCCTCTCCAACCTTACTTATAAGTTCATCTACAGTAGGGATGTAGTAAGGGTCATGTGTTGTGACTGTATTCAATTTTCTGTAGTCAACACATAGTCTAATACTTTGGTCTGGTTTAACTATGGGCACTACAGAGCTGGACCATGGACTGGTACTGGGTTCAATAATGCCTAATTCAAGTAGACTGTTTGTTTATTTCTTAACACCTTCAAGTTTATGAGGAGATATCATATATGGTGGTGACCTCACTGGCTGAGCTGTACCAGTATTTATTACATGTCCCACTAACTTGGTATCTCCTGGCTTATCACTGAGAACATGCTTCCATCTACTCTTCACACTGTTCATTTCTGCTTCTTGTACTCTACTTAATCTCTTTCGTGACAAGCGAGGTGGTTTGTCTGTGTCAACATTGTGTTCCTCAGCAGAGACTACTAGTTTGTATACCATCATAGTATATTTCTTAAACTCCTTACAGTTGTTTACATGCACCGCTCTTCCTTTGCCTGGTCTACCTGGTATGCTTAACTTCACATTGACCCCATTAGTCATGCATTCCACCTCAAAAGGGCCTTCCCAATCTTCTGATAACTTCCCAGAGAGACCTGGTGTTCTTAAAAGTATCAAATATCCTGGTTTAAATTCTCTCTTGAGTGTACCTTTGTCATGTTGAGGTCTCTAGCATGCAAACCAGATATTGAGGTTTTCTATCCACTGACACACTGCTATAGACTTGTCTCCTGGGCTTTCTAGTTCTTCAACTAACAAGTCAAGTGGGGATCTAGCATTCTTACCCAACACAATCTCATATGGGGTGAAACCTGTGCTCTTGTTAGGTGCACTTCTGATAGCATACATACAGTACTTTATTTGGCTTGCCCAGTCTATTCCTTTAACCAAGGCTATTCTGAGCATGGGGATCAAGGTTCCATGAAATCTCTCTACTATTCCATTTGATTGTGGATGATATGGGGAGGACTGCAGCTTATGAATCTTTAATTTAGAACACAACTGTTTGAACAATGCAATCTTAAATATTGTTTTCCCTGATCTGACAGCAACTGTCTGGGCACACCGTGTCTGCAAAATAACTCCACCAAACCTTCTGCTACCTCATCTGCTGTTATTTACTTTAATGGCAGTGCTTCAGGATATCTGCTTGCTAAGCATATCATCGTTATTAAGTATTAATAGCCTGACTTAGACCTGGGAAAGGGTCCTACCAAGTCTACAGCTACACTCTCAAAAGGTTCAGTTGCAATAGGTGTTATTCCCGTAGGTGCTTTCTGACATGTCACACAACTTTTACACCATTTCATTATATCTGACATCATACCTGGCCATGTGAATTTCTGAGCTATTACATACTTGCATTCTTGTCACCCATATGACCAAAATTATTGTGAGCTAAAACTAGCACAGACTGCCTGCATTCTTTAGGCACAACTAGTACACAACTTTCACTGCCACTATTCGTTAAAAATTTCTTTTTCATCAGTTCTTTATCCCAAACATAACCATTCTTAGACTGGTCTGCCCATTGTCTCCACTGGTCAAGAGTTGGGTCAGACTTTAACTGTGCAACAAATTTTGTCTTAAACTCATTTCTCGCTGGTTCACCTGGAGGGTCTAAACTAGTTAATAATTCACAATCATTCTCAATGTGCTCAAGAGGAATAGCACATGCTTCATTTACTGAGGTGGACTGAGCTGACAGCTCTTCAACCAAGGCATCAACATCCATTCCTCCCAGCCATTCTACCTCTCTTGAAGTATCTAAGCTATCCAAACCAAGATCTAAGCTATCTTCTGCTAAGACTACACTGCCTGACTCCTCTTCCAAACTGTTTTGCTCAGCCACCTCACTGATTTCATCAACACTCTCTGTATTATTGATACGTTCAATTGGGATTGCAAGTGCACAATCTTCACTCTCTTGCCTTTTTAATTCCTGTTCTGCACATTCCTGTTTTTTTCCTTTGTGCCCTTGTTAATTTCACATACACTTTCTTGTCAGCATGCAACCTGTGAAGTTCAGCTTGTTTCAACGGGTTCATAAAAGTGTCATAATCAATATCATTCCCTAACAACCCTCCATCATATTTATCATGAATATCAACTACTGCAGCTAGGACAGGTATGCACAAGTCCCCTACCTGAATTTCAAGTACTGCAGTGGGGAAAGTGAATTCCTCACCTCCAAACCCATTAAATATTATATGTTCCCCAGTTAATTGCTCTCCATGCACTAGATTCTTAATTATATTATAGTGATGTCAGCACCAGTATCTAGCAAAAATGATGTTTGTATGCCATTCACACAACCATTCACAATGTTAGGAACTGTATTTGAGGTTTCTGAGTTTTTAAGTCTGTATGTGGCTTTCATAGTATACAATTGATTACTGTAACCTCTGCCTTTCTGGGGACAACAATAGGATTTGTGACCAATTTGCTTACATATATGGCATATAGGTAGCTGCTGTTGCTGCTGCTGTTGTGGTCGAGACTGCAATTGCTGCTGGGGGCGGGGCTGCCATTGCTGCTGTGGCTTGAAGTTCTGTTGCCATCCTCTAGACCTATCTTGACTAGGGGAAGTACAGTAATTTTTATATGGTTTAGAACCTTGAAATTTGTTACCCTGCATTGATTGCCTTTTCCCTGCCTCTGTCAGTTTTAGCTTGGGAGTTTCCTTTACAACCCAGGGGATGCAACTCCATATATTGACTTACAACAGAATCTAATTGGGCTTTTGTCAAGGGGTTTGTATTGAGTACTGCTGCAATGCAATCTTCATGATAGGAGGAAAGTATTATCCACATTTCTACTCTCTCTTGCCACTGTGCAGCTGTGTGTGCACCCTTAAACAGCCTGTCCATGTATGCCCTGGCTAGTGTGGACCTGGCACCAAAACTTTCTCCTTTAATTTTAGGATTGAAAACATTCTTTATACATGTTACAAGAGAATCACCATGCATCTCAAGCACAATTTCCTTACAACTATCATAAGCTAAAGCATCTCCAGCTCCTTTATGATTTACCCAATCATGCCGCCATGCTTGACCTTTCAACTGTCCTTGTAAAATATGGGACCATTTATCCTTATTAATGTTAGCACCCCTCATGGCTACTTCAAATTCTGCAATGAATGCAGCTAAATTCATGCCTTGTTCAAACTTTTGAAGGCTCTCTTGTCTTTGATAATATTCACTTACATTGGGTTCCCTACTTCTCCCTGCAAATGCTAATTCTGCCATGGTCTTTATCATATCCTCCATCCTATCCCACTGGAATAGCTCCTCATTACCAGTATTCTTGGGAACTAGTTTCTTCTTGGTATTCTATACCTCCTATAAGTTTCTATATTATCCTGTGGTAGCACATAGTTTCTTAGATAGTCCTGCTTCTTGAGGGAGCCCTGGATGACACAGAAAATGAAAGAAGAGATGGTAAAAGATATAGAACAATTAAAGACACAATAAATATAATTAAACTGTCCTTTAGTTTAAGGTGAGTCCTGCCACGTCTGCAGTGATGAGGATGAAGCACTTATATAGAAGTAAGATGCTTGCTCAAAGTAGGAGGAGAATCCCGCAGTCTTTTCCTGGTATGCACCGTCTGTGAATTTGCAATGTCTCTCTCCACTTACACGTTCAATGCGCAAATAACGTAAAAATGTTCGCTGGTTTTGTCAGTTCCTTTAGTGTTTCTCGTTTGACACTCGCCGTAAAACCTGCGCCGCAGTTGCAGTCAGAAGAAAATGTTCAATAATTCGTAGGAGAATCCCGCAGTATTTCTCCACTTGCTCACTCAATTTCAGGGTAGCTATCTTCCCTCTTCTTCAGAATTTTTACACTTCTCGAGGGTAGGTCGTAACCGCTGCCACCAGGTTCGGGCTCTCTGCTTCTTTGGCTAGGTTCACCCAATAATGCTATAATAGTTTCCTGGTCAGTTCAAGTTTTAACTTAATTTTGATATATCCAAATAAAGATAATGAGTGAGAGTGTTTCAATCAAAGAGTCAGACTCATGACTGTCCCTGGTCAGCCCTTTTATAGACTGCCAATGGGATCACAAGAAAACAGAATATAATGAAAAACTGACCAATCACAGAGGTGATAATGAATTATTAAAGTAACCAATCAAATGAGAAAACAAACATTCACACAAATTGTAACAAGTAACCTAGGCAACATTAAAATGATACATAAAATACAGCTGCTACTACAACTATTGAAACTAACACACAAACAATGTACAAACATACATGTACATACAGAATAAATGCTTGACAATAAGTTAAAAATACTGTTGTGGGGTGTGGTCCCCACATAAGGGAACCAAAGACATAAAAATGATCTTACAATGGAAAAGAAGTATTGAACTTTGGTTGATGAAAAATCACAATTGTAAGTACTGTTACAAGAAGTGTTGAAATAGGAAACAAAAGCTGGAGTATGAGCAATCACAACAATCAAAAACTGGTATGATAACATAGTTAATTAACACAAGACACCATATACACTCCTGAGGTGGTTGCATACTAATTTGATATTGTATGTAAAGAAAGTCGTCGCCCTATCGTCTACTGGAGAGCTCAGTCTGCAGAGCTGCTGTTATTCCCAGTTGGCCAGTACAGTATGTTTGTTCAACTTCTTCTGACTCTCTTCTTCAGTTTTGTGATGAAGGAGAGTGAAGCACAAGGTAAACAAGGAATTTTAGTTAGTGTTATTCTATTATAACAGTTTTACTCAACCTTGTAAAGTAGGAATAGCAATTATTGATCTTGTTTCTAGTTTGTGTTTACGTACACTCTTTTGAGGTTATGAACAAGGTATTTGACAAGGTAAATGCAAAATCTTATTTTCAGTTAGAGATTTTTCTAAATAAACTATAGTACTCATTAACTATTCCAAGATTAAGATAGTGAGCTTGATATTTTAAATCCGACACAGTGTAAACTTCTCAGATTTTGACATGATAGTTGTATGCCCAGGTCGTTACTATGCCATTGATTCTGTCTCTATAGTATTTTTTGGCAATGACTCAGAGAAATAATCATACACCAGGTACACATTTTTTTGTAATACATGTGGTTGGCTGCTTCTTAAAAACATTAAGTATCAATAGCAAATACTCAGAATACATAAATATATTTATATTTAAATAGTATATAATGTGTGCATAATAAAAATGGTAATTGAGATTAGTACATGCAGTCTAGATGTTATTTGTAAGTTTAGCCTGTTCTTTAGTATGGTCTGGACTCTATATGAAAATGTAAGAAACATTAAGAACCCAGGGTTGACTGGTGTCATATAATAATAGAAATAATTTTTTTTGTTTTTATTCATTAACTAATTGTAACTTTAAGGCTTGTTTTTTGCTAGTGTTGACAATAATAACTACAATCATTAGAATTTTTTGTAAAATGTTTTTATTCTAAACATTTTTAATAAATCAGTTTCATTTTTCCTTGAAATACGAATTATTTACTTATTTCATTAATACTGGAAAAAAATATCTTAGTAATTTTTTTTTTGGTTTTAACAAGCTAAATATTTTTCTTCCTCATTTTAGCAGTCCATTTCAGCTAAAGAGTAACAGAATTATTACATGATTGAATGTAAACTTGTTGGGAATAAATTGCAGTAAAGCATTGTACAATTAGCAGCTATAATTCACTCATTCTTAAAAGAGCCGTCCAATACAAAATCCTAGATGTGCCGCCCACGAGGAACATGAAAGAATTTTGGTATAAACAACATACCAAGATAGCCAAAAGCACCAAGCTGAACAGAAAAATAATTTTGAGTGAAAGTTGCTGATGCACACTTGCGATGAAGTTACATTGATTTAGAGTACTACAAGCCTCATAATTAGTCACTAAGGTTTAACCTAGTTATTTAATTGAGCAGTACCTAGGGAACCTGCGATGGAGATTCCAGCACAGACCACATATCCAGCCAAACATGACACAATCCCACTCTCACTATAACTGTTTATTTAACTAATTTTGTTTATTTCATTACTATTAGTATTAGTTTATTAGCAGATCACTAATTAGTATTCATAAGGTTCACTTCACCATAAAACTAATTCAAACTTTCACTTAGTTGGCAAGTATGCAAGAACCTGAGTTTGAGTACAAGAACTAAAAGACTGACTGTTGCGGTATGCCTGCCAGCAAGTTTATATAGAAAACCAGCTGACACACCCCTATTCTGAGTGAGCATGATAAAGAATTAACAGGAGCTAAAATCTGGCAAAATATACGATAAAAGATTGGTTGCAATAATGGACCCGAAAGCTCCGGGACAGTCCAGGATTTATCACTTAGTCACTGTCCCGCTGAATTGTACTCTTTCTATTGTTCGTCCTGGAAATGATAAACTTTGTATCTGTTTACTATGCATGATCTGCCAAACTACCGAATGCTTCCACTGTTCTAAAATTTGGAGTGTTTACTTGATTCTAGAATTTTTTTTTTTTTTTTGTTTCTTATATGAATAGCTATATCGATTCAATCTGAAGACAGTGACCGCGCGGACTTCGGCGACCACTTAGTGGCTTTAAGATTATAAACTGTTGTTGTTTGGTTAGATTTCTTTCTTTTCGAAATACGTATAGAATATACTGCTATATCAATTAGCTTGGTAATTCACTATGTTTACTGAAGCATAGTATAATAATGGCAAGCACACTCGAAGTGTACTCCTAAAAGAAATAATATATAGTTGAACCATAAATTTGCAGCTAAAAATGTTTTAATTACTATTAATAGTTATCATCAATCCGACTGGACCAACTTATGTTCCTATCAACACTTCACTAAATATCACGTGCCACTCTGAAAGAGGAATAGTTGGTTGGTCTATAGCAATAAATAATGGTAGTGCAACAAATTTGAATCTTGTAATACAGGAAGTATCCAATATTTCTGGTATTACTGGAAGATATTTAAATGGAATGATGTCTACATTTGTTATATCAGTTAATATCTCAGAAAGTTCTATGCTAGAAATAACATGCATCAGTACAGATGACAGCTTCATGCGTGTTGAGAGCACAACTCACATACTGTTTTATGGTAAGTCCATATTTATGGGTATTAGCCTATTTCATTGTTATGTTTTGCTGGTATATGAGAAAATATGAGTTAGACTACTTGGTTATGCATGCCTTGTTTAAGTATACCATACATGTATATTATTATGACAGTGATTCAATTGTCCTGACTGCCTGTCTCTAATGGTCTGATTTTGGAGAGTATTTACAATTATCACTTGATTTAACTATGAGCTTACTCAGAACAACTATTGAAATGCAGCTGCGCTATTTTTTTTTAGTTTTGGGTTGGATTTGGAGGAAATGCGAAGCTCTCAGCTCTGGGTTAAGTATCACCTTTTGTGGATAACGCTCCCTATTATCAAATCATGATCACTTGAGCTTCTTCTCTTATGACGACAGTGTTTACATTTGCCATTTTCATGATTAGAAAAGCCTATAAATTATGTTTTTGGTCTGAGATGGTCTGGTAATAGTTAGCTAGTGTGTAGTAATGCTGAGGGTTTGCATCTTTGGTGCATTAATGGAATCTACCACTACTCTGGAAAAACAATAACACAGTAATTCCATATTTGTTAGCTAATTGTGAACAGCTAATACTTGTACTTTTAAGAACTGAATGATGCCTTCCTATATAAGGTGAGTAAAGAGTTTGACCATTAATACAGATCTTATTATGGCAAAAGTTAACATCCGTCATCTATCTGATATTAGGTTAAATATTACCATGATAATTATTTGAATTACTTGTGTACACTGGTTCGCTTGCCATTTGTACACAAGCATATCACTAGTACATAAGTAAACGTGGAATTAAAACGTGTAACTTTTTTGGTTTCAAAATAAAATGAGACTTCTCAAGGTGTAATAATAACTATTGTTACTAATAAAGATTATATTATTATGTTATAATTATAATATTGAATAATTTTCTTTTTTTTCTATAGTCATGTATAAAATGTTGTTGCTGCCACTGTAGTTGTTGCTCTTCTTGTTCTCCTTGAGCCAAGCTAAAAATCCTTACTAATAGTTCAAGATAAAGAATATGATAACTAAATTTTATTTTTTAATAGCAACATAAACTAGAAATCATATCCAGTTTGGTCATTGATATGACAACTGTATGATTCCATTATTTAACTATTACAAATCTTAATGTCAAATTTACATTAAAAAATAAAACACTAACGTCATAATATATTAAAAAACCTGGTATGCCGTAACTTGTATTAAACAATTAATGTATCTGCAGTTTTCATGAATATTTATAATATTATGTCAGGCATTCCAGCTCCACCAACTTTACTTAGTATATTTATTGAAGACAATTTTCTGATGACATCATGGGATTATAGAGTCATACCTAAAGTATCTGTTAATTTCACTATTACTTTCACATTCTTAAGTCCAAGTCAATTGAAAGACATCACTGAGTATGTGACTGATACTGACTCCTATAACTTCACACTGGAAGGAGTGAGGTCATGTGATCCCTTTACCATTTGTAACACAGCTACTAATATAGTGGGACAAAGTCCACCTTCATGTGTAAACAAGACTCTACCTTATATACATTCTCCAAATGATATTGAATATTCATTAATAAGAGTTGGGGATTCCTACTCATTAAACCTTACTATTCAGGTAGTTATATACAATATTATACAATAGTAGCAAATTGTATTTTCTCTGTTAATATTTAGATGTCAGACTGTCCACTAGATGGTAACAATTTGTTGTTTGCTTTGCTTCAAAGTCAAAATGCTACTCTGCCCACATTGCAATCACAATTTATTGTATCTAACTTGATGTCGACAGTTATAATTCCGGGATTAAGCATAAAATCAGTTTACAATTTAACTATTATATCTAACAACAGTTTCGGAATAGCATTCTCTGAATCTCGGCAATTTTGTGAGTTTATAAAAATTTGCTCAATTTAGAATGTCATTTTGAATCATTATTCTGTATTAGGTACAAATGACATTGAAGGAGTTAATATTTGTTCTACAATGAGGACTGGAATATATAAATGATCATGTGACTATATCATAGGGTGTAATTATAGTGGATGTTCCTATGAATTATCATCAACTAATAGTAATATCAATGGTTCTATAAGAGGAAAGAATTATGAGTTAGTTAATATTGATGTAAATACACAATATAACCTCACACTCACTGATATCAATGGAGATGATGTGATTTTAATACAACAATTGTATGTTCACTTCATTTTTTTATGTTCATCAGTAACAAGTTAGGAAGACAAAAACATTTTTGTGGTAACTATTATTCATACTATCAATGTGTTTACGTAGGTGCCGAAACTACAACTTTCAGTTTTGCAACAATTGATAATAATAGCATATTAATTATATCTATAACAGTTGGAGTATTGGTACCCGTTTTGATGATAATAGTAATATTAGTGGCCTTTGTCACCTTTGTACTTTTCATCAGAAATGGTAAGATACAATGATATGGCAAGGATTATTACATGAATGATTGTGTTGTCAATAGATAAGTTTCCATGTAGATCAAGAAGAAAGTAAGTATCCAAAAGATTCACATGTCAATAATTTATTAAACTTTACTTGTATGCAGATCTGATGCAAGGAAAACAAAAGCTGCAGATGTACGTATGTAAAAAAAGAAAAATATTTTAGCTGCACGTGTCAATAAAATACAATTATTGCATTTGATCTTGTAGAGTTCTATAATATTTGTGGTATTCTAAAAGCAATGTTTATGTACATTATTGAGAAAACATGTTAAAATACATTACAGAAGGTGAGAAAATTATAATTAATAATTTGTGATATGCTTTCACATTATATTTAGATTTCTCTTCAGTATGACAAGAATGCATCATATGGTGTAGTTAATGTCGTATCTACTCCATCAACTGATGACTTCACCTGTGAGACTAATCTGTCATATGACATTGTGGAGAAGAAAGATCATTCCACTATATCACAGTCTAGTCCTGTTCCACTTTATGAAAGCGTACATTAGAACTAAGTTAGATCTTCATGACAATGATACACTTACATATTTTGTATTAATATTATGTTTTTTTTATGGTAAGTTTATAAAACTTGGACAAAAATTACAATTTATTGTAATTACTATTGTTAGTTTAACCAATGAGAATTTGTTGCAGCTTAAACTAAGCTTAAGTATATATGATGTTGTTGAGTTTCTGCATCTTCTTTTTATGATAATAACAAAGAGTGTGACTGCTTATTATGAACCAGCAATCCTTTAATTATTGTAGATCTTGGAAAAATACGATTTAAATTTTTGTATATACTTATCTCTACATGAATAGTCTCCAGTAATCTGTTTTGGAGACTCATCATGCTGTTTATATAATAGAAAAATAACTTTCAATATAGCTAAATATGTACTGTAATATTATACTTTTGTCACAAGTAACAACTAGCTACATATACGATGTGATGATGTTTTTGGTATGACCTACTTGGCTGAACTCATTACTAAGGGACAATGTAGATTGTAAACTGTAAATTGTATTTTGCTATTTGTGTAAACTAATCATATGTGTGTAAGAAATGATACAGTAACAGGAAATACAGGAGGTAATACATGATCTTAATAATTAGAAACCAGTATAATAATATAGTGAATAGACATAAGACATCACCATAACATAAAAAGTTGCTTTGATTATAGTATTTTTACAAAATGCTGTATTACATAAGCATAACTATACTTCAGTGTCAATATAAATTATTGTTAACTGACCAAGCATTCTTTATTCAAGAAGAAAACTTTCAATATGATGTGAACAATGCATACAAAACTTATTAGAGAAGGGAAATCTTACTTCTTGGCTTTCTTTATACAAACCAAATTTTTGGTTCACTTCACTAGTATATAATACAGAAGAATATTTAAGTCTAAAATGAAATTGAAGCCCTGCTAGCCACTTACATGTCTTACATCGGAATGTTAATCATGAAACTCGTAAAAATGAAATAATAAGAGCTATGTTAGCAAAAGAATTGACATTAAATAACTATGAAATGAATTACTATTTATGTCATGAAGGAAGAATTTTGTGACCTTAATGTATTTATAATTAAATTTTCACTATAGAAATAGTTAAATGTACGCATTATTGAACTTTTATATCTATTATTAATCGTGACTGTCATGTCACTCATAATACACTATGCTACTTCGTTAAAATACAAGGAGTAAGCACCACACTTTACTAAAGTAAAACTTTGGGAAGCTATCATACAAAAATGTAAAATTTAGCATAACAGTGTACTAAAATTTGTGTTATCAAGTTAAAGTATCATATTCTATTTCATTGTTTTCTATAAAGTTTCAAAAAACCTTATAATTTTAATCACTTATCATTATCATCATAACCGTGAAGTTAATAAAATTATTAATGATTACAATTAATGATTTCTTACTATGGACAGACTATTATTAACTATATCATATTAACTTGTTTTTACAACAGTAGTTGTATATGAAAAACTAATTGCATGAATCAGAATGTGATAAGGCCTATTATTTCACAAACACAAATTATAAGTAAGCTAGGCCAGCTGCATTTTATTAGCTTAACATAGGGTAATGAGCTTGGGGTAAAACAGACATTTGACTCACTTACTCCTGGATTATTCTGGGGTTATCAGTGTGTTGGCAAAAAATTGGGGATTTTAGGTTCACTTCACTACTATATATTACAGAAGGATGTTTAAGTCTATAATGAAGTTGAAGTCCAGCTAGCCACCTGCATGTTTAACATCAGAAGGTCAATCATGCAACTTATAATAATGAAATAATATGAGCTATATAAACAACTAATTGTCATACACAAGGTATGAAAATGAATTATTTATTATACCATTAAAGATGAATTGGGTGACCTCAATGTATTTATAATTAAATTTTCACCATAGAAATAGTAAAATGTACCCATAGTTAAACTTCATCATCATCATGACTGTCATGTCGCTCATAGTGTAAGTTCATTACATGTGAGGAGTGAACACCACACTGAAGTAAACTTTGGGAAGCTATCACGTTTACAAAACTTTAAAAATTTAACCCATAAGTGCACTAATAGTTTTTGTTTTTGTGTTAAAGTAACATATTCTATTTCATTGTGTTTGATAAAGTTGCGATAACATATTATTTACAAGTACCACAGCATCTAAGTGATAATTAGGAAGTTATTATGAAGAAAGTGATATCATAGCAACTGTGTCGTATTGATCTATGGCAATGAGAAATTGAAAAAAAAATTAACCCACTCACTGATGTTACTGCTGTGCTTATTTTTAATAGTGAAGCCGATATTTTATCAAATAATATCACTGCTACTTCATAAATATTGGACTGTTGATCACATATCATTCAGTATTTCATCATCACCTTGACAATATTACTTTAATGTAGTGAATTTTCGTTTGTTATCAATAATATTACTTTTTTGTGTAATGACAATTATAGCATAGATGAAAATAAATAGGAGCAGTGTAGATCATTTTATCAGACATAAAAATGGCGGGTAATCAGGCAATCACAAAATACATTTATTCAAAGGAAACATTACAGTGTATGTCTTAATATTTATGCTATATTAAGCTTGACAGAACTTTAATGTTTTCTTACAACAAGCTATAATAGTCTCCACTTTGACTATAGAAATGATAAACTTTACATTGCATTATAATAACATGCTTACAATACATTGTACACACAACCCAATAGTGTATTATTGGGTAAGTCAGTCATGTTGACACATTGTAAACTGTCATACTGACTTCATGAATACTCTATTGGTGGTCACTATAGCATAAATCATCTGTATTTAATGATTTTGGTGTCACAAACTTGGAAGTAAGAGATTATTCACATGATCTTCCCCTAATTTTGTCCAATAATTGTGTCTAATGGCAGTTCTTTTATTGATAGCTTCCTATCTAGGTCCTATTAGCTTGAAAACCATATTTCCAAGCATTAGAGGGTCAAAAACTTCACACTTTTTACATCTTAGAGACTTTTCAGTAAACATGGATTACATTTTTGTATTGCACTAGAAACATAAATGATGAAGATGAACGGGCTAGCATCAGAAAAATAATTCATTTTAACCCTTAAGTTATGCAATCTATTATGTAGCATTATAATCCATTTTTCTAGAATATTTTCAGTGCTGTGACAAATGTTTGCAAAATTTCAATATTACAATCGTATTGCTCAATTTTTAAATGTTCTTTTGTTTTCCGAAATATAATGTATAAAGAGGTAAACATTTAATTTCTTTTTTTAATTATGAATAAGAAACTTCTCACCTGGCTGAGACTCTCAGCACCATACAAGTAAAAGAGAATATTCATAGCTTTTTCTGCTTTCAGTTACAATAACACTAAACAGGAGACTCTCAGCATCATACAGGTAGCTAAAGGAGAATATTCATTGCTTTTTCTGCTTTCAGTTACAATAAGACTAAACAGAGGTGCTGGGTGAGTTTTTAGATAATGTTCAAAAAATATGTGTAAAAACATAAACTACAAAAATAGATTAAACAAACAAAATAATGAATATTATTAGTTCATGTACTACGTGTGTACATAAACTGATGAAATTATAAAACTTACTTGTACTTTTCAAACATATAAGCATTTAATTACCAAATTCAATGTAATAATATTTCATTTCTTAAATAATTTTAAGGATCATTTATGAAAATACTACAAAGTATACATTTGTAATATTGGATTAATTATAATATGGGGCCAGATAATCTTGTACAGCTTAGCATTTTAATTATCTCTGGTTCTTTCTGAATTTAAACAGTTTTCTTCTCTTTTTTTGTATTTTTAACTTGTAATTACACTAAACTTGTAGATTTGTTGCAAAAATTGTTCATGTACTAAAACATAAATACATTGAGTCTTCAGCATGCTATTATATTATTAATAATATACGCATTGCTTAATACTGAGAATGGACAAAAAAGGAAGTTTGAAACTAAAAGACTTGGCTTTAGTCATAGTCTAAAAACTATTTTAAACTCTTAAGATATGGCAGTTCAATGTGAATGTCATGGAAAGGAAACTGATTGTTTATATACTGATTGGTAGCATGTTAATGACATGAGGTGTAATGGTGATGTATATTTGGCTAGTAGCTAGAATTTGTATTAAATCATAGGAAACAATAGTTAGAAATCATAAATTGCCACAATGGTCATAAATAATATTAATTTGGGTTGAATTTTAATAAAATATATGTCAATGTATTGTTTTTAATTCTTAATGGTATCACAATTGTCCATGTACAAAATAACATGTGGTTCACTCACTTTTGTACTTTATTATAATTATTATTAATTAAGTAGAAAAGTGATAGTGGCTTTGTTTAATTTTACACTATATCGTAAGGTTTACTTTAGGTACATCAGAAGAAATAGATTTTAGTTCCATGATAAATGTTTAACACAGGAGATTTTATATACTTTTATATGTATAGGATGTCACATTAAAATACTTACATGTAATGAGAAAATGTCACTTAATAATTGTTTTCTCCTAATCAAATAATAGATACTTAAGTGCCTGTAGTTAGCTACTGTCAAACTGCTTTCAACAAAATCAACAAAGATCACTAGAGGGAAATGTCATTGATGAGATTTGTAGCTAGCTGTTTGTCAATAATAACTACCAGCTAATTGCATTATTTTGCCTAGCTAGCTAGCTACCTTATGTGCAGTTCAAGTTAGTAATAATTATATAAAGAATTATAGTTGTAATATTAAAAAAGTAAGTCGGGTGTCTTATGCAGATGCACTTGAACATGAGATAACTATGACTAGAACTGACTAAACTGAATGATTTCAAATCATGACTATTAGAGCCTTGTTTTAGCTAGCCAACATTAGTTTCAATGCTGACTCTGTGCAACACAGGTCAGGCTCATGTCTTTAAAAAAAAAAAGCTTATTATGCTAGCATTACACAAGCATAAATTTGGCTACTAGCTATGCCCCAAATTATGCTAAAGCAAAAATGTTCAGGCTAATTTGCTAGCTAAGCAGAGGCATTCTTTTGTTTTGTAAACTTTCAGAATAACATGCATATGCTCTGCAAAGGAGGTTCTCGTGTGTGTATGTGTGTGTATGTGTGTGTGTGTGTGTTGTGTGGTGTAGTGGTTGTGTCCTGGGCTCAGGGCCCGTGGTCCTGAGTTCAAGCCCAACTCAGGCAATTTTTCCATCTGATTTCCATCTGCCTCCCACCAGCCCCACCAGTTCACCCAGCTGTGATTGGGTGCCTGGCATTTGCTGGGGTGCAAATTCAAGGCCTTTTCTCATGAAGCAGCAATGGTCCAGGTGGGACTTCGGGTGCCCACACCACTTGCTGTGAGGAAAGGTCTGTTCTCCTGCGAGTTCCTAGCCCGGCTCCAGGAGCTTTGCTTGCACGGCTCACAGTGCCTGCTTAGTGCACAGGCATCCTGGCTCTGCCAGGTGCGCGTGACCGCCTAGCGGCAGCAAGAGAATTTGCATTTTTTTTTTGTGTGTGTGTGTATGTGTATGTGTGTGTGTGTGTGCATGAGTGTGAGTACAGATATAGTTGGTGATGAGTTAGTATGTATTATATATATATATACACATGTTATTTTAATCATGAAAATGTCTTAATGAGGACTTTGGTATGGTTTTTGATAATGAGTTTGGTATGGTATTTGATGATGAGTTCGGTATGGTTTTTGATGGTGAGTTTGGTATGGATTTTTGATGGTGAGTTTGGTATGGATTTTTGATGGTGAGTTTGTTATGGATTTTTGAGGGTGAGTTTGGTATGGGTTTTTGGGGTAGAGTTTGGTATAGTTTTTGAGGAATAAGTAGGTATGATTCTTGATCGTAAGTTTGGTATGGATATTTTGGTGATGATGATGATAGACTAGAGTGTTTCTAGTCTATCATAAGAACCCCACTTTGGTAAACTAATGAATTTTGAAATAAGTATTGAGATGAAATTAGATATTTCATTAGAATTTTGGATTGAAAAAAGTATGTGAATTGGATACTAAGAATAGCATTTTTGTCCAGAACGGCTTTCCATACTTAAGAGCAACTTGTTACAAGTGTTGTGTATGTCAGCCATAAGCAATCTCTATCTTTCTATTTATATAACTTAATCACTATGATACTGAAAATAATAATAATATAAAAGAATGTAATTGTTTTATTTCAAAGTTTGTGAGGTAAATTTGGTACAAATAATGTCGTCATAATTATGTAGTTAAAGTTTTATAACAAATCATGCTATACTATTTGTATCAAATTGTTAAGTTGTATTAAATACTCAAATTTATCACTGATGTTTGTTCATATTCACTATTACTTGTAATGTATTAAAATTATTATCATAAGCTTTCAGAAATCCACAAGTTTTACACTCTTCACTGAACAAGTTGTGATCTCCAGTTGAGCTCAATTATTTAGAATAATTCATTAAGAAGTTAATACCTCTTTTAACATGACATCATTACCTTTTCTTTCTGCCAATGAAAGCATATAGTAGTGCAATAAGAGTATTTTAATATCTAATTTGACCTCTTGCCAAAGTTGTTCAACCCCATTGACCAATGAAGAGGACTTTGGCAAGAACTAAACATCAGATTAAGCCTTATTAGACTACATTGGCTAGGGGTTTCTTATTGACCTGAGCTGGTGCAGTATAATGGAGGTTCTAGCTGAGGCTATGCCAGTAGTGTGAAAATCAGTCATTTCAATTATTGTTCTTTTTAGAAATAGACTGGAACTTTCTATTTTTACCAGCTCCCAGCTCATAGAAGTGCAGAGGTAGGACTAGTTAATAATATTTGTACGCAATTTTATAGACGCCCACACACAATTAAACTGGACGTAAGAAGTACACATTTTATACGTTCCCAGGAATCCTGGGGAAAGATACCAAACGGAAGCGTTAGGGTAACCAGACCATTCCTAGCGGAGCGATTAGGAAGGGTCTGGCCCGTGAGACTAGTGCAGCTACATGAGCAGATATTATAGATATTGTATATACTGATTTTTAAGTTGTAATAATATACCAGTATGTGTCATTTGTCTATACAGTGAAACCGAAGTCTACATTGGTGGGGGAGGGGAGAGATTTTGACCCTTACAGAGTTTGCTTCTGTTATCATTAAGTTTCGTTACATCAGTTGTTGCCAAGAATTTTTTTTCCTGATACTGGTGGGCGTATCACATGACTGTGGCGATTTGGGTAATGACAGAAAAGTTGTCGCTTGTAGATCATTATGCAGGTAGTGTCTCACCGTTGTTGTTTGAAAGTTTGTGAAGGCCTTCCAGATACCGCGAGAAGCAATCCGATGTCACAGCTAAAATTGCTGGTTCTCTATTTGGCCCAGTCATTAAGTCAAGGTAGGTGGTTCTCATTGTTTTTGATTGAGAATAAGCTTCAGTAGCTAGGGATTGTGTGAAAGCTGAAAACTGTATGTATATTATAATACATACTTAAAATGGAATAACTGAAGACCTTGTTTTACTGCCATACAAAGTTATCTTGTAAGAATGTAACTCTGCCTACTCTTCTCATTGAAACATACTTTCAAGCCCACTCAGCAGTAAACTGTGGGTCTGTGGCCATATTGTATCACTGTTGCAAGTATCTGACACTGGACGTTGAGCAATGGCCATTTCTATATAGGCTCAGTTAATCATGAAAATAAAAGCACTTGTATATACTTCTTGCTATTTTTTTTAGTTGAGATTATCCCGATTGGCCCACTCTATGTTCCCGTCAATACACAGAGGAATATCACATGTCATGTGGAAGGACCTGATCCTATAGAGAGATGGGGCATAATTCTGAATAATGGAACTGGACTTTACTTCAGACCAGCATTTAATGAAGAGTCTAGTATTCCTGGTATTATTGGAAGTTATGTGAATGGAGAACCTAATACATTATTAATAATAGTAAGCACAACAGAGACATCTGTGACAGGATTGAGTTGCTTCATTATTGTGAATTTTGAGCCAGCTCCAAGTACTATAAATATGACTATTTATGGTGAGTAATAATGCATTGTTAAAATGATCTTTATAGTAGCAAAAAATGTAATTTAAACATTAATATGGAAAACAATATAGTTTTTTTTATAGTAAGCAATTAGTCTGGCATTAAAAATGAATGAACTCTCAAAGTGCTCACATGTTATTACACATCACTATCCCATACAGTGGAACAATTTGCAAAAATGAAACTAATTGACACATTTATGACTTACATCCAGGCTACAAATCTAGACAGTTTGGCCAACTTTGTTTTGTATCTAAAGTATCTTTTTTAAACTGTTTTAGGCCGATTTCTACCTGCTGAATCCAAATATAATGAGATCTAGATGCAAAATGTGAGCATTTCTTGAGAATTAAACTTTAGAAAGCTCCCTTGACTTTTTAATATGAAGTAAATCATCTCTTCTACCATTCACTCTTAGTATTAAGCCATAGTAGCTTCTAAATGAAATTTAATGATTCCCTAATGTACCTTTGTATTGACATTAATGTGGTAAGTGCCTGTTTGTGCACTGTTATTTTTATTTATGTGCAGTTATTTTTATATGGTAATGTCTATCACTTTGTTTGTGTCCCCTGCAAGTAAGCAATTTTATTTTTGTTTAGGCTTTAAGTTTAGAAATGCTTTTTTTTCAAGTTCAAAAAAGTTGTTTTACAGCAAGTGGTTGATATGACATTGATACCCTTTCCCATACTCAATTTCATAAACACATTTCTAAATAGATTTTTTTATTGAACAAAAATACGAGAAAAAAGACAAATGAAGTCTACTTGACATGACCTGTGACTGGAGACCATACTCTCTAGCAAGATCATGACAATAATATGTGCACAATCACTTTCTGCTGTCTTGCACTCAATTCTTATATAATTATAAAAAAAATACAATTATGAGTTGTGTAGCACAAGCTGGGTTGATGGACGTAGCTTCAAAGTGCGTGGGGTAATGAGGCGGTGGTACCATGTGCCGCACACTAGTGTACTCCCATCAAACCATTAGATATTTCATGAAAAAGTAAACTTTAATGAATTCTGCTCAATAAAAGTTGTAAGTCATGATAAAATGGATTCCAAAAAAAAGTAACTTTTAATTCGTTTCTACGAGTTCCATAGCAATGTTTGTGTGTTTAATGTAGTCTGTTTATATTTGTGAGTATGCATCAACATTGCTTCATATAACTTGCTGGCTTTTCATCAGGACCATTAAGTCTTCATTTGGTAATCCAAGAAGCTAAAGACTACTGAATTGCCATGAAGCAGCAGTATTGTGCTAAGAAGCTTAACTTTCATTAGTTTTGAAAATTGAATTATATTCACATGAGCCGATCAATATCATGAAGTTTAATGCTCAAAGGTGGTGGTATATTTACAAAGTGTAATAAACTTGTATTGAATTACCCCCAACCCCTTGTTCCCTTAAAGCAATAAATATGAAGGGCCAGAGACCCCTACCCACCCCTCCCGTTCTTCACCACTGACATAATAGTAAACATGGTTTAAAATATTGACTTAAATGATTTTTTTAATTTCAATACTTTATAAGTACAAACAATATAGATGAATTCTCAAGTAGTCATGCCTTAGTGCTGAGACACACAAAGTCCTGGAAGAATGCAATGACATAATTTATTTATATTAAACTAATTGCAGGCATCCCAGATCCTCCCAGTGAATTGAGAATATCTTTGAATGATTATTCATTGATGACTTCATGGGATTATAGAATCATTCCTACAGTATCTGTTCATTTCACTATTACTCTCACATTCTTGAGTCCCAGTCAATTGAAAGACATCACTGAGTATGTGACTGATACTGATTCCTATAACTTCACACTGGAAGGAGTGAGGTCATGTGATCCCTTTACCATGTGTATCACAGCTACTAATATAGTAGGACAAAGTCCACCTTCATGTGTAAACAAGACCCTACCTTACATACCTTCTACAAATGATATTGAATATTCATTATTTAGAGTAGGGGACTCCTACTCATTAAATCTGACAATACAGGTACTTATATGTTATATTATACAGTAGTAGCTGATTTTAATTACTTTGTTAAATGTTTAGACGGCAAATTGTTTGCTAGATGGTAATAATATGTTGTATGCTTTGCTTCAAGCTCAAACTACAGCTCAGCCTACATTGTCATCAGAAGTTGTTCTATCTAACTCAGTGATGACAACATTTTTTTCTGGTTTAAATGTAAGCTTAATATACAACTTAACTATTATATCAAACAACAGCTTAGGAATAGCATGCTCTGAATCTCAGCAATTCTGTAAGTTTATGAATATTTGCTAAGCATACATCCATTATATGTAGATATTGTCTCATTATTAGGTACTAATGACATTGAAGGAGGTAATATTTGCCCTACAATGAGTGGAAATTATAGCATATCATGTGACTATATCATAGGATGTAATTATAGTGGATGTATCTATGAATTATCATCAACTAATAGTTATATCAATGGTTCTATAATAGGAAAGAATTATGAGGTAGTGAGTATTGATGTACACACAAAATATAACCTCACTGTCACTAATATAAATGGAGATGATGTGGTTATGTTACGGAAACTTGATATTGAATCCATTTTTGTGTGCTCTGTTATGACAGGTAATGCAATTCACTGATACTACATATTCTTATTTAATATTGTGTTATATATACAGAACCAAATGTTACTGATGATAAACCAACCATTGCTACAAATAGAAGCAATGTAGTTGTGATAGTTGTATGTATAGTGGTAGTTATTGTGGCTATTATCGTGGTCATATCTGTTATCCTACTAATGATTTACCTGCACCACCATGGTAAGCCAAATGATTTTATATTTATGAATTATCATCAGCTAAATAGTAATATCAATGGTTCTGTAAGAAAGGAGATGATTTCAATACAACAAATGTATGTTCCCTTTTTTATGCTCAGTAGTAACAGGTTAGGAGGACAAAAAATATTTTTGTGGTAACTATTATTCATATGATCAATGTTTTTAAGGCAGGTGCTGAAACCACATCTTTAAGTTTAGCAATAATTAATAATAATAGCATTGCTGTTTTGGTGCCTTTTTTGATAATTATAGTTATACAGGTGTCTTTTGTCTCTTTTTGTATTTCGAATTAGAAATGGTAAAATACAATGATATGGCAAGCATTATTACATGAATGATTGTGTTGTCAATAGATAAGTTTCCTTGTAAAACCGGCGGAAGGTAAGTATCCAGCAAACTTTTATGTCAATAATTTACTAAAATTTACTTGTATGAAGATCTGATGCAAGGAAAACAAAAGCTGCAGATGTACGTATTTAAATACAAAAAATATTATAGCTACATGTGTCAATATAATTCAATTATTGCATTAGATCTTATAGAGTTCCATAATATCTTTGATATTCTACAAGCATTCCCTATGTACATTATTGAGAAAACATGTTAAATTACATTATTTTAATTAAATAGAAGTAGTAATATAACTAAATAGGTAGCCAAAAATATGTGACTTTAAATGAGCTGATATTCAGTTGTTTTAACTTTAATTTATTCATCAAATATATCTATATTAAATACAGATTAACTGAAACACTTATTAAATCGGCAAATAAAATTAGAATGAGAGAAAATAATAATTAATAATTTGTGATATGCTTTCACGTTATCTTCAGATTTCTCTTCAGCATGACAACAATGTATCATATGGTGTAGTTAATGTCATATCTACTCCACCAATTCAAGAATTCACCTGTGAGACTAATCTGTCATATGACATTGTTAAGAAAAAAGATCATTCCATTGTATCACCGTCTACTCCTACTCCACTTTATGAAAGTGTACAATAGAACAAAGTTAGATCTCATGACAATGATTCACTTACATGTTATAATTTGTCAATAATGTTGGGTGTTTTTTTTTTATTAGTTTATAATTGCTGAACAAAAATCACCACTTATATTATTATCAGTTATGCAAATGCAAATTTGCTGCAGCATAAACTAAGATTTAATTGTTTTTGCGTCTTCCTCTTTGTGATACTGGCTAAGAATGTGACACTTAGTTAACAAACATAAAACAATCCCATTTTTAATGCATAGATTTGGAAAAATACAATTCAAATTTTTGTATGTACTTATTCTTACATGAGTATTCTCTAGTGATCAGTTTTTGAAACTCATCAAGTTGTCTATATATTAGAAAAAATTTCTTTCAATATAGCTGAAATTGTACTGTAACACAGGGCCAAATCACACCATTTCCCAGTTGTATACTATGTTGTAAACTATAGTATACAATTTAGTATACAATGTTGTTATACTTGTCATGTTTCCTTTGTATACTCTTGTAGATGAACTAACTTCTTACAGATAGTTTACATCATTGTATTCTTCTAATGTACAACAATGTTAACTTTCTGTATATGTCAGGTCAGATATTTGTATTCTACCTTGTATACTTCATGTTAACAATTTATTTTTAAATTCAAAGTATGAATGAATGAATAAAAAATGAAATTTATTATTGCAGAATTGTTTGAGGATTTAGTAGCTTCATTCTTGTTGGACTGAAGATTCTTGTTCCAGATGTTAAAATCTTCATCCTAAATAGAATATAAATGTATTGTAATTGAAAATTGTTTTTGTTTTAAACATGTTTATATTGACTTACCAATTCAGAGTGATACCTTGCACAGCAAATTCAAGAGTCATCCAAACTAAAAAATAAAACAATAACAACATTTACAACAGAAAAATGAACTTTTTCTACCTTTTTTATGTACCTAGCTTATTGTTGTATATCTGCTAAATGCTTTCTTACATTCTTTAACATCACCATTTACTTACCCAGACACTCCCACTGCCTGCTTTACTGTTCATCTGAGACATAAAAATACTGCTTGTCTCACTGCTTCATCTTTCCGCGCCTAAGCCTATGGCATTGAAACCCCGTACCTAATATTTTCTGCCACCTTGGCCACCTTGAGGCTTTCCAGTTAGGCAAAGGGTCTCCGCATAGTACCAGTTTTTGGTAAAGGGATTCTTTTTGCAAATTTAATTAAGATTACGTACAGAGGTCGCTACAATTAGAAGTACGCGGGTGGAGGAAAACCGTGGAGAACTGGCATTCACCTGTGGGCTGAGGCTGAGCCAGCGCTAGAAAAAGGATGTCTCTATAAGGTGATGTGGTAGAAGGGTCTAGCGTTATTAAAAGGTTGCCTCAATTTTTTATTTGTCAATAAACTGTATAGTGTATCGCTAGCGACAATTTTAATATTTCTATTAAAATTAATTTCACTGATGTCATAATTCATATCAGCTGGAAGCAATATACATTTATATAATTATATATATATATATATATATATATATATATAGTTGCTTTGGTAACAGCCATGAATTAAATATGTTATTCTGATGCAATATTGGCCTCCACTTAATTAAGGTTCTTTTTAGTTACGAATACAATCTATATTATATTTTTTACGTGTACCAAGATTTCTTAGTGAATGGTTACTCCGTCCCCTTTTAAATAATATTGACATGGAGAGTAATTTATTGGAGTATAAAGTGTTGTGATAAAGTCTTGTGAACTTCGTTTTGGGGTGACCCTCACCCTGGACATATTTTACCCTTCAAAACAATCATCTCTTTTTATTTGGTCTTTTTACACTGTTATAAATAGTAACTATGGTATAAAATAGTTTAACCAAGGCAGCTAGAAATTATCGCTAGATACACCACCCTCATCCACAGGCTCTGCCCTTGTGATTGGAACAGTTATCAGCAATAATTCCTCAAATCCATGGTCTCCTCAAATCCACGGTTTAACCCTTTCGTTCCCAATCCCGCTTAAAAGCGGGTGAAGACCGGTTGGCTTCTATGAATTTTAAAAAATAGTTACTTTATAGCTGGAACCTTCAGATTGCATACACAGGTGCCCAATGCATTGGAGAAGCATCTAAAATAGCTTTCAGCCAGGACTGCTTCTACAGTACCTCACAGCAGTTGCGTTTATTTCTTCCTCGGCAAAAAACAACAACATCGGTTCTCCGTCGAATTTTAAAAAAAGTTACCTTCTTCACAGCAGCTTCATTTTTGGATCCAGTCATCTCCAGAGCTTTGTAGAAGCAGCAAAAAATTGCTTGAGCTCAGTAGCCTTCCATAACACATTGAAACAACCGCTTCTTTGCCGACCAAGACTTTGCGGTTTGACTTACTGTCTTCTCCATTTTTTATAAAATCGCCAGTTCAACTGGGGGCCTCCCTATTACGTACAGTCTTAGGTAATGCTTATTACATCATAGGAAAAAAAGTGAGCGTGTCGTGTGACCCCGGTAACTATGCAAAAAAAAAATTTTTTTAAAGTCATTTTTTGGAAGATGGCGTCTACAAGTTACAATGCGGTGCAAGTTTTAGACTTGCTTGATGCTGACTCTAGCGACTCAGGATCAAGCGGAGAGAAGGGAGACGACATCTAGGGCTATAGGAGGCCCTGTATCAGGATTGGTAGACCAGACCAAAGAAAGTGGCTTGTGGTTTTTTGAACAATTTCAAATTTTCAAAAAAATTTAAAATTTTTTTTACCACATAAACTACTAGGACCAGATGTGAATGCAGTCAGCGACCCGATTACGCAGATGAGGCGACAGGAGCAGAGTCTTCCAGTGATGAAGGAGAGGATACCGGACCTGAGTCTTCCAATGATGAAACACGAATAGGCAGCAGGTTCCAGTGATGAAGACGAGGAAGTGGCTCCTCCTGCTCCGAGTTCTGGACGTCCTCGCGGTCGGAGAAGGCGGGAACCGAAGAAGAAGAGTCGGGTGGATGAGGTAGGGGGAGAGTGGAAGAAAGATGACAACACACCCATTGATATTCCATAATCTCTTGTGTGAAGGACCACAGACTTTGATCTTTGATATTTGTGGCTGCTCCCCCCCCCCCCTGAACATCCCAAGATTTGTAATATGTATTGGAGCTTCACACTCGATGTATATGTGTGTGCGTGGAGTTGAAATGTTATTCTGGCGCTTCCAGATCTAACCGGGGAGGGAACGAACTCGGGAAGGGGGGGGTCTTTTCCAATCGGGGCTACTATGCCCATGTAAGTTGAATTTCATGTATGTGTGTGTGTGTGTACACCAGTCAATTTATGTATAATAAATTATACATTTATTTTTATGATCTGTATTCACCTGTAGCTTCTTTTTTCTTGTGTGTGTGTGTATGTGTGTGCGTGCATTTGTGGAAAGAGAGAGAGCAACCATGAACAAACTGTATGCGTCGCTTCCGGATCCAACCTGGGAGGGAACTCTGGATCTTTTTGGATCGGGGCTACTATGCCCATGTAAGTTGAATTTCATGTGTGTGTGTGTGTGTACACAGTCAATTTATGTATAATAAATTATACATTTATTTTTATGATCTGTATTCACCTGTAGCTTCTTTTTTCTTGTGTGTGTGTGTATGTGTGTGCGTGCATTTGTGAAAAGAGAGAGAGCAACCATGAACAAACTGTATGCGTCGCTTCCGGATCCAACCTGGGAGGGAACTCTGGATCTTTTTTGGATCGGGGCTACTATGCCCATGTAAGTTGAATTTCATGTGTGTGTGTGTGTGTGTACACATTCAATTTATGCATAATAAATTATACATTTATTTGTATGATCTATATTCACCTGTAGCTTCTTTTTTCTTGTGTGTGTGTGTGTGTGT
>WLWD01000522.1_pt1 | contig 79953 bp, 42 predicted proteins | sample 6712731 | NCBI WGS metagenome assembly WLWD01 (sample SAMN12718690, study PRJNA576275) | sponge metagenome | isolation source: marine sponge | host: Mycale hentscheli | place: New Zealand: South Island, Marlborough, Capsize Point | collected 2014-11-01 | reverse complement strand
TTTTAATTAAGTAATTTACATTATTTCCAGCAAATTTAATTCATATTTCATCAACATAATATAAATAAACAATAATCATTAGTGTTTTCCTAGTCTCAATCTTTTGCAGCATTGTTGTATGGATTCAACACATGTCTTCCATAGGCCTTCGAATTCTAAGGGATTTCCCCAATACTGAGGGAATATATTAAAAATTGCCTTCTTAATTTCAAGCCGTTCTGTTTGAGGAAGTACTGGAAGTGATTTAGATCCGAAAGGTGTACATTTTTTCATTACTTCCGTTCCAAAAACAGCTTCTCTGGCAATTCTACATGCCAACTTTCCTGCACATGATTCTTTTTTTAGATTGGAATTCTGTTGAAGTACCACTTCTATAGGCACTAGTGCCGACTTGTTTATGTCTGTGCTTGGAAGAGTATGGAAGGAGATAGGGAAAGAATGGGAGGATTGCATGAGGAGGAAGCTAGTGAGTTAGAATGATGAGTTGGTTGCCTGTTAGGAGTTGAAGGTTCTAATGAGGATGTAGGTTCAGATGTGGGAAATGTAAAGTCCAAATTATTGTTCTCTAAAGGGGAAACAGAAGGGTTAAGTTCAGGTGAGAGAGTATCGTTGACTTGTTGTAGTGGAGAACTATCAATGTTAGCAATTGCTGTCAATGAAGGAGACAACAGTAATGGTGGAGGAAAGAAAGATGTGACAGAAGGTGATGAAGGTGGCATCATTGACTGCACAATATGACGTAATGACTTTATCTTGGCCTTCATATATTTCTGGTTCTTTTCCATTAAAGTGATTCAATCTTTAAGGTGTTTTATTTCTAAATAAGGAACACAATTCAGAATTAACCATTATTGACTGTGAATAAGGGGTGTTTAATAGTATTGTACAATTACTGGGATGGTTAGTATTAGTTATAATAATATCGGTTCTTGAGCTTGCAATGATAATATTAATACTAATTATTAAAGGTTATTGCAAGAAGTGAATGCAGATGTGACTTGCCCATCCATGCTGTTTTATTGAGTTGTCATTATTGCTGTCATTCACTTCTATTGGCCATGAAGATGGTGATGGTGGTGGTGGTAATTGAATTGGTGATCCGGTATTGCTTCAAGCTATGTCTTTAGTGGGACCACCAGTGATTGATATTATATTACCTACAGAAGAAAGGAAAAAAACAATCTCCATACACAGAAAGAGAGAGTTACAGGAGCACATTATTTAAAGACACATATGAATCAAGAAGGCTTTTGAAACTTAGGCAAACACAATAGGTATAAAATTCATTATCTCTACTTATTAATATCCTGAAGTACCTGTTTAAGTGTGGAATGCTCATCTATTGATCGGTGTTTGGTTAGTCAGTCAAGCAGGTCTTGCAATACTGTTATTTTTTCCATGGAACAATCCTTATATTTATATAACTTAGCTATTGAGTGATTTAATTATCTTTGTTATTCCTGTGGTCAGCTGCTTCAATGTGATAACTGGTGTTGCCACCACTAACCCAGTAGTGGAAAAGACCTAAACAAACATAGAGCCAGACCAAATTTGAATATCAGTTATGACCAATTTTCCGATTACATTTACTAATCTATTCATGAAATTTTTTATGTATAAAAATTGCGTTAACAGAAAAAAAATCAAACGTAATCATCTCCATTTTTTAGTTTATTTTTTCTCATGAATGTGTGCAAGCATAAATGCTGATCATCACAAGATATAATTAAATAGTTGTTACATTGACAATACTCTAAACTTACCAATGGAGCGAATTTTTCCAGTGTATTTGGGGCCCATTCCTCGAATAGTCACTTCCTCACCAATATTAGACCCACCCATGACAAGTGCGCTGGCTAACTACTGTGACCAAGTCTTCATCAGACAAGTAAATAAGATAGTATTCTATTGTGGTTCAGCAAAATAATATAAATATTGTTCTCTTTACAGAAATAATAATCTACCACAACTTTAGCTCCTCATAGATATGAAAGTTACATTCCTATTAATACAGTAAAATACTATGGTTTCTATAAATAAATAATTATATTATAATTGTCAGATCTACAGTAACTTCTTATAATATAAATTCAAATTCAATCTAAATCAACTCAAAAGTTTTTAAATAACATACTGGATGTCTCCAAATTATTTAGGACTGTCCTTAGAGTCATTCTGTAGAATCTTATCACCTCTTGCGCCATAGTAACTGAAGTCTCCACTACGATTCAGCCTTGAAATTGTTAAAAACAGTGATGGTTAACTATTCTTATACGCAGAAGAATTAAGGAACGGGTCGACTGTCGCGGAAATACGGGTAACAATGGTAAACGATTAAATGGAACGCCGGTTTTATGACTACGGTGCGCCGGCATACTATTTTTCTGATGTTTTTTTTTTTTAAACAGTCGCACAGTAATACACCCATTCTACAGTGCGAAAACTGGCGCGTTATTTTGACATCTACTGTATTAGCAGTTATTGAACAAGGCCAGTACAGGGCCAGTACATACTACCTCATGGAGGGTATGCTGAGATGTGGGTTCAATCAATGTCACTACAGCTTCGAGACTAGTTTGGAAAAATTGAAATTTTGGTTTCCAAGATATTCATTATCAACCGGTTTAATTTGGAGCAAATTATGTCACTCGAACGCACTGGGTATCATCACCTCAAACAAAGCTACTACTTTAAATAGTCACTGATCAGCCAGCATGTACGTATGTTCATCTAAATGCATGTATGTATGTACACTTCTAATTAAAGGGTAAGTGACATAAAAATAGATGTGCTTTAATTTAATTGTGGCTGTGCATCTTGACAAGACTTAGAGAGCATTGAAGAAGGTGGTGTGTATGTTTGTATGTGTGTATGCAGTTCAAATATGAGTTCAAAAATGATTAAGCACAGCACATGTATCATTATGTATATGTTACATGTGTACTGTTAGTCTATACCTTCAGATGTCGTTTGTAAGTCTGCCACAATCACAGCTGACCAATCAGAATCCACGGCCTTGTTCCTCATCATGATCTCTTGCTCAGCTGACGCCAGTGCACATATCATCTAAATATAATATACATGGACAAGTTATTAACTTGATGACTAACAATAATAATAATAATAATAATAATAATAAATAAATAAATAAATAAATAAATAAATAAATAAATAAATAAATAAATAAACAAATAAATAAATAAACAAATAAATAAATAAAACAGAAAATTGAACGAATACAGTAGCACTAAAAAAATGAGCTGGCATAATTACCCTCCACTGATGCCACAAAACACACCAAAAAAGACAACAAAAAAAACTCTATCTTAAGTTCTACTTTGTACACATACTGTAGTTGTCTCTGGCAAAGACACAAGAACTTCAACAAGTGTAAGTACAAGTAGTACCAGTAGCTGAGAGAATCAACCAATTATGTTGCTTAATGTACTACTGTACATACTACTATACACAATACACATGCTCCTGTCCTGACTGCTCATAATATACCATTCAAAGTGAGAAAACATCACAATTAATCTCTACCCCACCAAAAGTACCCACACACACATACACACACACATGCACACACACACAGCACTTCACCCACGTTCTTATGCAGGTCAGGTGACAGAGACTGTTCCGTGAGACCCATGGGCAGAAGTGACAATGTGGGCTTGCCCCCCTGAATGCCACGCCCCAAAATACTACACATGCAGTTACATCTATGAGATGCTGGAAGAGAAAGTGGAAAGGAATAGTCAAGACTAAAGTCCCATATATATAAGTAGCGCTAAATATGTACATAGCTACAGCCCATTCCCTGAGCGTGCGAGGATCTCTGGTGATTAAAACCCCAGAACCCCTCAGAACAAGTGTGTTTGTATATGTGTGTGTATGTATGTGTGTGAGTGGGGGGGGGGGGGGGGGAGGGAGTATGGGGAAGGTTAGTTAATAGGTGTGTGTGTTTGAAAGCCTGCCACCAACTTTAAATTATTACTTACTATTCGTAAATATTATTTTTTAATATGCTTATTAATGCTGATTAAGTTCGCTGCCACCGGAGACCAGTGGACTTGCACTGTGCTTGTCAAGGTATCTAAGTTATGAATTTTACAAAATAACAAAGACACAGGCAAAATAACAAGAAGACAGTTATTACACTCACTCGAACACCAATTGGACTGACTTCACACATATGCACACTCAGTTTTATAGTGAATGCAAACAATGACCAAATATGGTAACACACAGAAACTACATATGCACATGCAACTTACAATAAGTTCAAAATAACGCACAAAATTGAATGATACACAAATTAATGCACAACATGGCAACATTGAATAGAAATTAAATACACACACAAATTCTATAAGTTCTTTCTCTGTACTCCTCTTCTCTCTTCATCTCTTTTCTTCCTTCTTCCTCTGGCCCTCACATGTCCCCCCGCTAAGATCTGCCTCACCAGGCAGATCTGATGAACCCAGGCCAGCCGCTTCGTCAGCGTTGGTGTTGCTTCTAAAAAAACATTTGAGGATACTGGCTCTGAAGTTACAGGAGTACGACGTTGAACTGAGATATGACCAGGATCTTGTCCAGCGCTAATCAATGCAAAGCACGGCTTGTGGTCCATGCATGCCACAAAAGACTGCCCATATAAGTAATGCTCAAAATGACATACCGATGATACCAAGGCAAGAGACTCTAGTTCAGTTATGGAGTAGTTCTTCTCCGTGCCTCTCAATTGACTGGAGAAGAATGCCACAGGAAACTCCTCACTTCCACGGACTGCATGTAGACATCCTCCCACACCCACACCAGAAGCATCCGTGTAAACCACAAACTTGTCTGTCGGAGAAGGCACTATGAGAGAAGTCCCTCACCCTTATCAAACTCCTCTCACAAGGAGTCGATAACTGATTAATCATAACTTAATCTACTTAATTACTTAATAATTTGGTGGAGTGGCCTTAATTGGTGTTCTCTTGCTGTTTTCATGTAATGTTACCAGTAACCCCGTTTGGCTCTTAGTGACACACCCCATTTTTTTGCTGCTTATGATTTCTATGTCATGCACATCATGATACTGGGAACGTGCAGAGTTTTTCTATATTATGGCTTTGGGAGTTAGTATGATTACATCACACAATGACTTACATAACCAGGAGAAAGCGTTGACCATCTCCATGCTCCATTCCACCAGTCTCGGTGCCAGGAGTGAGGTAGCCGGAGTGAGCTTGGCCGAGTAGGCCACAAAGTCTTTGATAAAGTGCCTATAATAGATGATGACCCCGATAAAGGACCTCAACCCTTCTTTGTACTAGGCCTACCATATCCCCTAAAGGAATCTATCCTGTCCCTTGGAACGCTCACAGTACCACCACCCACAATATGCCCAAGATACCTAAGACGATACTTTCCTAAGACACACTTCTTAAGCTTAACTACAAAGTCCTGCCTCTTGCAGACAACACAATACATCCCTAAGATCACACATATGCTCATCCCAACTTTTACTGTAGACGGCTATATAATCTATATACACACTGCTCATCTTGTTAACTGGTTTAAGGACCCTTTCCATCATTTGTTGGAAAACTGTCGGGGTGTTACACAGCCCAAACAGCATGCGTTTGTACATAACAATTCCCCGAAACAATCTCTACACTCTGCTAATACACTTTGCAAATCAGACAGCCTGCATATGTCTCACCACAAAGACCTTGGGGTCTGCAGTGCGGTCTCCAACTCGCCCGAGTCCTCAGCTACCACACAGACTGCGGACACGGACGTGGACATATCTACATACACTTTCGTGTTGTTTAAGTGGACAAGTCAAGTAAATGAACTACCAACACGCCTAACTATTTATGTTACTCCAGACACCACTTTCTCGACCTCATAGGGCCCCTCCAACGAAGCCTCCAAGGCCCCCTTCAACCCAGGCTATATACATACACATGTGATTTTACTCTATGTTTCTTTCCCCGTCTTAGCTATCCCTCCCAAGACCTGGCCAAGTGAATCGAGAGTTTAGGAGCTCTCGGGTTTTACTAGCTCCCAAATTACCTGTCTTGTCATGAGCCAACACCACTAACTTCTCACGCTAACACTTGGGGATTAACAACCTTCTACAGGTTCCTTCTATCTGGTCCACGCTAGTATGGAAAATGAAGCAGTCTTCCCATGCATAGCCCATCTTACCCAGATCCGCCAACACCCTCTGATGTTGCAACGAATCGTCCACTCTTATCTCTATCCTGAGTCTTCCTTCTTAACAAACTTGTGGTAACTATGTAGCTATGTGGCTACTGAACTACTCAGGATGTGGTACTTTCAGAGATTTTGAGTCATGAATTTTCGGCTATGGGTGAGCCTTCTAGTGAATCTCACTCGTAAAAAAAAGCTTGTTATTGTTTCTGTTAATACATACACATGTGACTTTATTCTATGTTTCTTTCCCCGTCTTATCCTTATCTTCTTTCCGATGTTACCTGACTCTCAGGACTTATAATTTTTAAATTTTTTTTAATTTAATTTTTTTATTTTATTTATTTCTTTACTATTTCTAGAGTTACATGTATGAATGTATTACTCAATCACTTGTCAATACATCTCAAAATTGTCACTTCATTCATTCTTTTGCCACCTCATTCAATGGCCAAACCATTCACAATCTTTGTCATTCACTGTAGCTGACTATATATAGTTGGCCTCACTTCAAATCTTTTCAGTTGTGCAAGCCAAATTCACTAGAAGGCTCACCCATAGCCGAAAATTCATGAATATATCTGACTCAAAATCTCTGAAAGTACCACATCCTGAGTAGTTCAGTAGCCACATAGCTACATAGTTACCACAAACTCTACCCCTTAAATCATTTGCCTTATCCTCATTAAGAAACTTAGTTACAGCTTCAACAGCAGTTACAGTGTCTATAAGGGGGAGTTTCGTAGGAACTGGTGCAAAATTTAAACCCAACTCTATTACATCTTCCTGGCATTCAGTTACAGTTTTGTTAGAAAAATTAATAATCAATTTCTTATTTTTCTCTTCATTGAAGGCAATTGCTCTCTTAGTCTTCCTATTAAGAAGTCTATTAAGCTTGGATTGGTATCTGGCCTTCATTAAAGTAAATGTCTTCTCTACTGATGTCTTACACATAAGACCATCTAGTAGTCTAATAGTAGAAGTTTTCGTAAACACTTGGGCCTATCTAAACATCTGGGTCAATCTGAACTGGGTCTTTCCTACAAACAGCAATCAGCATTAAATCTAAATCATCCATTACTATATTACAGTTATGGGCATGTAGGGAAAGAGGGAAGTTAGAGAAGTTACTACTTCTGATGCAGCTACAGCAGTGAACATAACTAATAATGCAGCTACAGCAGTGAACATAACTAATACATTCTCAGGAACAAAATTGCCAACAAAAAAGTCCTCAATTCTCAATTGTGTAACCCCTGATAGTGTCTAGCTTGCTTTGCTCGCTCCCCAGTAATGAATGTAGGAAATTGAATCTGTATATTGTTCATGTAATATTGACCATAATTATTTGGAGTAACTACTGCTATAATTTTTTAAGCATCCCTTCTTCTCTCTAGATTATATATTTGTGACTTAGTTTATTACACAGGCATGTTAGTGTTACAATGTGCGTAATATATATTGGTCGTATCGTTTCCAGCACTCACAGACAAAGTGTAGCATAGAACTATTACATTCCAGAGTGTTTTAAACATACAATTTTTTTTTATTTTAGCAATCAAAAACTTTACAATAGACTACAGTGTTCTTAAGATTCAGTGGGGTGTCAAACTGTTTGGTTTTAGAACAACTGCTATATTATTGTTCCTCTGACCACTTTGCTCAGCTCTTGAAGTGATCCTGTCAAATAATTCTCCTTGCCTAATCTTGCAATTCTTTGGATTTCCTGTAGCCATTGAAGACTGAATAGAAAGTTGATTCAGCTGATGTCAAACTGCTCAGTTTTAGTAGAGCTGCTCTATTTTTGCTCCTCCGAGCACTTTGCTCGGCTCTAGAATTGATCCTGTCAAATAATTCTCCTTGTTTAATTCCATTGTGTTGATTTCCTGTAGTCTTTGAAGACTTGGAATAGAATGACGATTGTTTGATATTGTAAAGTACCACTGCTACTGGTATTACTATCACGACTGTCAGCAATATGGCAACCATAGCAGTCATGAAAGCTATTACAGAAATATATGCAGCAGACCTCTTCTTTGGTCGAGAAGTAGTGGTCCTTGCTGCAGCTTTAAAAAGCAACCCACGTTCATTGAGGTGAGAGTGGGAAAAATTGAAATCTTTCTCTTTGACTTTAGTGTCTTGAAAAAAAATTTTAAGGTGTTTTTCATCAGCAGGCTGAGTGATTGAAACGGTTGATTCTTGATTGGAAAGCATATTTTGAATTGGTAGATATATACCTATCACATGAAGAAATGGGCTGTTCGTAATTATTATAATGATGAAGACTTTCAGACTGGCGTGGCATTCCATTTGATGGGGTTGACAGAGTGCCTACTGCACAGTGATTAGTATTGGTGCTGTACACCACTTTATTATCACAAGTCAGAAGTTGTGTTGTAGTTTCAAGAGGAAGTGTCAAGTAATTAGTAGACATGAACACTTCTTCACTGTCTGGTATGCTCGCTTCACAGAAAATCGTCCCTCCCTTTAGGAAAGAATAAACAAAGCTTTTAAATGTGGCACCTAGCACAGTAGTGTCAAACTTTGCTTTGAGAGTAGAATATATCTCTGGCATGTCCCCGCGCTCGGATACGGTTCTGCTAAACTCAATGTAATCGCTCAGAGATGGACTGTTTAAATCCACTTGTCCGCCATTGTATTTGATAAACTTCCAGTTTATGGACACCTTGTTTATTAAAAATCTGTCCACTTTGACGCCACATTGAAGAGAATACCCGTTGCCACCATATGGATTACAGTTGATGTCAGAAAATTGAAGGGGTTCTTTGATGTACTTTACTTCACAGTTCTTATTCTAACATGCATACTCTTTCCTCCTTTCATCAAAATGGCACTCCTTACAACCAGGCTTGCTGGAACACTTTTGGCAGTGCAAGCCTCTGAAACCTTTAGGACATTTACATCGTCCAGTTACTTGGTCACAAGTTCCGCCTTACAATTGCCAGAGGGCACACACTTTTTCCAATACTGCTTAAAGCCGGTGTGACATTTACACTGATTGGTATTTTTCTCCTTGAAGGTATTCTTTGGACACTTTGATGCGCATTTCTTCCTTAAATCAAATACATCACAGCACGAACCATCCTTCAAGCACCGTCCACTGCACTTTTCAGGACACGAGACACAATGTTCTGTCATGGAAGAAGTAGGCCACATTTTAGGGTGCATTCAGGTTTGACAATCATATCTAGTCAATGTTTTCATCGTAGCTGACAGTTCGGTGTTGGAAAATGCAGTCCCAAAATGTCTTTTGATCACTTTCTACTTTCCGTTAGAGCAGTAAAGGTCAAACTGTTTGGTGTTTCGTTGTTTTCTATAATCTGACTGAAACTGGTATCCTTCAACTTCATATGCAACTATCATTGAAGCGGAGATGTACATGTCTATTTTTTTTCCCTTGAGCTAAGCACACAGTGTTGTAATCCAAGACCTTGTACTTGTGGGTTTCCTTTGGGAAAGCCGTTGTCGGAGAAATATAGGTCCCCCCGTGCCAACTGTCCCCCCGGGACATTTGGGCCTTAGGCTCACGTGTCTTACCTACGACCACATGTCCACTTTGCAATCATGGAGGACTACGATGAAGTGTATGGTTACTTGGCAAATGATACTTACCCTAGCGGTTACAATAAAAACCAGAGGCGCGTTTTGAGAAGGAAATGCTTAAGTCATTTTAAGGCTTCTGGCGGGATCCTCTATTACTCGAAAACAACGTCTGGGGAAAGAAATTGGAGAGTAGTAGTGAAAACTGTGGCAGAAAAAAAACGTATCTTGGAGGCATGCCACAGTGATCAGCAAGGTAGAATTTATGTAGTGCATACTGATCTAGTGACAGTAATTTTATTTTATTTTAAAGGTGCCCTTTCACTATACACAAGCCAATAAAAATGGTGCAAAATCATTAGAAACTGCCAGATTAACTAGCTTGTATAACTTAAATTGTAAGAATTGATGCCTCTACACTTTTTTTATACCACTTTCAAGGGGGGAATGGGGAGGGGGGGGGGGTTACGCAGGGGAAGCTTCACCCATACACCCCAACTTTACCTTCTCTCTCCTCTCCCAGTTTATCAGTGTCTTTACAAAATCTTGAAATAATAGGCTAGTTTTAAATTTACATACAAGTCTATGGTGTTTATTTTTTACTTTCAGTGATTAATAATACAATCTATATGTCCATGAGCCCTCAATGCTTACTCTCTTAACTTGATCCAAACTATTATCTCTCAGGCAATTTTTTAATTTTTTTTGACTAATTTCATGTCACTAAACTATTTCCACTATTGCAGTGGTTTAAAATGATCGAGCTAGTTTGATAAACCATAAAATCAGGCACTGATAGACTTATCAGGAGAAGGGGGCTTTGAGGGTTAAAGGTGGAAAGAAGTGGTTAAATATTATTCTTACCCCAAACTATTTTCACTTTGACAGTCCCCATGAGCTGGAACACATTTTTAGCCCTTTTAAAACTTTGTATGGATTTAGTTTTGCGTTGGTATCAGGGAAGGAGAAAGGCTATTTGATTGGTCAGGCCATGCATGACATCAGTCTGTTTATGGTAAAGGTCGTCAGCACGAGACTAAGCTGGACAATGATTTCTACACATTTACACAACAAAATAAAATTAAAAATTTCAATTGTAACTTTGTTTAACTTGTGCTTTTGTAATAGAATTAGGTTTAAAGATAAGAACTTTAGTATGTTCCTATACAGTTTTGAATGGTCTAAAAAGTAATACTTGAATTTTTAATAGCTGGACATTTTGGCAGAGACAAAACGCATCAGAAAATATCCAGCCAATTTTATTGGCCTATGATGTCGAAAGATGTTCGTGAACTGGTACAATGCTGTGATGTTTGTCAACAAACCAACGATGGGAAGTTTTGCAAGGCAGATGCTCCTCTACATTCCATTGAAGTAAAACCAAAAGTATGGAAAATGGTAACTTAAGTACAACACTGAAGAGAGCTTAATAAACATTGTATTTGTTTATAACTTTGTATGTCACAGGTAGGTATTGACATAGTCGGTCCACTCCCAGTCACTGCAAGGGGAAACATATATAGTTACCTGAGTGGATTATTTTTTGGCCTGAGGCAGAGCCTTTGCCAAAAAAGTCAGCAAAAGAAGTTGCTCAATTTTTTTACAGGATCATGTGCAGGTATCAAACCTCCTATGTCAATTCATTTAATTTTTATTCAATTTGTACCTCTAGATTTGGAAGTACTGAAGTTAATGTTGCACGCCCTTTTAAATGAAAAAAGAGACTATTGTGTTGAAAATATTGACATTCTTTGGAAACCGAGATAACTAAGAAGTCTGAGAAATTTATAAAAATTGTCCACCCATCAGTTTACTTGATGTTCTGCTACTACTGGTTAACTGATAATGGTCACTAAATGTAAATCTCAGCGACTAAAGTTATCTCAACACTATTCCCATTGCTTTAGCTACCTATTTTGCTAAAAATTCAGCCAGTAATATAAAAACCCACAGCGATAGCTAAAATCGAACTTCTGGTGTGACCCCTGCGCAAGAAGAATGGGCTCGCTAGTAACGATTTGGGTGGGGCAGATTAGGCGAATAAACGTTTGTAGCTAGTAGTTATTGCAATGTTTGAATGGAAGGACTACTAGCGTCATGTGCTATACTTTTATTTGGTCTTGTCCAAATATGGACTGGAGCTGAGTTCGTGAGCTGCTGGACTGTCCTCCCTAGCTAGTGTCTTCTTCGCTCTACTCCGGCTTTGTTGTCTCGAGTGAGTTTGTCAAGTTAACTGAGTGATGCTATAGCACCAGTTTATAATAGTTCACATTAGATTTACTTGAGAGAGCTAATGCGTAGTAGTTTAAACTTCAAAACTCAGAAGATCCTTAGCATATTTTTTTAATAGTTCTTGAGCTTACATCTTATACAGGATTGTGGTTGGTTGTTGCTGTATGCAAAGTTAAAAAAGAAGAATTGTGCCAATTTTTTTAATTTATTATGGCTTCTAGTATTAACTGCTGGTTTGGTTGGCACATTAATGTATAGTAGTCTCAGGAGCCATAACCTGTGTCATAGCCTTGCCTGGGAATAATATGGGGAATTCTGTACTGCATTGTGTGTAGCTAGAGTCAATTATGCCAACACATACCTTACCTCAAAGTATTACATCAATCACTGATTATTAGGAATTGAGCACTATATCTCCATATCAGTCAGTCAGAAAAATGGAGGGTACCAAAACAAGCCTTGCAAGCTGTTCCATACTGGATATGAAGCCTCATGAAAAGAGTAAAAGAGCACCAGAAGTTTTTCCCATTTTTTGGCACACTCATGACCCATCACAGACAGCTTTAAGCACATCACTCATAGCTTCGACTTCTCACAAACATTGCTCAAGAAAGCTTTTTACCATCAGTTCAAGCAAGTTAGTCAAAGTAAACAGCCTTGTCAGGATTAAATATATTTTAAATTTGTGAGTATTATTTTAAACAGATTCCATTCCTATTGAAATGAGAAATACGGCAGGACTAAAGTTTTTTCTCAATAATAGTCTTCACCAGGAAGTTGGTTTTATAGTGACTTAGACTCAGTTGAAGTAGATTAGTAATAAACACTCATCTCTATTTTTATTCTAGTAACATATAATATGCACCCAAATAATTAATCTGACAATGCTTTAAAAGCCAGTTTAGCTAAGAATTTGATTCAGTGACTTCTTCATTGCATGTATGTTATTAATATAAAATTTACAAAATTGCGATGTATATTTTTTATCAAAATCAGTAAATAGCAAACACCTAATTTTATTTTATTTTTGTTGTGTCTAGGCTTAGTCAAAAGCAAGTATCAATCTGGAATATTCTGAGTTGCAATACAGTTTGGCTGACATTGTTCATTGTCATTATCGCTTGTAGTGTGGGTGTGGCTGATATCGGAGTTAACAGGTAATTACATAACAAATTGATGGCGAGTAGAGAAGGGGGTATAACACAGGGATGGTGACGCAATAGGATGTAAGAATTGTTTAACTGATGTGATTTTTCTTGTCTCAAACATTATACCTGACTGTATAATGTGTATAGGAATTTAAAATAGTACTACTTATGAGCTGCTACAACTAAAACCTAGCAATTGAGCAACAGTTGGTCAGTTTCATGGATAAAAAATTGAAAGTTGGCCAGCAGTCCATGACCTTGCCATTATGGCACATAGAACCACACTCTTAAGTATAAGTAGCTGAGAGCACATTTTAAAAGATTGCATTATAAGAATGGTTTTTCCATGAATATTACAAGTGTTACAAAATATTCGTTCACAGCCTTAATCAGCCCCAAAACAACAGCTTCTTTAGTGCCAGTTTTAGCAAACTGTAACTAAGATTGGAGACACTGTATACAGTGGGAGAGTGGACTATTATATCCATAATTAGAAAATTTATTCATTAATTATTGATTATTTAAGAAAAATTGTAATGCAATAACTTCTATCAACATATCAAAGCCACTGGGTAATTAGCGTAACCATTTGATTCTCTTTGATGCTTTTCTGTGAGATTTCTATTCTCTTCTAACATTATTTTGTACATGGCATTTTCTTGTCAGCAGAAATACAGGATATATTTCTGTCCGGAAAATACATACTATTAAGAAAATACTCATAAGGGCATGTGGCATTATTTTGCTGTATCCATTCAAATTACTTCCTATGACCTTGCCTACTAAAACTGGATTGTCGTAATCCTCTTGATATATCTCTGGTTCTTGAGCTTCATGGATACTTGTATCTATTGAGCTCTAAACACAACTTGTAGTTTTGACTTATTGAGCTCCAATAGTCACTGAACATTCTTCCTCGAGTAGGTAGAGCATTATCTGGGGCTATATTTGCAGTATGTTACTGTGGTCATTACCTTTTCCCTCTCACTGGTTTCATGATATCCCATTAAAAAAAGACAGCCTTCAACTATGTCCATGTAGAACTGTGCAGCAATAATCACCAGGTAAATTTCTAATTGTTTAGCATCACTGTTTTTAACCCTGTTTGCAAGTGCTCAGTCAAAATGGCTGACCTTGTATCACATAAAGTGCTATGACAAGTAAACTAAGAACAAATGTACGTAGCGGCCTATGATTACATTGTAGAGTACAGAGTACTACAATAGTATTTTCCACGTATGGTGTTATGGTGCATTAGAGTACTACAATATTTTTTACCATTTATGGTGCCATAGTGATGACCACACTTTTATGAGAAGAATTATAAGTAAAATGTATTATAATAAGCTTATAATTTCTTCACTAAATTGTAATCAATATTCTACTTTATTATCGGCATTAAATATAGAACAAATAACTTTGAATAACAATGACCACATTAATCAATACTATTACTATTGCTAGCACTCTTACTGTTACATTTCTATGATAATCGCCTTTAGTGTTGAACTTCTATACTTCTGCATTTAATGTAGGATCCTGGGTCATTCTTGCAGTATTATGCGTCTGCACTATCGAACTCATGACTATAGCTGCTTCCATTTTCCTGCTTGTTAAATACTCACCTTGTACGCTGTGTTTTTTCTTGTTTGTTTGTTTACTGTTTTGTCTTCTGTTAAGATGCTCACGACTTATATGTGACATTGTTTCCCAGCTTTTATACGCTAAGAGTTAGCAGTGAGAGTTTAACTTCTTCCATGAAGACAACATTTATGTCTAATGTTTTCATTGCGCAGGAGTTACATATCGACAAAGCGAGATGCCAATAATTATTATGTTGGTCCGTGAATGATATTGTAATAGCTAGCTAGCTAGTGTATAATAGTGCTAAGGGTTTGCCATTTTAGTGCTATATTATACAATGTAGTCAACATAATAACAAAATACGTCAAAGTGCTCTTGTTTATAATCGTGATATCATTTTTTTCTCAAATGTGATATCACGATTATAAACAAGATGATAAGAAAAGGACATTGTACAGATTGCAGACTACTCAGTGAGAATAAAGGAAGAGAAGGGTGGGGCTTAGTTACTGAGCCACTTTGGACCATCTTCCGATCTCATCATCGCTAGAGATTCTTCACGCATTGTCTGACTCGACCTGGCTCTAGTGAGTTTACCCAGTTAAGATAAGTAGGGATAGAACTAGAATGCACTTGAAGCGACTGATACATAGTTTTAAACTTTCAAACTGTGAAGATAATTATTCCAATTTAATTTTAATGGAGGGTTGCTTATAAGTATGCAAATAATGAAAGAGACTTGTGCATATTTTCAATTAGTTATGGCTTCTGCATTAGTCCACAAAAGCTACAGTAATCGTGTGGGTCATATAATTTTATTAACCACTTGCCTGGAAATGAACTGGGGACACCCTTAAAATTTTCAGGTTCGCTACAGGAATTTCTGTAATTTGTACCAGTTACATGACAAACCTTAAACTGACTATATGAAATGATTGACTTCACTGCACTGTAAAGTGGTAGTGACTGAAATCTGAAATAAGCCCTACAAACTGTATCATAAAAGTATAAAGCTGCACATAAAACAAAAGAGCAGCAGGAAGATGCTATACTTTTATTTTCATCCTCCGAATTCGCAAGTTGCAGTCTCATTTACAGTTAAATCTCCTCTCAGAGGACAACAAGATATTTAACAATTGTTGTTTTTATCTATTTTGCAAAGTAGACAAAAATCCTTAGATGGTGAAAAGGGTTCTTACTTTTCTCGCAATTTTTGTTGGTATATCGTCTTCTGAATCATATGGTGATAAACACATTTACCTGCTTTCTCCCTCATCATTATCCGAGTCATCATCAATACAAGTAGGGAGATCAGAATCATTCTGAGATTATAATCAAAGTTAAAATTTAAATAATCATTTAATACCTTTCATACCTTTGCCTTTTGCAGGATTTCCAAAACATTGTTCTTAACTGTCCCACTACTTTCTCCTTTATGTTTACTGTCTTTAGCACTATCTTTTTCTATTAATCATAACATCCATTTCAAATTAGGTGTTTAATATTGCTTGAACTTACGTATGTATCTCAAAAAAGTCACTGGCCAAGGTTTCCCCTTATGCTGTAAAATTAATGGTTTGTTAATGACCAAGTCATCATTTGACAAAGGTTCCAAGTCATCACGTGACAAATCCTTCAGTTTAATACTATGCTGCTTCCCTGTCTGAGAACACTCAACAGTTACTCAACTTGCAAGAAACTTGTAAGATTCATAGGAAGATGACAATCCACAAGTTCTTGCATAAATCTTACTGTAAAAGTCTCAAGATCCTTGAAAGAATATTACAAGAATCTTGTTTGCTAGATCTTGGTATAAGCTTGACTGAATCTTGAATATCGTTCTTGCATGATAATTGTAGGATTCTTGCTAGAATCATAGCCAGATACTGCAAGAAAAATTCTTGTGCAAGGCTTGCATTAGTTTTGGTAAGATTCTTGAAAGAATATTGCAAGAATCATGTAAACAACCAGCTTACCAAGGTCATAGTAAGACGATCTTGGAAAAATTCCAAGATTCTTACAAGATCTTGCAAGACATTTTTACTTGATATATTAAATGAGTTCATCAAGTAAGAATAGTTATGACCAACAGAAGAGCCAAGGTAATGTACCACTGAAATGAATGTAAGAAAGTTAATCCAGTTAGTTTGTAAGACCTAATTGCTTTTACAAAATTCAGAAACAGCCTAATTCCAAGGAGTTAAAAATTAAATATCTTTGGATAATACGGCTAAAAATAGGTAAAAAAATATATTCTGTTCACTAGTGTTAGGCACAGTATAGACAACTAAGAAAATAAAGGATCCCTGATAGTATCTCGCTCACTTCACTTGTTAGCTAGTAATGGCGTAATATTTATGTATTCATCATTTTTGAGTCCACATACACTTCATATTTGTACTTTGATGCAAACAAACGGAAATAATTTCAGTGAATTTATATTCGATTCTATCATTTCAGAACCAATCAGAGATTAACAATATAAATGCAAAGTATGCAGGAAATTACTTATGTACAGATTAAACTCATAATATTTGCTTAAGGCAAAATTTTTGACATTGATAACAATATTTACTCTATCACAATTGCATAGAAAGTATGATTTATTGGCGAACGAGCGTAATGAGCGAGACACTTACAGCGGTAACACAAGTTAAGATTGGGGATGTTTGTTCGTTTATATATATGTTTGGACGTACGTATGTTATTTTGTACTTTGACCGTCTTGTATTTTTGTGTTAGCTCGTTATTCGACCCGTCCCAAACTTCACTAAACGGAAACCTACTCACTTTTCTCCTTTCTTCTACTAAATGAATATTCAATTAACTTGCATCCACCTACTCACTCCTCTCCACCATCTACTATTTGAATATTTACATCATGACTTGTTATATTTGATGAATTGCCTAGTTAAATCTATAGCAGCAGCATTTGGGCATCAAGTTTTAATTAACTTGCATCCACCTACTCACTCCTCCCATCCCCCTCTGCTTTAATTAACTTGCATCCACCTACTCACTCCTCCCATCCCCCTCTGCTTTAATTAACTTGCATCCACCTACTCACTCCTCCCATCCCCCTCTGCTTTAATTAACTTGCATCCACCTACTCACTCCTCTCTTCCCTCTACTTAATGAATATTAAATTAACTTGCATCCACCTCTATCCTTCCCTCTACTAAGTGAATAGTTTATTAATTTGCATCCACTTACGGTGTCCTCTTGATTGTGTCCACCTAATATTTAATAATATTTTGTAAGCTAGTGCTTATATATATATCTGTTAGAACTTATAAAATATTCAATTGATTTACTTCTAAACTAAATACAAGCTATGTTTGAGTATGTACATTTCCAACAAATACATCAGCATGTTTAACCTATTGTGTATTCCTTATTTTATGAGTTAAAATAAATACTCAATATTCTATTGATTGCATGTACAGTATTTGATAAGAGTATTATTAAGGAATTCATAAATACTTATAATGAAATAGTAACCAATTTTTTTATAGCAGCAATTGTCTTGAGGTTGACCTCAGCAATTATTAGTTTTGACAGCTGCTTCTGAACTTTGAGGGTAGCAGCTGCTTGTGCTTGGCTAGGATGATACAATGATTGTAGTTAATAAAAACTATTTCTGAAAGGTATTTTTTACATTAGGAACATTGTTAATCAAACTGCTCATTGAATTAAATTATAAATTAATCCAATTACTGCACTGGTGATAGCTTCAAAGATACTATTAAATAAATGTTATCAACATAATCTGAATATTGAATTTTTAATAATAATTTTGCCATTGTTAGAATAATGTTGACGTAATTAATTATTTATCTAAAATTGGCAAGTTTTTATTGTAATTTGTGTATTTTATCTAAAGCTTCTGCAATGGGTCGCCATCGTTATCCAGCTCCACACTGGGAAAGTAGCAACAGAAGGCTTTACAGATCCACGCTCTGGGAGACTCGTTGTTCATATATCAATCAACCTCAATGTTTCTCTAACACTCAATATCTGTTAATAGCCATCACAATAATCTGGATTTTCAGAAGGAAAACTAAAACTCAATATTTCAAACTCTTTAATGTAATAAAGCCACGAAAGACAAATAATAAAGTAGAGTTGCTATCTCTACCATTGATCTGGTCCATTTGGAATGGTTCAATAAATATCTTAAAAGAGATTCATTCCAGAACTACTTCACTAAAACAGAAACTATTATTACTATGTGGAGATGTAGAAGCCAATCCTGGCCCCTATAATAAAGGTAAATTAACCTGTATCCAGTGTGATGTTAAAATGTAGTCAACCATAACTACAGCCACTTGTAAGGCAATCAATGTATTAGGTGAAGATACATTTCTGTTTTTCTTTATTATATTTCAATTGAAATATAATAAAAAAATTGTAGTATTCTCTCATTTTCACTGGGTTTTTAACAATATAGAATTTAAATATTTGGTCGCCACCAGGAATGGAAACAAGGACCGCTTGCTTGACACAAGTGCTCTACCACTGGGTTGACAACCAGTTAACAAACAAACACTCTAATTCTGTATTTAGTTAAAGTGTACTGCTATACTACAGTCTCACTCTCAACAGACAAATGAAAATTCTCTTTTTTCAAAGATTTTATTTGTTGAATTTTTTTACTCCACTAATTTTTTAACTTTTTTATTTCTTTCTCAGCCTTCTTTTACTCATTAGATGTATTGTCTTACTTTCACAGGCTTTTTAAACAATACTAAATTAAAAAATATTTAAATCTGTTATACGTATTTCTGACTAAATTCAGTTAAACAATAAGATATTAATCATTAACTATTATTTTACTCATTAATATGCAAACCATATTCCCTTAATTTTTTCCAACAACCTATCTGAAGCATTATTAACTTGATGTGTGTTTATTATTATTCGTTTTTAATGAATTACATACAATTATTTTTTAGCATTGCATTCATTATGAGTACAAGTATATTCCACTTAAGAGCATTATGTTGACAGCTGCTTTTAGACTTTAATGTTAGCAGCTGCCTGAGATGAATGAAGGCTAGGGCCGGTGGTGTCAAGGGGAAAATTTTTTTGTGGGTGTGTTTAAGTGCCGGGTAAGCCATTCAATGAAACGACTGTGAAGGATTGGCAGTTAAACAATATTTTCCATTATGGTATATACATTGTCATATAATTTATAAAACAGCTAACTACCAACATCAGCTAAATACTGACTAAAATATTTATTGGAATATCCAAGTACAGGAGAAGTCATGACTTTGAAAGTAAATTTGAAACATTTTAAACAAATCAAAATTACATAAGTAACCATTCCAATTAATAAAAATTTATTTCAGTAAATTAACAAAACAGTAAAACATATATTGCACCTTTACATTAATTCTGCAGTGAAATAATTACTTTGTATATTTGTAAAATTATATTTTATTTGTACAATTTACACTATAATTTTATTGTAGATCAGCCTCTCAGTAGCTATGAACCTTCACCTCGAGCATATGCTGCTGCTGCCTCGGCAAGTTCTGAACAACTGTATGCATATGGAGGTCTTGTTGATAACTTTGATGACAATAAAAGACAACTGAGAGCCGTAATTCAAATCTATGAGTGCACTACAGAATCCTGGAAAGTACTTCCAACAACTGGTACTCCACCTCCTGGAATATATGGCTGTGCAACATCTTATTCAGGTCATATTCTCTACTTGTTTGGAGGTCTTGATGGTACATCATTCCATGCTTCATTACATCAGCTAGACACCAGATCCTTGACATGGATGCAACTCTCACCACAACATAATAGTGGACCCATGAGGAAATCTGTGTGTCAAATGATATATTATAATGATTCGTTAATTGTTATTGGAGGCTTAGGCATACCATCAGGTGAACTGCAGTCTGGATCACAATTTACTGAGGATAAACATTATCAAGATGGTCGTGGTAATACAAATGAGATTCATAAGTACCATATTTCCCAAGGTAAGTCACAAATTGTATTTCAATTTATTTGTCACGATTTATTTTATACATTATTATTAAAATACAGTGTATATTAATAAAGTATTACAGATATTATTTCTTTAGAGTTATTTGCAGATTTAATGTAAACTATTATCGAAATTTTCATGGAATAATTATAACACAATGGTTTTATATGTTTGTGCTATACTTAATTTTGTCATGTAGATGTGAATACAATTTAATGGTTTCAGACATAGTGGAACTATTACCCTTTTTCATTGTAAACATTTATCAGGAATAATTATAAAGATATAATGATACGTGATAAATTCAAAGTTACAGTGCTAATATCTGTCTTTAGTAATGAATTTTAATGACTTTTCAATCGTTTCTTTCCAACATTAATAGAAACTAGAATAATTTCTATCTCAGATTATGATTATATTGAGTATGTATTAGTGATTTTTGAACTAAGGAATTTGGTTTATGTATGAATTTATTTGTAGTGATAGAGAATGTCATTAGTTTAAACATGCCAATTATGTATTCTTGTGTTTAGTATTGCTTCTATGATGACTCATTTACTATTTATTCACACAATGGGCAGTACTAAGTATTACTTGCTCTGTGTAATTAGTAATAATAAAGCAATTTATATGTGACTGTGTCTATCAATAGTAATATAGAGCAAATTTGTTAAAAGTGGACATACATTTAGTAGTTGCGTAAGTACTGAGGTGTTTGAGAAATCATTTTCTCAAAATGTAAATAGTTTAAAATGTTGTATTAGTTTGAAACAAATTTTTTATAAAACGCACGGCGAAATACTTAATTTATGTTTGTGAATTATTATAAACATATCAGATACAGTCTTTGAAGTAATTAAGATTAATAATTTTTGGCTATATAAAGTGTTCATATAAAATGAGGCATGTAACCATGAAACTGAAACACTGCAAATACAACCATTACCAACTCATAAATTGAGTGTCTCAAATAACATAATGTAAGTCATTCTTATTACTCCAATAATATCAACCAAAAACTTGGTCATTGGTAAATTACTACTAACAATAGATACGATACTTTTGAATTATAACTTGTATAATAATTGCTGCATATAAAGCAGCTTTAAATGACATTTGAAGTCTTCATAAAATAGATATCTTAAAATAACTTAAGAAATATATAATTACATTGCTATTTTTATTTAGGTACATGGTCTTCTCCCTTGATCACTGGAAGTAGACCTTCTCCTAGATCTGGTTTTACAGTCACCTGCATTAGTCCTACACATGCAGTCTTGTTTGGTGGATGGGATGGTACTAGTGACTTTAATGACACTTGCCTCATAGACTTGGCACAGATGGTAAGAATTGATGTAATATCTCGATCATTGTAATTGTATTGATAATATGAGGTTAGTCAAGATGTATATGTGCAGAAATTAAGCAATAAAATACAAATGATAGCATTCATCTGCCATTACATATGTACAATGTAAACTATTTATGTAAGTACTTTTATTCCTTTATTGCAAGTTTCTATCTAGTGAGTTTGTTAAGATGGAGGGGATTTCATGGAACATAGGAACTAAGGCAAATCTGCCACTTATTTAAAATAACAAGTAATTTAGTGGAGTGTCCATTTATTAAAACTTTCTATACGGAACTAAATAAAAAAGCAAATATTTTTTATAATTCTGTGTATAAATTCTTATTGACCTGGATGAGTTCTCATTGAAGAGACTAGTAAGTTGCAACTGGCCATTTCTAAGCAGCAAAAGAATAAAAAAACAGGGAGGGAGAGAGTACACTGTACAAAGTACAAAGACATGTAGTGGTATTTTTATATAGGTATCTAGGCAGCTGCACTTGCAGAGGATATTTGTTGTACTTGGGCTCAAACAACTATTTTTCTAGTATACAGTACTTATTACATGAGTCAGAGTATGATATGGTGAAATATTTCATGACCTGGCTAATTTATTTTCAAGAGCCAGAGGGAATGAATTATCAAACCATATCACTCTGCTGAGTGTAATATGTGATTTATTCCACACTAGATATCTTCACTACAGTAGTTAGTAGCCCCACCCCCTCCTTTAGCAGCTGCTCTATCATTGGTTGAGTAGCTACACAAAAGGAAGGTAGCTTAAAAAACCAAGAAAATTGAAAAGTTCAGCCAGTTGCTATAATTACATGGGTAATGAGCCTGGCAGTACAGCAACATGGTGAAATATGTGACCATCTACAGGAAAACTGGGCACAACGCGGCGTGCGTAAATATCTAGAAAAGATCGATCGATTTCTTAAAAATGTATTGTTTCAAGCCGACAGAAGGGAACGGTTAGGTCTATTACAGTGATAACGACTTAAGCTACGACGATAAAACTTGGAGAGCTTAATATCTGGACGCCGACAACTCTGTAAGTGCAAAAAAAAAATTTTTCGAAGCGTGCCGCGTTGTGCCCGGTTTTCCTGTAGACGGTCACATATCATGAGTTATTTCACAGGTCGTGTACCTAAACATATCATTGTGAAGATATCTAGGGTGGAATAACAATTATTATTTTTTTAAATATATCAATGGAACACTTCAATGATCCTATTAAGACACAAAGTTTCCTGACTCAAATATGTCTGATGTTTTAAAGTGATTACTAATGTTTGTGTTCACTTTAATACTCTGAAATTCTTTTTATGCTTACATATTTATAGCAAATATATGATGCATGTTGTCAGGAAACTATCCTGACAGCAACATACACACGTCGCCATGAAACCAGAAATGTATAATGGATGTATTGTGATTATTGTTCATTTTGTTGTATATTTTATCATTGCACATTCTTATCATAATTACTGCACATTATTTTATCCATTCAGGCAGATCAATTCAAGCATAGACTGCTTTATTACTTTAGTTAGTAAAACTACGAGAAATAAAAATATCTTCTAAGCACTGTATATACTGTGATTATACTTACTCAGGTGGGAGCAAAACACAGTACATGTTACAAACATAATTGATAGGCTTTTAAAATGCAGCTGATACTTTTGGATATTGTTATTATATTTAATTAGGCATGAAGAAATGTTTCAGTTCATCTAATAATATATATTGTAAAGTATTTGTTTGATTGTACATTGTATTCTCGTACTATTAGTGTTTTACAAAACTTGTACATGGAGCACCACAACCATCTCCAAGAAGTGATCATGCCACTGTTTGTCTTGATTATAACAACAACAATCCACAGTTGTTAGTAGCTGGTGGACTTGATAGCAAGGCTTTAAGTGATGTTTGGTGTCTTGATGTACGAGCACAGAGTTGGCAACAGGTAAGATCATATTATAGTATAGCTCAAATAATAATGTCTATGTAGAAGTAAATAAACTTAACTGGTGAAAATTAGGAATAATTATTAAAAGAAAAAAATGATGTTTATTGTTTGAACTAAAATTACTTTAGTAGTTCTTCATAATTATTATTATTGGATCATGTACGATTCCCTGATAATTGGTGGCTAAAAGTTCACCTGTAAAGAACTTTGAATATTTCAGTCAATTCTGTTTCTAGAACTAATTAAATAGTTTAAGTTAAGTTATATTTTTCATAGACTTAATTAAGTATATTAAGTAATTTGTCTAATCTCTTTATAATTATTACACAATTTCATGCATGAAATCAAATTATTTCATTCAGTCCACAAGCCAGCGTTCAAAAACAATCCATTTAATGCACATACATGAAGTACTACATGAGTACATTCCATGTACAATATTTAACAACAACTTTTCTTTATCTTTTGCAAGGTGTAGATTAAATTCTGAGCACTTTGAGGTTTTATATTTACACTGTCTGGTAGAGTAGCTCTTCTTTCTAACAATATAAGTCTGTTGTCTGAGAAATTTTCCAGAAGCTCGTGATAAAAGTGTTTCTTGAGATCTCCTAAAATGGCTTTAGAATAATGGCTGTGTTTCCCACACAGATAGCTGTGATCCTTCTGTAGCATTATAAATACTCTATAACATTATACTGAAATAAAAATTTACTATCAGTGGGTCTTGCTTCTACATTCAAAACCTGCCCAATGTAGCATGAATACTTGTGATGATACATATCAGATAATGTTAAAGAGCTATAGAAGTAATGAATGAGAAAATGTCAACAACAGTCAACATTAGAGTTATCTAAAGCAAAACAATCATGTCTGATTTTTATTATTTGAAGAATACATATCCTATGCTGCTCATTCTCAACTATCATATTTTGACATGTCTGTATCTTCAAGCTTATAATTGTTAGGTTTATCTAGTTAACAATAAAGTCTTATGTGCAAGGGAGAACAGAAAAATAACCAGCAAAGCTTATCCAGAACAATAATCTAGAGTTTCTATGCAGCAAGTAAGCTTCATAAGCTACCAGATGGTGAATTGCACTTCGCAAGTATGTATTAGCTAGTACATATTGCTTGAAAATCATATTGAGTGATACTTTAGAAGTGCAAGATAGAAACAAGTGACTAGCTGAGTTGTACAAAACTACCAGAAAACTTCGCATTCAACTATCTTAAGACTGCATGTTCTGTTGTCAAAAATACACAGTAAAACGTCCTCAAAAAATTCCAGTAGCTCCATGTTGAAGACATGTGTAGAACTTGATGGAAGGCAACTTCCGATAGTCTAGTGAGTAGTCCTGTTGGCAAAATACACAGAGTAATCTGGAGTCCTATGAAGTATTTTTACAGATAAATGATTGCCAATTTGGCAACTTTGGGAAACTCTGGGAAATTGTGAAAATAAAAAATGGTCACAATGAAATTGATCTGTTCCAATAATTTTTTCAGGTATTATATATAGTATAGAATTCCTTGTTATGTAAAAAAATATCCTGATCAAAGTTGAGGCTAGATAGCTACATTGCAATAATTCCAAATGGATGCAGATGAACTACTGACTATAAAGTAAGTGTATTACATAGTAGAACTGTTTTCTGATTGTATTTTTCAGTTCAGACACTGCAAAATTTCAATTGTGCCGCTTCTGCTTAAATTAATATATGACTTAGTCAGAGTTCTTATATAGTGTGTTGTATACAGTAGGTTAATGAGTGATGTTCTCATGCAAGAAATTAAAATGTGTAATAATAGCTATATTTGTTTAATAATTAACTGTATAGGTTTAGGACTGTTTATATATCCTTCAGAGTTGAAATGAAACACATGCAGACGGGTCTACTTTAAGAAGGTTCCTCAAAGAATTACTAAATATGTTGCTTATATTTTCCTGCTGTCACTAAAGGCTTCTTGTCTAGGATTACACACTTGTATTTATTATTCAGCTACAAACTACATATGACATATATTTAACAATTCTGAAGACAGTGTAATGCTTCTCATTGCCAATCTTGATTGCCATTGGTTCTCCAAATTGGTCAACAGAGACAGCATTTTAGTTCCCTGTATGGTCAACTAATAAGACCAACCGAATCAACAGAAATTATAACTACATCTGCTCCTACCATGTTAGGAAAATTCGATGTGTTGTCTTTTTTAGACCACTATCTATTAAATATTTTTACATATGGTTGTAAATCAGTAAATGTCTCATTAATCTTAATCAGCATGTGTAAAATATCGAAGTGCAACTTTAACTATACTGAACAAATAAGTTCAAACATTTACTATTCATTCATTTGTTCAATATTTGCCACTTCAGATAGCCAAATTGCCACAGCCTAGACATAGTCACTGTGCAGCTGCTTTTGTTATTTCTTCTGAACTCACTGAAGTGGTGCTATTTGGAGGATTTGATCAACACTATCGTCACCTCTCAGAAACTACAATAATAAGAATTGGTGAGTTTACTGATTTTTATAAAATAATTTACTTTTTTAGCTGAAGTATGTTGATATATTTGAATTTATGTTTTATAAACATCGTCTCATTGTAATTTAGTCTTTATTTTTTTAGCAGACCATTGATTACACTAATAAAACTATTTTGGTCATTGCATAAAGAATATACAATTTCATTCTCATATTTTATTACATTTTACATATTTTTGATGAGTTCATTTTACCAAATTAGAAAATATAGCTGATGTTATATAATTGGGTAGTAACATTTTTTCAAGCATACTTGACTGTAACAGTTTCTCAAGTAAAGGCAATCTATTAATATCTCATCAATTTAAGACCACAACTGTTTATGTCTCCCATTCACAAAACTTTGTAAAAAAAGCAAACATGTTATTTATACTTTTTATGGAAATCAAGCAAGGTACTGACAATCATCAAACAAAATATCAGCTACAAAATAACATGATTATTTAATTAATATTTTCATACTATAGTCTGATGGCATGTGTTATTATATTCACTGAATCATTTCAGAACATGAGAAAATAATTCACATTAAATGTTTACTTGTGTTACTTTATTTATTATTCCACACAGTTGAATAATTTCTAGCCTAATACATTACTTTTACAGCTGTTAACATAAGAAACTTAAACTGTGACGAATTTTATAATGCCTTTTCAATGTAACATGTAATGTTTAGATTTCAATTATTGGATGAATCATTTAAATATCCTTTTGTGTTTACATTGTTAATTTGAGTTTTTTTATTACTTTGGAATGTGGAAATAGAATGTATAGTGCTGTAGAGAAGTGATAGCTATAACTAATAAATAATTAGTTCATGTTTATGCCTACCATTCTTTATTAAATTTGTAGAATAAAATTTAACTAAGACATAATTACATTTTATATTATAGAAAAAGTAGCCTCCTCCACTAAATGGAGAGTATCTGAAATTATACATTCTTCAGAGTTGAGAAATAAAGATAGACTAATCGCAAAGAAACTACTAAAAGGTAATTATTATAATTACAAGTTGTAGACATGATTTAATGCATTAAGCATTATAAAGATGTAAGTAGAATAATACACTTATAACTGTACATTATACCTCAGTTTGAACTTCGAAACATAAAGAAACGTTTTTTATTCTGAGTAATGTCATTGGTGAACTGGTTGAGCAAGCGAGTCACCATGGATAGCTAACAATATTATGTGAGTATATGAATTAATGGTACTTAAACTTTTAAGAAACTCCCAAATTAGTTCATGTAGCTCTAAAAATACAAATTAATTGGGAGGGTGATGCACGGGTCTAGGGTGATGCACGGATGCCATTTATTAATCAATGGATTATTTAATGCTTGCTTCTTCAGCACTTAAACTACATTAAAAGTGTTACCACACCATATTAAAGTATTGCTGCTAGAATGAGCTAAGTGCTCTATAATTATCATCTTTCATTGACATGTTTTTAAATTACTATTATGTGCCTTTGCCGAATAAATGTAGCATTTTTTTACTTGACCATTTTAATTATAGTATTGTAGTAAAAAGTTGACGTTATTTGAGATTTATCACCAATTTTTTCTTTGTTATAATTGAATCAGATTCATATCTAGTTGATTATTCCTCATATCTAATTCTTTGGTTGTTTTTTTCCAAAAAAAAAAAACTTCAAAGTCTTTAGTTATTACTGCATGCTAACTTTGTAATTATAATGAAGAAAGTATTATAATGTGTTATACAGTGCAATTAATATACACAAACAACAGAATAATAAACACATGCAACAATAAAACTAAATTATGAACGTTAATCTTTGCACTGTATTGAGGATATTAGATTTTAATTTAACGTGATATGTAATAGATAGAGCATAATCGCATAGTTACTGGTAGATCTAGAGTACTCAACCACCCCTGGGAACTGTGGTCCTTGGGCTTTCACGCACAAAATTTTCCAGTAGCTACACACATGCTCTAACTACTTTAGATCTTGTTTACTCAACTTTGTTTACCAGCATTTTGGCAGAGATGGCAGTGTCAAGCCACTTTTCAGAGAGAATATTGAGCATATTGCTCAGGAAGCTAAAGGTTCTGGTCATCCTTTGCCAGTAAATGAAGCACATTATTCTAGTTGAAGTCATTTTGAAGGTAGTAAAATGACTTCATGCCGCTGGTCCCCCAAAACTGATTTTTCTTAGCTCTGAACAAGAAGTAAGAATACTGTCTCTAATAAACACTCCCAAGAATACTAAATAGGTCGTTACGCTTGGATGGAACTTAACTACAGCAATACTGTTACAAAACTGCTATAGACTATGTGTTTTATAATAAATCAGCTTTATGCTTATGTAAGTTGATTGAAATTAAAGTTTTCGCTCGTATTCACCCAAGGAAGACATTACACGGTTCATTTATTCTTAAAACATAATTTAAACGAGTTTAAATGAGGTTAATGATGGAATAGTAGTTAGTCAAGGTGTGGTAGCAATAATGTATCACTACCACCTGGTCAAGCCTACTTTAATATTGATAATGGAAATGCCATTAGCAATGTATTTTCCATGTCAATTAAAAATTGCAAAAGTGAAGTAAACTTTCCTTTGTATTCTTTAAAGTACTTGGATTCTTTGGCATGATGAAATGATAGTATAAAAAATGTGAAAGATTAATTAATGAACTTGCAAGCTCAAATTATAATAATGTTCCGGTTTAGGGTCCTAAATTGGAAATGTAATAGTTATTGAGCTGAAATGAGTGCTAGTATATCAAATGATTGACTCATTAGAATACACTATTACAGTATGCAATACTCACTGCAATTGTCTTTCATAAATATAATAGAATTATAAAGGAGTTTTATGGGGGGGGGGGTGTGGGTTCCCCACACAACCGCCATTGATGCCTGCACTCTACTGTGCACTGTGTACTTTCTGGTGCATGTGGACTGAGCTGGACTCTCACACTTCATTCATTGTGTGTTTGTGTGTTTGTTTGGTGTGTGTGGATTTTCATGCATATGCCTGCAATTGTTGGTTTTGTTCAAGTGCTGTTCTGTCTAAGTTTGAATTTACCAACTTAAGCCTAACTTACTTAACTTTCCATAGCTACTCTTAGCTGTCTACTTCCCAACACTGTTGGGTGGTCCTTCTCTTCTATTACTTGAGCTCAGGGATTTACACCCCTGAACATGGGGCTCCATTGTGATTTTTCAAAATGAGCATTTATCAGTGGTTAGGGTTTGAAAAAGATTGGCACAACAATTTTGACAATTACTACAAATTACTTAGTTATTGTCAAATGAATTAATTTATTTGAAATCGCAACGATAAATTAACATACTATTTTATAGCTTGAAACACCGTGTACGACAATAGGCAATTGAAACTTCCACATAGTGAGTCAAAATAATTTGTTATGAGAGTATTATGCTTGTGCTGTAATTTTCACTCCTCCCACCCACTCCTAAAGCGATGTGTAGTAAAAGTGTTGTATTGGAGATTTTACACTGTTAAAATGGGGTGCTTAAATAACACCTCGTGAGGTGTTTTCCAGAAGGCATTGTCTGGACACCCCACTTTGTAACTTCTACACCAATTCATACTTTACCAAGTGAGCTTATAATAACTTATATCCATCAGTTTCTTCCTTTCAAATATCATTTAGTTGTGACTAACTATGGAGACAATATTAGGCTAGAAAACTGGGGTGTCCATGCAGCGCCTCCTATCTAACACCAAACTAAGTTATCCAAACACCCCATTTTTAACAGTGTAATGACATGGATGTGTAAGTAGATACTGCATTTTCTAATGTACATACAGGACATCAATTGTGGTCATATAATGTTTTAGCTACCATGTTGTTTAAATTACTGTGGACAATGGCTCACTAGCCATTTGTGCTAAAACACATCACAAGTATATCTATTAATATCACTAACTAGCATACTTGTGTCATTCAATAGATAAAGAAATAGAGAAAGCTTGTCAAGAAGCTTGTCAAGAAGCCATACAAAAACAGATATGTGTGGACCTATGTGTAGGACGAATGAATTTTGTTGGTCTTCCAAGATCTGGTAAAAGTTCAACTCTACGTCGACTACTTGGAGATTTTATAAACATTGATCAATCTAACATGAAAATAAATGAGCCAAGCACTGGAGTAGCTGAGAGAAGGCAGCTATTCATTCAGAGTATCAGTAAGTCATTTGGATTTGCACAGCAGGGGCAATGGACCAAGAAAGACATTGTGGGTGAAACTTCAATTCTTAATGTGGTTATACAAGAAGCTGTAGAAAGTAAGTAGATAATATACCAATTCGTCATGGTAAACATTATAATTATCATTGCATTATGCCTTTAAATTACTACCAATTTTTTCATTTAGAACTTGAGCTTTATTTCAGGAATGGGTCGTGAAGTAAATTGAGTAGCTCTCACATTTGAAGTGTGACACTTAACCATACGTCTCCAGTAATATCAGAATAATTAAACCCTGTTTCATTTCATGAAATCTACAATTTTATATACCAATAACAGTTTTTTTGTATGGAATTTGTAATGCATAAACTTGGATAACAACTTGATGAGTACATGAAATATTTCAAAATGTATCTGTAGTATAAGTATTAGTTCTTTTCTGTTAGATTTGCTTACGTTATAATAGTGCCTTATAATTGTGAAAAGTTGTAACTCTTAAAACAACAAGTATTATTTATTTAGCATAAATGATCTAAGTCATAAGAATGCTGACAAGCTCATCAAAATTTACTGCAACAGTTACAAAACACTTATTCTCTTTCATAAATTGAATGAAATGCTAATTGAATTTGATTGATCATTTTATGCAGATACAAAACCAAAATTCCAAATCCAACTAAGTGTGTCATCAACTGAAGAAGTTAAAGATGCCAAATCTTCAAATGATGCTAAGGATGTGTCTTTAAATCCAACTGTAGAAAATATAAGAACACCAGCTGAAACATCAGCAACTTCTGATAATGAAGAAAAGTTAAAAGAATCACATGTCATCAATTTAGCTGAAATTTATCCTGCTTATATTGAAGCTGCAGCGGAACACAATGAAGAGAAGGTAAAGTATTTACTGAAAGACACTATATACTTGATAACAACTGATCATGGAGGCCAAACTGAATTTCTAGACCTCATGTCTCGCTTTCTAATGGGGGCTTCTTTACATCTTATTTTCAGTCGACTCACTGATTCCTGGGACAGTGTTTTTAAAATGTATTGCACCAATGAAGATGGAGTTTCTACTGCGAAAGAAGACTCTATAGTTACTCTAGAAGAAGTCACCTTTCAAACTCTGGCTAGTATAGCATGCATGAAGAATACGAGTGACAAATGGACCTCAAATCAAGACTCTAATACTGACTTGGAAAAAGCTAACATAGTGACTAAAGCTATGTTTGTGGGAACATTTAGAGACAAGGTGTCTCTGTCACAGTTTAGGGAAAGGGATCAAATTCTTAAAAACAAAATTGAACAAACAGAGTTTTACCACCAAAAAATTGTCGAGTATGCCTCAGAAGAATTCCCGACATTAGCACTGGACAACAAGAAAGGAACTGTAGAGGAAATCAACAAAGCAAGAGAAACTTTTGAGAAGTGTATTAAGAAGAATCTAGGTAAAGTTCACATTCCTTGCTCCTGGTTGATGTTCAGCATTGTTCTGCGATCAAAAGAAAGGCATGTGATGACACTCACAGAATGCAATGAAATTGCAGAAAGTTTAAATATTAGTTTATCAGATGTACGCAATGTTCTATGGTTTCTTCATTATCGTGTCGGCACGCTCCTGTACTATCCAGAAGTGAGAGGATTTGAAAACTTAGTCATTTGTGATGTTAAGGTTAGAATTACTTGCATATTATTATATTTCCGTTAAGACTTCATTAAGGTTAATTGGAATCAATGTTGCTAATATTTTTAAACAATAATAATTTTGTAACAAAATATACGTTATTTTTGAGTTACAAAAAATTAAAGTAGTTTAAAAACTTACATTACATATGATAATGAAATGACTAATACAATGACTTAATCATAAATACGGGATTTTTAAACTGTAATGACCTCTACTAATTTAAGTTTTAAATATTAGAACTTGTATAGTCATTATTCCAGACTAAAACTGGATTGAACAAAATAACTAGCAAATTATTATATGAACAAAATGTTTGAAACTAAGAAAGAAAGTTTTGTGAATATAATTAGGAATAAACAACTAAACTAAATTTGGTATTGATTAGAACTTAATACACACTTATGCTAAATTACAATAAAAGAACTTGTTGAAACTTTAATTCCCTGTTTGGAGTGTATATCAAAATGTATAATCTGAAAATCACACAATAAACTTGAGGCAATAACACTTTTCATTATTTGGAGCAATGCTTCAATTTAATTACAACCCATTACTTATTATAATATATATAGTGTGTATTATGATATCAATATTGTTCAGATAATATTTGATGTGGCAACACGACTAGTAAAGAAGACATTTATTTTCCGAAAAGCTGGTCATCAAGCAGCAACAATGTTTAAGAACAAAGCTCAGTTCACAATGGCAGATCTACGGGAAGCAACTAAAGAAGACGTCAATGATTCCATATCTATGGAAATGCTAATCACACTTTTTGAACATCACAGTATCTTAGCTTCCCTTCCAATAACAAAAGATAGAAAAGAAATTACTTATTTTATGCCTAGTATTCTGAGATGTGCTACAAAAGATGAGCTCGAAAAGGTTCCTATTTCTTCAGATGTGGCTCCTCTCATGTATCGATACAAGTGTGGCTACTAACCATTAGGAGTCTTCTCTTCTCTTATTATAGGCCTGGTCTCAAACACAAAACAAAACTGGACTTTCAAAGAAGACAGTCCTTGTCGTAACAAGATTGAATTTCTAGTAGGAAAGGATGAAGACACAGTCACTATCATTAGCTATGCCACATATATTAAAGTGGTACTCTACAGAGAATCTCATCCAACAACACCCACTTCTGTAGTCTGTGCACACATTAGAAATACTATCACTTCTATGTTAACAGAAGTTAATTGTAATCTCAAGTACAACAATGCAAGACTTCAATATGGATTCGAATGTACAGGCCATCCACCAGAAAAAAAATCGTTTTTGGATTCTTTATTGAAACGATCAAGTAAAGCTCCACTTCATTTGTGCACACTAAAAGATGAAAACTCTCCTAAAATGAACTGTGTGAAGGACCCAAATAATACTATAATTCCACTTATAGATTCAAGACAGACAATTTGGTTTAAGGTATGTCATTAGTTTAATTCAACTCAGTGTTGCTCATAGCATACTCTACATTATAGTTGAAATGTGATGCAGTAACTACAGACACCTCTTCTAAAGGTATTTGTATTTTTTTAAATGTTGACTAACTTGTTTAAATGAATATTGTTACCTAATCAACATACTTCAATTTGTTTAATTTTAATAACTTAGGTATGTTAGGTAGTTAAAAAATATAATTTAATATTGAAATGCATTTCGACTTAATACATGTGACAAAATAATTATATTAATCAAAATCCTCTTGGTGTTTTTGTAAGTGTAGTTGCCATTAAAACATTTATTTGCATGAAAAATGCTAAAGTGATGTTATCAAACAGTGTGTATTGAATTTTCCATATTACACATGTTATTGTACAGCATTTAAAGTGGAGGAACATTGTACAGAAAACACTGCTGCAGCTCAGCAAGGGTCAAGTGGTAAAGGTAATTACATATTGTTTCATATAATCTGTTATTTAAATCTTTGAGGTGAGAATTTATTGCAGTCACATAGTATTTTAAGCAATACTTGTATGATAATTAAATTAATGTATTTGTACTTATGCTTTGAATTTCTCAATAAGCTGTTATATGTACAGTCTAATTTACAGGAACTATAAAGCTGATATACAAATGACACCTATGGTATATGATCATAAAATGCAGTCTTCACGCTTGAATTCAAGAACATCTTATTGTGTACATGGCCACTCTGAAATTAAGTAGTTTGTGGCAGAAATTTGTTGGCTCGTGAATCAAGTGTTAATACTGTATATAAACTTTCTACTAGTTTTTGCTCATATATTTCAGTGCTATTATAAAATTTATACAATAGTTTTAGTCACTAACCCACAAATCCATACCAGGTAGGCCCAGGAAGTAGAGTACTTACTGAATAATGCTAATGGTATAGTAGCTAAATTGCTAATACTTTTATTTGTGCAAGATATGAAGCCAGAATTTTAGTATAGAGGTTATTTCCGTGACGTCCTATATGACGTAATGGTGCGCATTCGCGACACTGAGTGGCAAAAAGAATAATGGTGAAAAGTTGCGTTGCTGTAGGCTGCTTTAATCGTACTTTCAAAGGGATTAAACTTAGTTTTTATCGCTTTCCTGCTGACCCTGAACGACGTCAAAAGTGGATAGCTGCTCTACTGTAGGAAAAACTGGAAGCCAAGCCTGCACAGTTGGATTTGTTTTTCTCACTTTATAAGTGTTGAAAAGAGTGACGATTGTTTATCACCAGATTATGTGCCCAGCATTTTTTGTCATGTACCTATTTCTCCTAGGAAAAGGAAAGCTAAGGAATTAGATGATTATGGCAGAAGGAAAAGAATGAAGGAAACAAAAATTGAGCAGCAAGATTCTTTACTCTCCCAGGAAACTACAGAATCCCTTCATTGTGATGAAGGTGATCATGATATTGGAGAACCACTGATGGAGACAGTAGCAGTATCCAGTGCTGAAGTACAGACAGAATTAACCTCTGAATTCCTCTGCCATTTGCAAAGCAGAGTCAACAACTTCAAAATGAAAAGTGTAAACTGGAGAAGTTGCTTGAATCAGTGCAATTGAATGAAGAGAGTCTAAAGTCTGATGATGATAAGGTTAAATTCTATACTGGACTTCCTTGTTACAGTGTCATGAATACAGTGTTTCTGCATGTTTCAACTGATTTCAAATGCAATGAATCATCTTTATCTAAATTTCAGCAGTTTCTTATGACTCTGATGAAACTGATACTCAATTTAGGCAACCAGGGTTTGGCATATCGCTTTGGCATTAGTCAATCAACAGTGTCTAAATACTTCCGAAAATGGATCAACGTTTATGTATATTACACTACAACCAGTTATTCGGTGGCCTTCACGTGAAGAACTCTATGTTACCAGGGTTCTATCTAGGAATTTTCGTTTGGGGGGGAAGATCAAGCAACTTTGCAGACCAGATGGAAAACAGGGTCAGGATATTAAGAATTTTTTTATGATTTAAGAGACAAATAGATCAATGAAAATTACTGAATGAAAGTTATGATTAATTAATAATTTAAATTTTAAGAAAAGGTGATTCTATTGCACAATGTTAAAGTGATATTTTTCTAGGCTTAGAATGTTTGTAATGATCTAAAATGTCTTCAAGAGTTTCATTTGATAATTGATCTGGACCGTCGATACAAATTCTCATGGCATATTCCAGTATATTTTCACCCATTCTGTTACAAAGTCGAGTCTTGATAGCTTAATGCTACTAAAAGTTCTCTCAACTGTAGCAGTGGTGACAGGCAACACAATCAGGATGGCTGCTAATCTAGCTAAATTAGGAAAAGAGGTTTACGTAGACATATAGAGCAAAGCAAGAGTGATATTTAGGTGGTGCTCTGAGAGTAACAAGAGCACTGAGGCCTAAGGTGTCTTTTCAAAGCTTCAGGCTTATCTCTCTTTGGTTGAATTTCTGACTCATTTAATTCATCGAAATCATCCTTGAAATACTTAATTTTTATTCTCTTTTTTCCCCCATTACAAAGATAACACACAATTGAATTGAACTTGCAATTCAGTTGGGAAGCCTGTTTCAGTGAGTTTTGTGGTATTAAAATATAATTTCTTTAAATCTAGTTGACAAAAAAGTCCTTATAAGCTTATTATCAAAATTGGCTTTGGCAGTCTCATTTAAATGTCACAAAAATTAAAGCCTTGCCCTCATAAGCATAACAACAACAAAAATAAAACATTCTTGCAACATTTTTTGGGGGGAAGCTGAGATGTTTGGGGGGGAAGCTTCCCCCCCACCCCCCCTCACTAGATAAAACCCTGGCTACTATGCCTACTGACTTTAAAAAGAAGTTCAGTCGATGTGTTTGCATAATAGATTGCTTTGAAAGCGATCTAGTGACCTCCTAGCAAGAGCACAAACTTATTAAAGCTATAAACATCACAATACCATTAAATTCCTTATAGGTATCTCACCACAAGGAGTTATTTCATATGTCGCAAAAGGTTGGGGTGGTCGTGTTTCCGACAAACACCTCACAGAGCAGTGTGGTGTTTTAGATAATCTTTTACCAGGAGATCAAGTATTGGCAGATCGTGGCTTTAGTGTCAAACACCATCATTTACCAAGGGTAAAAAGCAACTTTCACGAATGGAAGTAGATTTATCTCGTCAACTGTCTCGTGTGAATTCATGTGGAACGGGTTATTGGTGTCTTAAGACAGAAATATACAATCCTACAATCCACTATACCAATTAATATGATAATGTGTGAAGAAATTACTGAAACTAGTTTAATTGATTTGTAGTGCAATGTGACATTTTTGTGAATCTGTTGTTCCATTTTAATTAATATTCAGTTATATATATATAATATAAATAATGATGTGAAGTGACAAAAACTAATTTGCAATGTATTGTAATGTGAATTATGTTTTCCAATGTTCAATTTCATATAAAATAACCTACTTTTATTTATGTTTGCCTTTAACTGATTTGACTTGCCGACAGTCGGGGCATAACCATCTTCCACTTGGAATATTAGTTATTTTCAAGCAATCAATGTGAAACATACTTGGAGGCAGCCATTTGCATGACTCTGATGTACACGAAGTCTCTTGGGCTAACTTTGTGTGTGCCTCTGCTGCAAAAAGCAAAGCAGATATATGTGAGCAAGCCTCACCAAGACCTGCCATACAGGTGTAGTGAGCACACAATATTGTTCCAATATTTTCTGCAGCTATCCAAGGAATAAGGGGTGGAGCTGAAACACTTTGGGAATGTCTTACTCTTGCCAGCACTACTAATTTATCACAATTTTCAGATAGTATCTTGTGAACGGATATGTTGCTGACCCATCCAGCTAAAAGATACTTATATCCCATTAAACTCTTATAAGACTTCAATTCTTCATTTGTGTATGGACTAGGAGTATTGATTAGATAATTGTATATATCAGGATAATCAATACTTGGCATATCAGATAAGCTCTTAGATTCTACTACATCAAAAGTATAAGGATCACTCACTCCTTCTCCTAAAATATCAAGCTTCTCCAAATATCTAGTTTTCACCTTTTCCTCCATAGCTTCATAGTAGGAAGAGTAAACTCTGTCAGTGTTCAGAGACATGGCTTGGGGTGATGACCGTTATTAACCAGTGGTATTTTCTTGCCACTCAGTGTAGCGACACGCAAAGTGCATGCGCGTCTATTAACGCACTGGAATAACCTCTATAACACTGCGTGTTTAGAATGTTATTTTCCTTTAACTTAAGTAGCAAGTGCTCAGTGGAAAGTAAACTTAAGTACATACTTTATTACTGCATTCTGCAATTAGTTGTAGAGTGTAAGTCATTTTTAAATTCTCAATACTCTATTTTGACCAGTTGATGTTGTATTTTCAGCATTGGTTACAGAAGACCTTGGCAAAGTCTATGAAGAGCTCTATGAAGCCAGAGTGCAATGGAAGAACATCGGCCTCAAACTGGGTCTAACATTAACTACACTCAACTCTATTGAAACTCATCGTCACTATAAAGCTGAGCCAAGTTGCCTGGACATGTTGAATGAGTGGTTAACAAATGGAAAGAACACAAACTGGAGTGCTCTAGCTGATGCTTTGGAGAGTCCAATGGTAGGTTATCCTAACATTGCATCTGCAATACAAACTAAGTACTGCACTTGACTTTTTATAAACAAATTTTATAGTCAACATAATACTTTTTATAGCCATAATAATATTGTTTCTAATATTTTCAGTCTACGATGTCACCAAATACAATAGCATATTATGATATATTGTCTAGATCATTTAAATTATTTTTGTATAATATTTGACAAATTTATTATTAAGAATTTTAAATAATCTAAAATTGAGCTTATTGAATAAGTATCATTGTTAAAATTCTTGCTAGCTCACCACTGCTAGATTCTGCTAGCTCACCCCTGCTAGATCCTTCTAGCTCACCCCTGCTAGATCCTGCTAGCTCACCACTGCTAGATCCTGCTAGCTCACCCCTGCTAGATCCTTCTAGCTCACCCCTGCTAGATCCTACTAACTCACTACTGCTAGATCCTGCGCTAGATCCTGCTAGCTCACCACTGCTAGATCTTGCTAGCTCAACACTGCTAAGACCTGCTAGCTCACCACTGCTACAACCTGCTAGCTCACCACTGCTAAATCCTGCTAGCTCATTAATGTTAGTTCTCTTTGTTTTGGACAACGCTCACCATAACTAACGGATACAAGTCCACTGATATGACATTGTCATCCTGATAATTATGCTGATTTAATGAAGGGAAACTATGTGGTGACAATATTAACAAAATAATCAAAACTCATTATAAATAAGATTAGATAAGCAAATGTTTCATTACGCTACCTCATTCCTATGTTGTTGTAAACCTCACAGTGACAATTTATAGTTTCCAGATATCATACCAAACAAAAGTAAACTTTACTGTTAAACTGTTGCCTTTTCCCTCTGGCCATTTCCAGCATTTCAATTAGAAATTTAAGTTGATTTGATGCACAAATTTTGGAATATCGTATTGAGAACATCAAATTATATGCATTTGGAGGTGCAATGCAATTAAAATGCATTTTTGGAGAAAGGTCCACAAAATCTACTGTTGTTGTGAGTAAACATCTGAATTTAGCATTGCAATTTATTTAAATTTTTGTTTCTTGTTGCCGCATTGTTTATGTTATGATGTTATTATGTATATATTCCTGTGTCATTGGAGTTGTTGCAAATAATGAGATTGAAATTGACAAAAATTGACTCACTTCAATATCAGCATGAGCTGATAGTACCATAATCAGCCAAGCTTTTCTTGCTAAAACAGAGTCTGAATAATGCATAATACACATGTCACATACACATGGCAAAATTAAGCTGACAACTTTTCTGCTCTTGACTTGCCACTTTCACATCTCTATTTATTGTTATTATTATCATTTTTCACTATCTGCAACTAAAACGTCAAATCACAAACTCTAACAGATCATCAACAAAGGTCTATATAAAGAAAAAATTGGATGCATTTTATTGCAAACAATCTACCTATTATACAGCAGTAGTGATATTGGGGAAAGAGAGAGGATGCACTTGAAAGAATAGCATAATTTATGCTTATTATGGTTATAAGTGCGCACTTTGACAATAATACTGCAGAATCTGATCATTTAATTTCATTAGAAAAAATTCTTTTATTTTTATGAAAACCCAATGCTGTCAGCTACAAACATCTATAATGCACTTATAACAAAAGTTGTACTTTTAACAAATGGCCACCACATTCATTTACTTTGTACTTGCATGCTTTACATTCTTACACAGTTATTGTAGGTCTACCCAAAGTGCATGAGTTATGGAGGTTGGACCAACAGGAAAATGCTTTGGATATAGACTATGTGGTGACAATATTTACAAAATAATCAAAACTCATTATAAATAAGATTAGATAAGCAAAATGTTTTATTACGCTACCTCATTCCTATGTTGTTGTAAACCTCACAGTGACAATTTATAGTTTCCAGATATCATACCAAACAAAAGTACACTTTACTGTTAAACTGTTGCTTTTTCCCTCTGGCCATTTCCAGCATTTCAATTAGAAATTTAAGTTGATTTGATGCACAAATTTTGGATTATCGTATTGAGAACATCAAATTATATGCATTTGAAGGTGCAATACAATTAAAATGCATTTTTGGAGAAAGGTCCACAAAATCTACTGTTGTTGTGAGTTAACATCTGAATTTAGCATTGCAATTTATTTAAATTTTTGTTTCTTGTTGCCATTGTTTATGTTATGATGTTATTATGTCCTGTGTCATTGGAGTTGTTGCAAATAATGAGATTGAAATTGACAAAAATTGACTCACTTCAATATCAGCATGAGCTGATAGTACCATAATCTGCCAAGCATTTCTTGCTAAAAGAGTCTGAATAATGCATAATGCACGAACAATTTTTACATATAAAGGATCAGTTGTAATTTGTTTCTTATGAACAATATGCCTCCACTAATTGAAGCAATTCATATCATTTTAGCACACACATACACATGTCACATGCACATTGCATACATAAGCTGACAACTTTTCTGCTCTTGACTTGCACTGTCACATCTCTATTTATTGTTATTATTATCATTTTTCACTATCTGCAACTAAAACGTCAAATCACAAACTCTAACAGCTCATCAACAAAGGTCTTTATAAAGAAAAAATTGGATGCATTTTACTGCAAACAATGTACCTATTATACAGCAGTAGTGATATTGGGGAAAGAGAGAGGATGCACTTCAAGGTATAACATAATTTATGCTTATATGGTTATGAGTACGCACTTTGACAATAATACTGCAGAATCTGATTATTTCATTTCATTAAAAAAAATTCTATAAAAATTCTATAATGTACTTATAACAAAAGTTGTACGCTTAACAAACGGCACCATTCCTTTACTTTTGTTATGATTATATATTTTTTCATGAATCAGTTATAACTACCAAAAATATTTGTAATATTTTACTCCAAGAAATTTTGCCTTAATGTGCCCATTGTCTATAGCTGGTTAAATACTTTCAAACTGTTTAAATGAAGAGTAGCTATATATTCTTACTTTTTTGGGCTCCACGTATTTTTGCATCTGTCAGTGTTTTCTTTTTGCAGCTATGTCACCAGTGCTACAATAGCTACTGCCATGTGAACAGGCTTGTGTCATATAAGAGTTCTACTGAATTCTTCAAATTCTACTAATACTGGAATTGATGGAACCAACCGAAAGCAGAAATAATTGTCATCTGTTTTTAAGATATGGTATTTTCTTTTGCTTAGTTAATGAATATTATCACTTGACTTTTATCAACTGTGAGTATATTAATAGCATATGAGATGGGGCAGAAAGAGTGAGAGGTCTCTTCTACCTATGCTTCATAGCTCCAGTAAAAACAAGTACAATGCTCTAGAATGCTTTCATGTTTGATTTTAGCTTATTTTTTCTGTCACTTCATCTGACTATATGTACCTTTGGAGCGCCAAAAAGACAAACAAAATTATTAGCAAATGTGACCTTCACATTGAATACCTGAACAGATAATAATAAAACTGTTCTGCAGGGATAGGGAAGGGGAAAATGAAACCTGGACAACTGAGCAAAGTGCTTAATGTCAAAATTCTGAATTTGCTAACTTTGCTAATCATCAGCTATAATGTTGAAGTAGATTGTTGGTTAATAATTACAAGGTCAATCAAGTCATGAATATTTCAGGGGATAATTGAGCTACATACAACACTAGAGACATGGAATATATTTAGAAAATACGTTTTTAAGACTTATCAGGACACAACACATGAGCTTCTGAACAAATGACTAATAAAGAATTCACATGGAATATTGAAATATGTATCAACTCTAATGACCACATTCATTTACATTCTCAATCCTTACTCACACACTCCAGTCTATCACAGTTCTTTAATCTGTAACTTCCACCCCCCACCCCCACACACACACACATACACCCGCACAACATAACTCAATGACTTATTGGTACAAGCAGAGTTCACTAACAGTTTCATCCCTTTCTTTTCATTAAACACTTATTGTTAACTTTGAATTAATCTTCTTGTAATTCATCACTCGCTATTGTTGATAATCCTATTTGAAATTTCCTGGAATGGGCCTGGCTTCACTCTCAACTGTGCCTTTAGTAACACCTAGTGGGAAGAGAAGTTTCCAGTCAGAAGTTTTGTTCTTTTCTAGGGCAATTTGCTGTTCTAGTAGAATAATAGTGTATTGAACATACACATTAAAAGTATCACTGAACTGAGAACATTTTGCTATTATGTCTTTCTGTTAGCTGTAGAAACTTATTTCAACTGTTTCATGAGCTCTTTGAGCACATGTAAACACTAAGCAGTTATTTACACTCTATTGAGTCAGACTTGTTTGTGGGCAATTATATAGGATCTTTCAGCAATGGCAGTGAAGTTGAGCAATCAAACTTGTACGCTGCAGCGAGTAGCATGTGGTGTGTGCCTAGCTAATGATTCATCCACTTTTCAACTATCATAAAAAATTGTGCTATATGTACATTAATTGAGAATTCACACCAGAACAATAGGTCAAATTTTATGCACTTTTTTTGCATTACTAAATCCATTATACAGCAGCATATTGAAGTGTAGATACCATTGTTTTATGTTGTAGTTATGCGGTTTTTTGTATGAATTCTGTATTTTTTTATACTATTTAGCTAGTCTGGCGGGCCAGACCCTTTACCTTCTTTTTTATGGGCGGGGGAAGGGAAAGGGTCTGGAGTCACTAGCAACAACGACTTGTTCCAGAGGAATTTAATTAAAAAGTGTCAAAACTGCGTCACATATTCCCCCCGCGCATTTTAATATTTCCCGGGAAAGCAGCTGTAACTTGCAGCTCGACCAGCATACCAGGTTGCGATCCGGCTTAGCTATGGAGTTCTGCTTAGGTTGTGGCTCCGATCTTCCATCAGAGTCTAGATATGTCCGTAGGCTAGTTGCAGAGAGATCAGATCTCTCAAGACTCTTTCTGGAGTAGTGTTAGCCTGGCGTAATCTAATGTAGTGTTGCCAATGTTATAGCTCAACACAAGAAGCAACTATGCCAATCTTACATTACAAACCTCATCAGGTAAGAGTCTCCCATGCTTGAAGAAGAAAAAAAAGAATCGTATAATGACGCATTATAATGACGTCCCATGACGAATGTACCAAGGAATGTGCTAAAACCGCCACCCCAAAATCGGGATGGCTCGAACAAGTCGTTGATGCTAGTGACGCCAGACCCTTTCCCTTCCCCCGCCCATATAAAAAAGAAGGTAAAGGGTCTGGCCCGCCAGACTACTATTTATCTATGTACCTAAATTCTGTAGAAGTATTCTTCAAAATATCTAATTTTGTTATTCACAATTTAACAATTATTGTTTATTCTTATCCTAAGTGTTTAACTAACAATACGACTTGAGTATTCTAATTGCGCGCTGAGCGGGACCTCATCCAGTTGTCCTATAGTTCCAGGAATACTTTATGAGCGGAGCTACTGCTGTATAACTGGATATTTGAATTTGGTGAGCTATAAACATTGATATACATTGTATTGATGAGTAAATGATACACATTTAGTTATTTCTTGATGTAGAATAATCAAACAATAGTATGCATATCATTTTTAAAAGTTATGAGACATAGAGATATTAATTGATGCCACTTCAATGAAAATATTATTGCCTCCTACAAATTTTGACATATCATAGCTACTTCTAGTCTTTCATAGCTCGACCCTTTATTTACCACAGCACTGTGAAGACATCCAGGTGGCATAAATACGTGGTACAAGCTTAAAATCCTCCAGATCTCAGTGGGATAGTATGGTTCTGGTTGTGGCTGACAATGCACTTAGCTAACCACATCCACTTTCATAGGTTTTAGTAGTGAAGCCAGCAATGGAGGAATGGCTGTAGTGGCAAATTTAGTGAGCTGACTTCAATGCAACTACAATTACTGAAAATCTGGTTTATATAAGAGGAGACTAAACTCTCAAAATTGAAACCATTGCCTTATCTAGGTGCAGCATTGATACACTTTTAGCCAAGTTCCATAGTGTGGCATCATTAAAATTACTTTGGTTTTATCTGCAGAGCATCCAGGTATGACTAGATACATTACTTTTGAATTGGTAGAATGTACTGATACCACCAGAACTCTTCCCAGCACAGTGGTGGATACACAAGATCAACTCACCACATCAAGAGTTAAAGTAGTAGAAGGCTTAGATTAACATTGTAAATTGTCAAGTAGTTGAAGTACACTGGTATGAAAACATAATTGTTCTAAACTTGTTTGCTTATCTTTAACTTAAGTCATACATCCTTATATGTGATAAGTATTACTCTGGCATAGTAGACATTGATGAATGTATCATAAATGGCTTATTAAGAAAACCACATATCCATATAAGTGATATGTAGCACTATGCATGAGAGATTAGATGATTGTATCATATTACAATGGCTTAAACAGATCACTTATACATAGAAATGATATGTAGCACTCTGGCATAGTAGACATTTGAGTAATGCATCATATTATTAACCCTCAGTGCGCATGCGCCTGATTAACCCTCAGTGCGCATGCGCCTGAGGATATATAGCAGTCAACCCGTCATTCATTCATTCATTCATTCAGTCAACAGCGGATCTCGAAGAGTACGGCTACCTAGGCTTTGAAAGCGACATCAAACTATAGCACTTCACAGAGAAAGTCCCTTTAATGTGCCAGAATTTTTAGTTTTGACTTAGTTTTCAAGAAAAAGCGAGTAGCCTACAATCGTACGTTACGGTAATGGGAACCGCCCCTTAAAAAACCTGCTTGTCACGTGAGCCAGCTTTCAGGTTGCAAATCACTTTTAAATAGCTAACAATTACATGGATTCAACGTGAGGTGTTCTGTGGTATAGTTGTGGAGTGAGCGAATAGCTAACCTAGAAGTCTCTGGTTTGAACCCAAGTAGATGCTCATTTTTTTTTTCCATCCTGTTTTTTTTTTTTTTTTTTTCTTCTTGCCTTTTTTTTCTCTTCCTACTGGTTCGAACCCAAAGTAGATGCTTTTTTTTTCGTCCTTTTTTTTTTTTTCTTCTTGCCTTATTTTTCTCTTTCTACTGTTTTTATTGCTTTCCTACCTTTTCCTTTCATTTCCTCTTTCTTTTGTCCCTCTTCATTGTCTTTTTCTCTTACCTGCCTCTCTTCATGCCACTTCTCTTTCTTTTTTTTTGTTTCTACACTTTTCCTTTTCTTTATCATACTAGCTAACAAGCGCTGAGGGTTTGCACTTCAGTGCTCTAGTTACAATAGCTTTAAGATGACCACATATCCATACAAGTGATATGTAGCACTGTGCATGAGAGGTTTGATAAATGCATCATAATATCAGCGTATACACTGTAACAAATCGGGCATTCCACTACATGCTCTAGGGGTGTAATACAACACCTCTGTTTAACTGAGTGTTGTACTACACTTTGAAATGATCAGTAATACATCAAAGTGTAGAGTGACAGCCCAGTGTTGAGAATGTATCACGGCTTACAGTCTCGAAAAAGGAGTAGAGCTTAGTTAGTAGACTGTGGTTACTTTGTGACATATAGCTAAATGGGTCAAGCTTTCGTTCTTTATGAGTTGTCCCTAGTTTACTAGAACAGGGTTACTACAGTCAGTGAAAATGTGTTTAAGAGTTTTGACTTTTGACTAAAGAAATTGTGATAACTTGTTTGTATGAAGTTTAGCTTTAACGTCTAATACAGTATTTTCTTCATGGTGGTTGGTATGATCTCTGGAGGCTCAATTTGAGGAACATCGCATTCCATTTCTTATTGTCTAGAATAGCAAGCAACAAATATCTATCAAGTATCAAGGACTATTCAGAAATATAATACACTTAGTTGACCTTCATCGCAAGTTTGGGTGTGTCTCTGATATTTGTATCAACAGGTAAGTGTAATTAAGAATTATGTAGATAAACTATATTAGCATTCAGCTGCAGATTTGTAGGTATCTGTAGCATATCTGTGAGATACATTGCTAATTCAATAAATAGGTTTGCTATACAGCTAGAAATGCTCACTTTTAACCCTCAGCGTGCAAGCGCGTGAGTGGTAACTGTAGTCTGTTTGTCACTCATTCATTCTGTCTGTCTGTCTGTCTGTCTGTCAATAGCGAGTCTCGAACTTCACGTCGATTTAAGCAGCGATAGCGATATCAAACTGCAGCACTACTCAAAATAATTCCCTTAAAATTCCAAAAATGTTTATTTAGGCTTAGTTTTTCAGAAAAAGCGAGTGAAATTCGGGGCCAATGCTTTTCTGTATGCGAGATGTCCTTTACCATACAATTTGCACTTGAATGGTAAATACTTAGCAGGCAGTACCTTTGCCGTAGTTGGAGGAGCCAGGCAGTTGGAAAGAGGTCTGCTGCATAAGACTGTAGCAGTATGTTATACCTTTATAATGTGACATATCTAAACCTTTAAAACACTTTTACCCAAACTTGTAGCTAGCTAGCTACTATGGCTATAGCTGCATCACATATAGTTAATTTGGTCAATTTCACTGAAACAGAGCTGACCTTTAGCTTCATCATCAAGATAATAATTTGTTAATATGGCATTGTAAATGCAAACAACTAACTCTAAGCAACTATAATTAAATGTATGTTATTATTATGGTGTCTAGAAAAATCCTACAGCAAGTATACCTATCAAGACATATTCTGAGTTGCAATAAAGTTTGGCAGGCATTGTTCATTGTCTTATCACTTCAAGTGTGGGTGTGTCTCATATTGGAATCAACTGGTAATTACAATACTTAATATACATACTTACTCTCTATCTAGTTAAGGATGGTGTGTAATGAAGTGATGGCGATAACATATGTTTTAAAAAGTGTTCAACTGATCAGATGTTTCATGTCTCCACTTATATGTATAATTCATATAATATATGAGAATTATGAGCAAGCACAACTATGAACCGTAGATGCCAGTGTTACATGAAATTTGGTCCGTGTAGTTTTCGGTCCGATCAAACCAAATCCGATAGTGGTAAAAGTCCAGGAGACTAAATATGCTAGCAAATTTGGTCCCCCCCAGGCCAAAATTGATATAAATTTGGTCCGCCAAATGTGGACTTAGTCTGCCCTAGTGTTTAGTCTTATTTTAAAGAAGTGTATAGGTCAGACATTACCGTCACTTTGTCTATTATCAGCCAAAAGGAATTTTCTAGCTTCTTGAGGAATGCATGTAGCTAAGTCAACTGTAATAGTTAGAAGACTATCTTAATTAACGGTAACTCTTGACAACAAGCACGCAAAGCTACTATGCAAACGGCTGAGTTTTTGAAATTATGTCTGGTATAGGGTCTCAGTACCAAAGAAACCTTTTGCCGCAACTTTTTAAGACTTAAAAAAAAGTTCTGAAGTATTACTGTACATGTTTGAGTCCAACAGTAAGGTTTACCTAAAAGTGTTTTGTGGCATTTAGATAGAACCTAATACAAGGGGGCAACAATTACATTTTCTTGAATGATACGGGATTGCTAAACTGAAAGATTCTGTTTAGTGGAGAAGTGGGAAGGGTTAGACCATGAAGCAAACACAATAATGCAAGAGTCAAAGTAAAAATTGACATACATACGTCCACACATATGTATATAAGCGAGTGGTGCGCTTGACAATAAGGGGTGCTACTGCCACTAGATCACAAAAAATTACTAAAAAAAGAAGAAGTTGAAACAACAAATCTGGTCCCACCCAACCCTATCTTCAGAGGCCCCTATTCAAGAAATGACTGATTTGACTGATAAACTCTATATTGCTATTGCTAGTGGGTAAAGGGTTTATTTGAATTGCATCATGTGCTATATAGTGGGGCTGAGTTACTGCTGAGCCACATCGGACGGTCCTCCGATTCCATTCTCTCTAGAGTTTCTTCACGTGTTGTTTGACTCCAGCTCAATTGAGTTTGTCCAGTTGGGTATAGTTTGGTTAGAACTTGCATTAGAAGCGGTGTATGCATAGTTTTAAACTTTCATATTGGTAAGATATTGTAAGTCCAATTTTTTATAGCTTGTGAGGTGAAGTAGTGACACACTTGATTAGGGGCATGACGGTTGTTCAGATGCAAAGAAAAGACATGTGTGCAGTCTTTTAATATGTAATCTTGTGAACCATACCTTTAGTTTAATCATATATTATTATCATACTGCTTAGGCCACAGCAGGAAAATTTCCTGTTTCTCATCATCCACCTCCCTCATACAATTTCACCCCAACATCAACCCAAAAACACAATACAAATTATATGGCATTTTTCGCATTGATTTGTTATTTTTTGACTTAGAAAAACACAAAACCTCACTGATATAGACAAGAAAAGTGTGAATAATAATGTTCATGAAATGGTATTTGTAGTATTGGTTTAGACAATAGTTACAGGTTAAATGCTTCTGTAGCAGTTCGCTTCTTCCCACCAAAACGAGGGCCTCTGGTTCGTTCCTTAATGCCAGTCTCGTAACATTCACTGCATACTGGGTGAATGGTTTGATAGTTCTTCTTCATAGCATCCGAAATACTTCGTAAATCACCATATGAACCACAGTGATAGCAGCAAGGAGTATTCTTCAATCTGGAAGCATAGTGTAGTGAGGACTAATGTTGTCATTACAGCCATCAAGTATCTCATGGGCACAGAGTAAATTGATGTCTTCATCTTCTTCTGGAAAAATTGAGCCACCACAGCAATACAAAAAATTTTCCTTGTAAATTGCCAGCTTGTTAAATTCATCCTTGGTTAGTTTCCTTTTAGAATAAACACACCTAGGCTTCAGACATTCTCCACACACAAGCACATCGCAGACAGTTTCTGCTGTCATACGAAAAGACTTGGATACTTTGGCTGTGTGTTGGTGTTGATTTCCGTGAAGCAAGTGATGGCCTATCCTTTTCACTGGTAGACTTTCCCCAAGAACTTTCAAATTCATTGTATGAGTTGCTTGCTGGTTTCCTTTCTGGATCAGGAAAGAAATTCAATTTGTCAAACACATCACAGGGAAGTCTTGGGGGCTTACACATCTTGCATCCTGTGACACCACACTTCTTTATGCAAAAAAAGTAGTGGCGCTGTACACAGCAGTGATAAAAATGCTTGTAGCTGTGTATGTGCTTTCAAATGCTCCTTTCTGGTATCAGTAGCCAATACAGTGGAGTCCACTTCATGAATACACTGCCACAGATCATCAATTTCCTGTGAAGTACAAGGAGACTGGGTCTGAACTAGCTCATCTAGGTTCTTTGGCTGAGGTCATAAGGATTGTGAATGCATTCCGCTGGGTTGATGTATTGCATCCTTTCTCTACTTTTTCTACAAAGTACCTAATAAACTGTCCATTCAGAGAACAGCACTCTACCACATTAAACTCCAGTTCTATTAGCACACTCTGGGCACAATCAATAGATTTAGATAAGGTGCACCTTGTTATTTTTGTACCTTCATCGATTTCAGGTAAATTCTTCCTGATGTCTTCAAAAATAGACACAAATGTCTGTTCTTCTGAGCATAGAAACATTTTCCAAGGATAAATCCTATTGTTTCCTTGTAGGACTGACACAGTGACATACATGGCAGACTAGCGAGAGCCAGTAGGATTACAACAAAATGTACTTACCTGAGCGCTGAGTGAGAAGTCTACCGTGTGAAGTTCAAACTTAAGTTTATACAGCTGTGTTTTGTAATTTTAGCGCCCGCCCGCATAATTTTTTTATTACTTCCTGGATGAGAAACAGGAAATTTCCCTGCTGTGGCCTTACCTGAAAATGGTCTGGGGACAGCCATAAAGTTTTCAGGTGTGCTACAGGAATGTCTGTAGGTTGTACCAGTCACGTGACTAACCTCAAACTGACTATATAAAATGATTGAGCATTAAAACTTCACTCCACTGGAAGTGGGAGTGACTGAAATCTGAAATAAGCCCTACAAACTGTATCATATGGAGTATAAAGATGCACATAAAACATGGATGAGCAGCAGAAGGCTATCCTATAATTTTCTTTGCACTCTCAGAATTCACAAGCAGGGAACTCACATGCTCCTCTCAGAAGAAAGCTTTAAGTTCTCCACTCACAGCTCAAAGTCCCTTGATAACAGTGTACAAACAAGCTCTCACAATAGTTTTAAGCAAATTTCCCTAAGCGAAGACCTTCCTAGCTGACAGCTCATGTAGACTTCCATTAGTTCGTGATTAAAATACACTACTGGTCCATGCTTCACTAGTTGCATTCCAATGAAACAGGGAAGTACTGTAGGTGTCCCCAGATCCTCTTTCTTGGTGACAGGAAGATGGAGAAATATCTGATCCGCAAGACTAAAGTTATAATAATACGAAATTTTTCTCTTTTTAACAGTCAATATTTTAATTATGACTTAACACGACGTTTTGGCTTCTTGCTGAAGTCCTCTTCAGAGGTCAACTGAGGTCAAAGTCTGCATGGTGGTAAAATAACAAAGTAAACAGCAATATTTCTGGAGGGCACACTGGAGGGTGATTTGCATGCAGCATGGACAGCCAGCATCCTGGAAGCTATAAAATACCTAAAACTATGTCTCATGACATAGGTTTAGAGCTTCTGTTAAAAAGATAAAAAATTACTATTATTATGATTATTTCAGCCAAGAATGACTGAACCATTAAAAGACTAAGGTTAAATTCAAAGTTTGGGTGATAATACGCTAGCTAGACCATGAGCTTTTTCTCAGTATTAGTTTTCACTAGAAATTTTATAGAGAATTTTAGTCAGTAAAGTTTAATAATTACATACTTGCCAACTCTCAAGAAACCTCCTGGACTATCCTACATTTATCACTTAGTCACGGTCCACAACGGAATTGTACTTCTTTTATCATTTGTCTTGGAAATTGAACATCGTATATATCTGCTTACTTTGCATGATCTGCAAAGACGTTACTTAGCTAATCCACCAATAGTTGTTGATTGCATAAAGCTCACGAATGCTTCCACTTTTCTAAAAACTTGGTTCAAAATACAGTGTTCGTTTCTCTGGAAAAATTGTCATGAAATACATATAAATTCAATTGGAAGTAAAGTTGCCTCACAATTTATAATCAGCCATCAGCAACCAATGGCTATTGTTGCTGGTTCATTACATTAAATTATTATTATTATTTTTCACTAATACAGGGTTGTGAACTTCAGTCTAGAATTAACATTGAATAAATAAAAGGAATAGTAAATGATTGAACTGATTTGTTTAGTATAGTTAAAATACACTTCAATATTTTACACATGTTGATTAAGATAAATCATTTACAAATAAGACATTTACAGATATACAACCACAAATTAAAATAGATAGTGGTCTGATATAAACAACACAAAATGTTTTCCTAACATGATAGGATGTAGTTATAAATTCTAATAATATATATATGTTATCAAATATACAGATAAAGCATGGGTCGCCATCGTTATCCTGCTCCACAATGGGAAAGTAGCAACAGAAGTCTATACAGGTCAACGCTCTGGGAGACTCGTTGTTCATATATCAATCAACCTCAATGTTTCTCTAACACTCAATATCTGTTAATAGCCATCACAATGATCTGGATTTTCCGAAGAAAAACTAAAACTCAATGTTCCAAACTCTGTACTGTAATAAAGCCACGAAAGACAAATAATAAAGTAGAGTTGCTATCTCTACCATTGATCTGGTCCATTTGGAATAATTCAATAAATGTCTCAAAAGAAATTCATTCCAGAACTACTTCACTCAAACAGAAACTACTATTACTATGTGGAGATGTAGAAGCCAATCCTGGCCCCTATAATAAAGGTAAATTAACCTCTATCCAGTGTGATGTTAAAATGGAGTCAACCATAACTATAGCCACTTGTAAGGCAATCAATGTATTAGGTGAAGATAAATTTCTGTTTTTCTTCATTATATTTCAATTGAAATATAATAAAAAAAATTGTAGTATTCTCTCACTTTCACAGGGTTTTTAAACAATATAGAATTTAAAATATTTGGTCGCCACCGGGAATCGAACCCATTATTGCTTGTTTGACACAAGTGCTCCGCCATTGGGCTATGACAACCAGCCAGCAAACAAACACTCTAATTCTGTATTTATACTATTAAAGTGTACTGCTATGCTACAGTTTCACTCTCAACAGAAAAACAAAAGTTCTCTTTTTTTAAAGATTTTATTTGTTGAATTTTTTAACTCCACTTTTTAACTTATGTATTTCTTTCTCAGCCTTCTTTTACTCATTAGATTTATTGTCTTACATTCACGGGCTTTTTAAACAATACTGAATTAAACATATTTGGTCGCCACCGGAAATCGAACCCATGAAGAATACATCTAATGAGTAAAAGACAGCTGAGAAGGAAATTATGAATTGTAAATGTTCATCAGAGCTTTAAATAGAATTATGAGAATTGACATGTACAGCATTGGTGCAGATTAGTAGCCTACAGACATTGGAACATGTAGGAACACAATTGTAGTAGTAACATTGTCCACTTTAAATCTGTTCTATTTCTGACTACATTCAGTTTAAACAATAAGATATTAATCATTAACTATTATTTTACTTATCAATATGCAAACCATATTCCCTTAATTTTTTCCAACAACCTGTCTCAAGCATTATTAACCTGATGTATATTTATTATTATTTATTTTTAATGAATTACATATGATCATTTTTTAGCATTGCATTCATTATGAGTACAAGTATATTCCACTTAAGAGCATTATGTTGACAGCTGCTTTTGGACTTTAATGTTAGCAGCTGCCTGAGATGACTGAAGGATTGGCAGTTAAACAATATTTTCCATAATGGTATATTATATTGTCATATGATTTATAAAACAGCTAACTACTAGCAACAGCTAAATACTAACTAAAATATTTATTGGAATATCCAAGTACAGGACAAGTGATGACTTTGAAAGTAAATTTGAAACATTTTAAACAAATTAAAATTACACAAGAAAAAATTCCAATTAATAAAAATTTATTTCAGTAAATGTACATATCAGCAACCTTTACATTAATTCTGCAGTGAAATAATATTACTTTGTATATTTGTAAAATTATATTTTATTTGTACAATTTACACTATAATTTTATCGTAGATCAGCCTCTCACTAACTATGAACCTTCACCGCGAGTAAATGCTGCTGCCTCAGCAAGTTCTGAACTACTGTATGTTTATGGAGGTCTTGTTGATAACTTTGATGAGAATAAAAGACAACTGAGAGCCGTAATTCAAATCTATGAGTGCTCTACAGAATACTGGAAAGAACTTCCAACATCTTGTACTCCTCCTCCTGGAATATATGGATGTGCAACATCATATTCTGGTCATGTTCTCTACTTGTTTGGTGGTCATGATGGTACATCATTCCATGCTTCACTACATCAGCTAGACACCAGATCTATGACATGGAAGCAACTCTCGCCACAACATGATAGTGGACCCATGAGGAAAACGGATTGTCACATGATATATTGTAATGATTCGTTAATCGTGATTGGAGGCTATGGCATACCATCAGGTGAACTGCAGTCTGGATCACAATTTACTGAGAATAAACATTATCAAGATGGTCGTGGCTGGACAAATGAGATTCATAAGTACCATATTTCACAAGGTAAGTCACAAATTGTATTTCAATTTATTTGTCACGATTTATTTTATACATTATTATTAAAATACAGTGTATATTAATAAAGTATTACAGATATAATTTCTTTAGAGTTATTTGCAGATTTAATGTAAACTATTATCGAAATTATCATGGAATAATTATAACACAATGGTTTTATATATTTGTGCTATACTTAATTTTGTCATGTAGATGTGAATAAAATTTAATGGTTTCAGACATAGTGGAACTATTACCCTTTTACATTGTAAACATTTATCAGGAATAATTATAAAGATATAATGATACGTGATAAATTCAAAGTTACTGTGCTAATATCTGTCTTTAGTAATGATTTTTAATGACTTTTCAATCATTTCTTTCCTACATTAATATAAACTAGAATAATTTCTATCTCAGGTTATGATTATATTGAGTATGTATTAGTGATTTTTGAACTATGGAATTTGGTTTATGTATGAATTTATTTGTAGTGATAGAATGGAATGTCATTAGTTTAAACATGTCAATTATGTATTCTTGTGTTTAGTATTGCTTCTAGGATGACTCATTTAATATTTATTCACACAATGGGCACCACTAAGTATTACTTGCTCTGTGTAAATAGAAATAATAAAGCAATTTATATGTGACTGTGTCTATCAATAGTAATAGAACAAATTTGTTAAAAGTGGACATACATTTAGTAGTTGCGTAAGTGCTGAGGTGTTTGAGAAATCATTTTCTCAAAAAGTAAATAGTTTAAAATGTTGTATTAGTTTGAAACAAATTTTTTATAAAACGCACAGCGAAATACTTAATTTATGTTTGTGAATTATTATAAACATATCAGATACAGTCTTTGAAGTAATTAAGATTAATAATTTTTGGCTATATAAAGTGTTCATATAAAATGAGGCATGTAACCATGAAACTGAAACACTGCAAATACAACCATTACCAACTCATAAATTAAGTGTCTCAAATAACATAATGTAAGTCATTCTTATTACTCCAATAATATCAACCAAAAACTTGGTCATTGGTAAATTACTACTAACAATAGATACGATACTTTTGAATTATAACTTGTATAATAATTGCTGTATATAAAGCAACTTTAAATGACATTTGAAGTCTTCATAAAATAGATATCTTAAAATAACTTAAGAAATATATAATTACATTGCTATTTTTATTTAGGTACATGGTCTTCTCCCTTGATCACTGGAAGTAGACCTTCTCCTAGAGGTGGATTTACAGTCACCTGCATTAGTCCTACACATGCAGTCTTGTTTGGTGGATGGGATGGTACTAGTGACCTCAATGACACTTACCTCATAGACTTGGCACAGATGGTAAGAATTGATGTAATCTCTCGATCATTGTAATTGTATTGATAATATGAGGTTAGTCAAGATGTATATGTGCAGAAATTAAGCAATAAAATACAAATGATAGCATTCATCTGCCATTACATATGTACAATGTAAACTATTTATGTAAGTACTTTTATTCCTTTATTGCAAGTTTCTATCTAGTGAGTTTGTTAAGATGGAGGGGATTTCATGGAACATAGGAACTAAGGCAAATCTGCAACTTATTTAAAATAACAAGTAATTTAGTTGAGTGTCCATTTATTAAAACTTTCTATACGGAACTAAATAAAAAAGCAAATATTTTTTATAATTCTGTGTATAAATTTTCATTAACATGGAAGAGTTCTCATTGACCTGGATGAGTTCTCATTGAAGAGACTAGTAAGTTGCAACTGGCCATTGCTAAGCAGCAAAAGAATAAAAAAACAGGGAGGGAGAGAGTACACTTTACAAAGTACAACGACATGTAGTGGTATTTTATATAGGTATCTAGGCAGCTGCACTTGCAGAGGATATTTGTTGTACTTGGGCTCAAACAACTATTTTTCTAGTATACAGTACTTATTACATGAGTCAGAGTATGATATGGTGAAATATTTCATGACCTGGCAAATTTATTTTCAAGAGCCAGAGGGAATGAATTATCAAACCATATCACTCTGCTGAGTGTAATATGTGATTTATTCCACACTAGATATCTTCACTACTGTAGTTAGTAGCCCCACCCCCTCCTTTAGCAGCTGCTCTAATATTGGTTGAGTAGCTACACAAAAGGAAGGTAGCTTAAAAAACCAAGAAAATTGACAAGTTCAGCCAGTTGTTATAATTACATGGGTAATGAGCCTGGCAGTACAGCAACATGGTGAAATATCATGAGTTATTTCACAGGTCATGTACCTAAACATATCATGTGAAGATATCTAGGGTGGAATAATAATTTTTTTAAATTTATTAATGGAACACTTCAATGATCCTATTCAGACACAAAGTTTCCTGACTCAAATATGTCTGATGTTTTAAAGTGATTACTAATGTTTGTGTTCACTTTTATACTTTTAAATACTTTTTATGCTTATATTATTATAGCAAATATGATGCATGTTGTCAGGAAACTATCCTGACAGCAACACACACACATCGCCATGAAACCAGAAATGTGTAACTGATGTATTATGATTATTGTTCATTTTGTTGTATTTATATCATTGCACATTCTTATCATAATTACTGCACATTATTTTTATTCTATTCAGGCTGATCAATTCAAGCATAGACTGCTTGATTACTTTAGTTAGTAAAACTACGAGAAATAAAAATCTCTTGTAAGCACTGTATATACTGTGATTGGACTTACTCTGGTAGCAGCAAAACACAGTACATGTTACTAACATAATTGATAGGCTTTTAAAATGCAGCTGATAATTTTGGATATTGTTATTATATTTAATTAGGCATGAAGAAGTGTTTCAGTTCTTCTAATAATATATATTGTAAAGTATTTGTTTGATTGTACATTATATTCTCGTACTAATAGCGTCTTACTAAGCTTGTGAATGGAGCACCACAACCATCTCCAAGAGTTTTTCATGCTGCTGTTTGTCTTGATTATAACAACAACAATCCACAGTTGTTAATAGCTGGTGGATATTATGGCAAGGCTTTAAGTGATGTTTGGTGTCTTAATGTACGAGCACAGAGTTGGCAACCGGTAAGATCATATTATAGTATAGCTCAAATAATAATAGCTATGTAAAAGTAAATAAACTTAACTGATGCACATAAGGAATAATCTTTAAAAGAAAAAATAATGTTTTTTGTTTAAACAAAAAATTACTTTAGTAGTTCCTAATTATTATTATTATTGGATCATGTACAATTCCGTGATAATTGGTGGCTAAAAGTTCACCTGTAAAGAACTTTGAGTATTTCAGTCAATTCTATTTCTAGAACTAATTAATAGTTTAAGTTAAGTTATACTTTTCATAGATCTAATTAAGCATATTAAGCAGTTTGTCTAATCTCTTTATAATTATTACACAATTTCATGCATGAAATCAAATTAGTTTGTTCAGTCCACAATCCAGCAGTTCAAAAACAATACATTTAATGCACATATATGAAGTACTACATGAGTACATTCCATGTACAATATTTAACAACAATTTTTCTTTATCTTTTGCAAGGTGTAGGTTAAATTCTGAGCACTTTGAGGTTTTATATTTACACTGTCTGGATAGAGTAGCTCTTCTTCTTTCTAACAATATAAATCTGTTGTCTGAGAAACTTGCCGGAAGCTCGTGGTAAAAGTGTTTCTTGAGATCTCCTAAAATGGCTTTAGAATAATGGCTGTGTTTCCCACACAGATAGCTGTGATCCTTCTGTAGCATTATAAATACTCTATAACATTATACTGAAATAAAAATTTACTATCAGTGGGTCTTGCTTCTACATTCAAAACCTGCCTAATGTAGCCTAAAAACGTTGATGAAAATAAGAGAGCACTGCATGAATACTTGTGAGGATACATATCAGATAATGTTAAAGAGCTATAGAAGTAACGAATGAGAAAATGTCAACAACAGTCAACATTAGAGTTATCTAAAGCAAAACAATCTTGTCTGATTCTTTATCGTTTGAAGAATACATATCCTATGCTGCTCAACCTCAACCATCATATTTTAATATCTGTCTCTTCAAGCTTATAATTGTTAGGTTTCTATAGTGTAGCGGCAAGCATTATTTCCTTATATGGTAATTTCCGTCACTTTGTTTGTGCTGCGTGCTTGCTTATGCTCAAACTGATAGTATAGTCTAGTTTAACATGCTACTTCCTTCAAGAAACAAAAAGTTTGTAATTTATAGCTATGCTCAACTTTATCTTGAAAGTTAGATGTTCAGGTAACAATAAAGTCTTATGTGCAAGGGAGAACAGAAAATAACCAGCAAAACTTAGCCAGAACAAGAATCTAGAGTTTTTATGCTGCAAGTAAGCTTCTATAGCTACCAAATGGTGAATTGCACTTCACAAGTATGTATTAGCTAGTACATTATTGCTTGAAAATCATATTGAGTGATACTTTAGAAGCGCAAGGTAGAAACAAGTGACTAGCTGAGTTTACAAAACTACGAAAAAACTTTGCATTCAAAATGTTTCGTTCTGTATTGAGTACAACAAGAGAAAACCTCTATAAGATAGTAAGATTGACATTGTAATGTATTGGAACTTAACAGGATGTACGTTTTTGGGGGTGTGTACTTTTGGAAACATTTGTATTACTAATGTCCAAACATTTTTTGACATGTAATGAGTGAAGTTCTCATGCAAGAAAATAAAATGTGTAATAATAGTTATATATTTTTAATAATTAACTACAGAGCTTTTGGAATTTATAAATCTTTCAGAGTTTAACAATTCTGGAGACAGTGCAATTTGCCTATCTTGATTGCCATTGGTTCTCCAAATTGGTCAACAGAGACAGCATTTTAGTTCCCAAGATGGTCAACTAATAAGACCTACCTTAGCCTCTGAATCAAGAGTATACATTTTGAGCAGATAAAGAGAGGTGGAGAACATATCATACATGTCCTATCAATTTCATGGAACAGTCTTGGCTAGTTCCAGGATAGCTGTTGTGACAGCTGCTAAAGCTGCCAGTTTTTAGTATGGTGAATGTACTTCATCTGGTTATTGACTAAATATAGCTTTATGCTACGTGTTGTGAGAATGGTATTATTGTAGATATGAGGCAATAATAAGAGGACTCAACAAGTAGGTGGTAGATTTTAGAACACACTCAAATCCTAGCAAAAGGCTATTGCTTCTTTGCTAATATTCTTCAACCAAAATGCATCAGCCTGCCTTCTCACTCATGTGTCCAGCATGTGCTCCTGTACATATCCTTCCCATTTGATTCTAGAATGTTAAAGTTTCATACCATTAAAATATTTGACCAGTTCCTTTAGTGAGTCCCATCATTTGTAATGTATTAGCATTATCCTCAACATATTTGCTACTGAGTTTATGAAACAGTAAATCCATGTCATAGCTATGTAACTCTATCATGGGCAAAATCAGCTGTCACAATTGTATTTTCAAGGCTCGATGTTTTGCAATGTCCAAGACCTTAACTGGAAACAATAATATTAAAACAACCATAAACTCTATACTAGAGGTATTTATATAATTTCTTAGAGTTGACCATATTTTTGGCAGCTAATTTGCAATTTTCGCAGTGTCTGAGGCCTATATTCATCGCGAACAATTAAAATTTCACTATTTCCCGGAGTTTTCCAAAGTTACCACTTTGGCAAACCAAGTTGGCATCCCCACTTGGGGATGCAAATCTGTAAAAGTAACTTTCATATAGGAGTTTGTAGACTTAAAGCAGCAATTCCAATAAATTTGAGATAAAATTTTCAGTTTTTTATATTGAAAACAAAATGCTCAATGTTTCATCACTGGCACTCACCAGATCTGAATTCAGCACGAAAATGGGTCTAGAAAAGTCAATCAAACTTACTTTATATCCTAAAACAAGGTTATTTGTGCTCTAGCCTGGACTATACTGAAATGGCTGTCAGGTCTACTACACTACACTAATACAAATATTTCAATATTTTCAAATTATTGACCACCCAGTCACTATTTTGAAGTAAGTTAAAACTCGAACTGCGAAAGCTACTTCAATGTTAGCATTGTAGCCTTAGAGATACCACCGCAAGGAGTTTGACAATCATAAATAGCTTACTCTTTGAGGTTAAACAGCATTCAAGTGGAGGTAACACGGACGAGAATAAACATAATTTTCATGAGGTGATACTTCAAATCTCTGATATTTCAACCATTAGATTATACCACAATATTGCAACAAAATGCTAAGTTGTGTATTTATTCTGTTAAGGGATACTGCTATGAATATTGTCATTTTTAACACACTTCAAATTTTCTATATTTAAATATATTTTCAAATATTGAGAATTTTTTACTCTGCCAATTAATCAATTAATAATTGTTTTCTTCGCCTTCTTTTATTCATTTTATTCACATGTTTCTCTCTAACATCTCAGCAAAAACAAACAATGGTTAACTGCCAGTGACAGCAAATAAATTATTTTTTTAATCGTTAGCAATTATTATACAGTCGAGTCTCCGACGAGAGGACACTTTCGTGCAGCAGCAATTGTCCTTTGTTCAGAGATTGTTCTCTGTTGGGAGTTTGATTTTATAATCCACTTTTTAGCATTGACAGAGTAATAGAAAAATATCAGCAAAGTTATAATTCAAATAAAGTTTAATGAAAACATTTTTGCGGATGATACAACTGCATGTTCTTAGCTATACAATATTATTTATGAAAGTATTGATCAAGTGTAGTTTATTTTGCTGTACTGTAGCTATCACAGCAATGCGATCAATAAAAGAACCAACAGACAATGCTTCACCAGTATTGCCTTTAAACTCCAAAAATTGGGAAACGTCTTCCAAAACATTTATTATTTCCTTGTATGTTTTCAATTTTGGAACCACTATAGCTGCTTCATCACATTCATTTTCTTCATCATCTACCTCCATTGCACTCTCAACTTCATTTTCAGTTTGTTCTTTAAGAAAAGTTTCCTCCCAATTCTCATTGTCCATGTCAGCACAAATAGGGAGATTATCATCCCCAGTAATGAATTCTCGTGCAGTGCACTCTCTGAGCCGGTTTGCTTGATCAGACACTGCAACTCATCAATATCAGAAAAGGGGTCAACACTACCATCTGTAGCACCTAAAGTGACCACATCAAGCTCATAGTTGAGAACACCAGCCTTTTGAAACACTTGTTAATAATTTCTGGGCTCACTTCTTGCCATGCTAGGGCGACACACCTAAGAGCAACCAAAACATTCACAGACTTAATCACATCAGTAGCACAGTCACACGAGTCGATCTTTGATTAAACAAAAATTAAAAAGTGTTTACGATAATAAGCCTTAAAGGTCTGAATAATTCCAAGGTCCAGAGGTTGCAAACATGAGGTTGTGTTTGGTGGGAAAAAGATTATTTTAATATTTGAAAATTTTGACACTAACTCTTGAGGATGGCAACCAGCATTATCCATCAATAATAGAATATTTCGATTAGACGTGATCAATCTTCGATTAAGTTTAGTTAGGATATCAGTAAGAATTTCTCCAGACATCCAAGGCCTTTATTTGGGTGTAGTATGTGACAGGTAAAGAAGATTTATCAAAGCCACGCAAGCACCGCGGATTTTCTGATTTCCAGATGAAAACAGATTTTTCTTTATGTCCTGAAGCAGACACAAAAAAAGCAATTGTAACCCTCTGCTTGGATTTCTTTCCTCCCATGCAACTACGACTTTTTTGGGCAAAGCCATGATCAGGTAGAGCACGAAAAAACAAACCTGTCTCATCCATGTTCCAAATATCATTCTTTGAATAGCCCCGGACCAATTCTGGCAGACGCTCTTTCCAGGAATCTATAGTTACCCCCTGGCCATCACCTGATTCACCACAAATCTTAAAATACTTAATGGAAAACCTTTTCTTCCATTTTTGCAGCCATCCCACTGATTTTAAAATCGTACTTCCCTAATGCTTCCGCAATCATCTTTCCTTTTTGAATTAGCTGTGGTCCCCCAACAGGGATGTTGCTAACTTAAACCATTCATAGAGAGCATCATTGACATCAGAATATTTAGATTTAGGAGCCTTACTGTTGGAGTATACCCTGTCTCAGCTAAAATAGACTCTTTGTTCTTCAAAATTTTACTTATCTGTGTCTTACCGCATCCAAATACCATTTCAAGAGATTTTAGAGAAGTGCCAGGATTACTTCGAGAATATTTTATCAATTCCACCTTCTTCTTCAGGGAAAGATACACTCGCTTTTTGTGGGAAGCCATACTACCACCGTTCGGTTTGACAATTTAGGTATTCGGTAAAAAAAGGTCTTGAAAGTGTGGCTGATCTTATTGAGCTGACTACTACCTGCATTCTGCAGTGGGCGTGGTTAGTGTACGTTAATAGAGACTGAACTTAAGTCGCTGAACGATTTCGGTACCCAGAGTACTGTCCGCTGTCCGGATTTGAGAGATGGTCGCTCCTGGGAGTTTGTAAATGTACAGTAAGAATAGAATATTCAATCCGTGACTAGCGCTTTGTCCATTCCAGAGAGTACATCCGCTTCTCGGGATGTCCGCTATCGGAGATTCGACTGTACATGAATATATAAGTGAGGAGTGAGTCACACAAGTTGCTCACATGTAGGATTGAACTCAGTCATTGAATAGTGTTCTCACAGTGAACACTTGCACCTTGAAAATATAGAAAATTATTTTTTATAGAAATCGTCTTCAGCTTCATTGAAGATTGATTAAATTGATATGTAATATTAGACTGCAATTCAATTGTGATTCAATATTTGAATAAATGCTCTAAATCTATTTTTATAGTAAGAAATTATAACTAGTGGTGTGCTTGAGCACAAATGGCGAGCGAGCCTTAAACTACACTATTGTTAAAAATGATTGATTTTAACAACTAACACTCAAGCTACTAAAATAAAGTTGAGTTTTTAAATTAAGTTAATGCGGTAAAGGGGTTTCAATTCCATAGTAACTGCTCCCTGCAACTGTTTGAATTGAAAAAGAAGCAACAAAATCAAGTCACGTTATTTAAAATTTTCTTTGTGATATTCTTAATAGTAGTTGTAACGCACAATACTTTCACACAACTGAACATACCTACGCAAGACTTACCTTCGTAGTTCGTCTAGTGGACAATGAATTTTCAAGTAAATGCTGTTGAGTAGGGCTTATAACTGTGACGAATAGTGACTAACTTGAATAGAAATGGAACTCCCATCAGTTTTAGAGTTTTAACTGCACATGCAAAAGAATTCAAAGCGGTACACACAATTCAATTTCTAAGGTGATACGGGTAATGGTCGCTAAATCAGAGGATACTGTTTAGTGAAGTTTGAGACGGGGTCGAACGCCGAGTGAGCACAAAAATATGTGCGGGTCAAAGTACAAAATGACATACGTATGTCCATACATACTGATAAACAAACATCCCCGATTTTCAATTGTGTTACCCCTGTAAGTGTCTCGCTCGCTACGCTCGCTCTCCAACTACATCAACTCCTACATGTTAGGAAAATTTGATGTGTTGTTTATTTCAGACCACTATCTATTTAACATATGGTTGTAAATGTTTAAATGTCTCATTAGCAAAAGATTAATCTTAATCAGCATGTGTAAAATATTGAAGTGCAATTTTAACTATGCTGAACAACCAAGTTCATTGTTCAATATTTGCCACTACAGATAGCCGAATTGCCGCTGCCTAGATATGGTCACTGTGCAGCTGCTTTTGTTATTTCTTCTGAACTCACTGAAGTAGTGCTATTTGGAGGAAAGGATCAGCACAAACGTCACCTCTCAGACACTACAATAATAAGAATTGGTGAGAGTTTACTGATTTTTATAAAATAATTTACTTTTTAGCTGAGGTATAATTGATATAATTTGAAGTTCTGTTTTATAAACATTGTCTCATTGTAATTTATCCTTTATTTTTTTAGCAGACCATTGTTTTCACTAATAAATAATATTTTGATCATTACATAAAGAATATACAATTTCATTCTCATATTTCATTACATTTCACATATTTTTGATGAGTTCATGTTACTAACTTAGAAAAAATAGCTGATGTTAAATAATTGGGTAGTAACATTTGTTCAAGCATATTTGACTGTAAGAGTTTCTCAAGAAAAGGCAATCCATTAATATCTTTACAATTTAAGACCACAACTGTTTATGTCTCCCACTCACAAAACCTTGTAAATAAAGCAAACATGTTATTTATACTTTTTATGGAAATCAAGCAAGGTACTGTCAATCATCAGACAAAATGTCAGCTACAAATACATGATTATTCAATTAATATTTTCATACCATAGTCTGATGGCATGTGTGTTATTTTATTCACTGAATCATTTCAGTGCATGGGATAATAATTCACATAATTTACTTGTGTCACTTTATTTGTTATTCCACACAGTTGAATAATTTCTAGCCTAATACATTATTTTTACTACTGTTAACATGAGAAGCTTAAACTGTGATGAATTTTATAACTTTTCATTCTAGCATGTAATGTTTAGATTTCAATTATTGGATGAATCATTTGAATGTTCTTTTGGGTTTACATTGTTAATTTGAGTTTTTTATTACTTTGGAATGTGGAAATAGAATGTATAGCCCTATAGAGAAGTGATAGCTATAACTAATAAATAATTAGTTCATGTTTATGCCTAACATTCTTTATTAAATTTATAGAATGAAATTTAACTAAGTCATAATTACATTTTATATTATAGAAAAAGTAACCTCCTCCACTAAGTGGAAAGTATCTGAAATTATACATTCTTCAGAGTTGAGAAATAAAGATAGACTAATAGGAAAGAAACTATTAAAAGGTAATATTATAATCACAATTTGTTTACATGATTTAGTGTATTAGGCATTATAAAGGTGTAAGTAGAATAATACATTTATAACTCTACATTATTCCTCAGTTTGATCTTTGAAACATAATGAAATGTTTTTGATTCTGAGTGATGTTATTGGTAAACTGGTGAAGCAAGTGAGTCACCATTGATACCTAGCGATACTATGTGAATATATTATGAATTAATGGTACTTAAACTTTTAAGGAACTGTCAAATTAGTTCATGTAGTGTCTAAAAATACAAATTAATTGGGTCTAGGTTGATGCATGGATGCCATTTATTAATCAATGGATTATTTGAGGTTTGCTTCTTCAGCACTTAAAATACAGTAAAAATGTTACCACACCATATTAAAAATATTGGTGCTAGAATAAGCTAAGTGCTCCATAATTATTATCCTTCATTGACTTGTTTTTTTATTATTTGCCTTTGCCAAATAAATGTAGCATTTTTTTACTTGACCATTTAATTATAGTATTGTACTAAAAAGTTGAGGTTATATGAGATTTATCAACAAAATTTTATTTGTTATAATTGAATCAGATGCATATCTAGTTGATTATTCCTCTTTTCTAATTCTTTGGTTGTATTTTGCCAAAAAAACAAAACTTCAAAGTCTTTAGTAATTACCACATGCTAATTTTATATGTATTATAATGTGTTATGCAGTGCAATTATTACACACAAACAACAGAATAATAAAAACATGCAACAATAAGTAGCAATTATGAGCGTTAATCTTTGCGCTGTATTGAGGATATTAGATTTTAATTTAGCATATTATTTAATAGTTAGAGCTTAATCGCATAGCTACTGGTAGATTTAGAGCACTCAACCCCTGGAGTCTACGGGTATTGGACTTACATGCATGAAACATACCAGTAGCTACGCACATGCTCTAACATTTTAGATCGCGTTTACGCAACTTTGTTTACCAGTATTTTCGCAGAGATGGCAGTGTCAAGCAACATTTTCAGTGAGAACATTGTGGATATTGCTCAGTAAGCCGACGCTTCTGGTCATTTTTCACCAGTAAATGAAGTACATGACTCTAGTTTAAGTCATTTTAAAGGTGGCAAAATAAATCAATGCTGCTGGTCCCCCAAAAGTGACTTAGCTTAGAAGAAATAAGAACACTGTCCCTAAAGAACATTCCTAAGAATACTAAATGGGTTGTTATGCTTGAGTAGAAAGCAACATCCTACACCCTAGCAAAAGTGTCAGATAGACATTATAGATTATCAAGATCCAGAGACATTAAATCATTGGCTTAAAATATTAACTGTGGAATGAGAAAAGTAAATGGAGAATAATATGATCCCTAAATATATCACAACAAGAACAGGGAAAGCTCATGAACAAATATATTTCATTGTAGCTGTAGCGAACATCCTTATTATAGCTGTAACTAACCTCATTATCCTACTATTAACTACAAAATTTGCTGTTCTTTTAAACTAAAACTAAAAAGTAGCAGTGCCCTAGGGCAGATAGTATGCACAGGCAAAAAGAAAAAAAAAAAAGAAAAAAAATAGTGCACATAATAGATATTGTACAGGATGTTATTAATACTATAATTTGTAATCTTGTAGTTACAGAAAAAGAAATTGAAAATGCCTGTGAAGATGCCATAAAGAGTCAAGTTTGTGTAGATATTTTTGTAGGACGCTTAAATTTTGTTGGCTTACCTCGTTCAGGAAAAAGTTCCACTCTACGTCGACTACTTGGGGAATTTATTAACTTTATTGAAGCTAATATGGACCATGAACTACCAAGTACTGGAGTAGCAGACAGAAAACAACTCTTCATTCAGAGCATTAAAAAATCAGTTGGATTTGTGAATAAAGGACAATGGAATGAGAAGAATCTAGTAGGGGAAACTACTTTTCTCAATGGCATCATTTACCAATCTATAAATGGTAAGGTCAGAAATGTAATTTCAATATCAACACATTATTCTTGCCTCTTATATGCAACTATAGAAATATATTACCATCGTTTTTCATTTACTATGTAACAGCTTGTACAAAGCATTCAATTATAATTATAACTATACATATGTTCACAGATGTGTCAGTCACTCCACGAGTGCAAAATTCGCAATTTACTGCTAAAGAATTAGATACAAGCACACAATTTTCAGAAGACGGGAAATCTAATTCTTCACCTAAAATCACTGTGAAAGAAAAATCATCCTCAAATGAGTCAGACAGTCTACCTGCACTCATTCAAACACATGAAGCTAGTAAAAGCAATTTTCTACCTATTAATATTGCTCAAATATATCCCACATATGGAGAAGCAATGGCTAATAAAGATTATGAGAGAGTGCAATGTTTACTTGAAGATGTCATATATTTGATTACAACTGACCACGGAGGACAGACTGAGTTTTTAGATCTTATGTCTCGATTTCTTATGGGGCCTTCACTAAATCTCATATTTAGTCGACTTACTGATTCTTTTGATCAAGTTTACAAAATGTACGCTACTGATGAAGAAGGAGTCTGTACAGACAAGGAAGACTCTATTGTAACTTTAGAGGAAATAACATTCCAAACACTAGCTAGCATAGCTTGTTTAGATGTTCCTGCTGAACGAGATCATTCTTCAACAATAACAGAACTAAATGAGGCAGAAAACTGTATACCATGTTCTTCTAAGGCTATGTTTGTGGGTACATTTAGAGATTTGATATCTACAGAAGAATTTACAGAAAGAGATGAAGTGTTGAAAAAAACAATGGAATGTACTGACTTTTATGACAAAGGAATCATTGAGTATGCAACTGAAGAACAAATTACATTACCAATAAACAATATGAGCGGTACTAAAGAAGAGATTGATGAAGCCAGACAGACTTTCGAAAATTGTATAAAGAAAAATTTTGGTAAAGTTCATATTCCTTGTACGTGGTTACTGTTTAACATCATAATGCGATCCAAAGACAAACAAATTATGACCCTAGATGAGTGTAGAGACATTGCTAAAGATCTCGAAATTAGCCATGAAGATTTGCCTAAAGTTTTGTGGTTTCTCCACTATCGAGTAGGTTCACTGTTATATTATTCCGAAGTACAAGGATTCGAAGACATCATTATTTGTGATACTAAGGTTAGTCAGTTATTGTGTTTCATTGTCTTATTAAGTTTGTAATGTGTATGTGCTATAGCTATTGTTTGAGGCTGCAACTCAGCTAGTAAAGAAAACATTTGTATTTAGCAATGTAGGAAAAGCAGCTGCTGAAAAGTTTAAGTCAAAAGCTCAGTTTACACAACTAGATTTGGAAAAAGCTTCTCATTGCAATACAGGAGATTTAATACCCATTAAAAAGCTTATTATACTATTTCAACATCACAATATTATAGCTCCACTTCCTGTGACAGAAGATAGAACTGAGGTCGCTTACTTCATGCCTAGCATACTGAGAAGTGCTACAAAATACGAACTGTCTACCATTTCATCTTCAGTGGAGGTAGCACCGATCATGTACAGATATAAGAGTGGCTATTTACCCCTCGGAGTATTTTCATCTCTCATAATAGCAATTATTTGCAAGCAGAATCCTAAATGGACACTCAAAGAAGATAACCCTTGTCGAAACAAGATTGAATTTCTTGTGAAGGATGACTATGACACAGTAACTATCATAAACTGTGTTTACTTTATTAAGGTTGTTCTATTTAGGGAGTGTGATCCAACCATGCCCACTTCTGATCAATGTACTCACATTAGAAGTACCATATATGATATGCTCATGGAAGTTAATAAAAACCTCAAATATACCAATGCCAGAGTTCAGTATGGATTTGAGTGTGTACATGACTTGCCCAATGAGAGTTCATTTCATCTATGCACACTAGAAAATGAGAAATTTACAAAAATAAAGTGCTTGGAAGATCGAAGAAAAACAAAATATGTGCCGCTAAATGATGTAAAACAAAAAAATTGGTTCCAAATGGTAAGTCAATTATAATATGTATTTATTATATACAATTTAATGTCTTCATTCTTATCTAATTATAGATAGACAATACAGCATCCTATAAGAGTCAAACCAAGGATTCAGAAGGTAAACTATTTACAGTTTCTCCCACTCAATTGTTTATAATTTTTTATGAATATATTTTTAAGTAAGAAATGAGTATTTTTAACTGATCTACTACATTAGAGTCATTTTCTGAACGTTTTAATAAATGAGGGCATATTTTAAGTAGGATAACAGGCATACTTTAAGATTGGTCTACATGATGCTTGTATTATTGTAACAATGAATTGGTTTTAAAGCAGTTTTAAACTAACATCATCGAGACTCCTCTCCTCAGTGCACTCCTCTCTACCAGGAGCAGATATGTACTACGAGGGTACAGGGTATAGATTAGTAAACTAACAAATAAAAATATTTAAAAAAATAAATAATAAATAAATAAATAAATAAGTAAACAAACAAATGTGGTAAGTATCTATGTTATATTTTTAACTGTTCTTGTTGTATTTTCAGCATTGGTTGCAGAAGACCTTGGCAAAGTCTATGAAGAGCTCTATGAAGCCAGAGTGCAATGGAAGAACATCGGCCTCAAACTGGGTCTGACATTATCTACACTCTACTCTATTGAAACTCATCGTCACTATAAAGCTGAGCCAAGTTGCCTGGACATGTTGAATGAGTGGTTAACAAATGGAAAGAACACAAACTGGAGTACTCTAGCTGAGGCTTTAGAGAGTCGAATTGTAGGTTATCCTAACATTGCATCTGCAATACAAACTAAGTACTGCACTTGAATTTTTCATAAACACATTTTATGGTCAACATAATACTTTTTATAGCCACAACAAATTCTTTTTTATATTTTCAGTCCACGATGTCACCAAATACAATAGCATATGATACATTGTCTAAATCATAATTAATAATTTTTGTAGAATAGTGTATTAGTTGATTATTAGAGAATTATAAATAATCTTGAATTGAGCTGATTGAATAAATATCATTATTAAAACTATTGCTAGCTCACCACTGCTAGATCCTGCTAGCTCACCACTGCTAGATCCTGCTAGCTCACTACTGCTAGATCCTGCTAGCTCACCACTGCTAGATCCTGCTAGCTCACCACTGCTAGATCCTGCTAGCTCACCACTGCTAGATCCTGCTAGCTCACTACTGCTAGATCCTGCTAGCTCACCATTGCTAGATCCTGCTAGCTCACCACTGCTAGATCCTGCTAGCTCATTACTGTTAGATCCTGCTAGCTCACCACTGTAGATCCTGCTAGCTAATTACTGCTAGATCCTGCTAGCTCACCACTGCTAGATCCTGCTAGCTCACCATTGCTAGATCCTACTAGCTCACCACTGTTAGATCCTGTTAGCTCATTACTGTTAGATCCTGCTAGCTCACTACTGCTAAATCTTGCTAGCTCACCATTGCTAGATCCTGCTAACTCACCACTGCTAGATCCTACTAGCTCACCACTGCTAGATCCTGCTAGCTCACCACTGCTAGATCCTGCTAGCACACCACTGCTAGATCCTGCTAACTCACCACTGCTAGACCCTCCTAGTTCATCACAACTACATCCGCTAGCTCACCACTGCTAGATCCTGCTAGCTCACCACTGCTAGATTCTGCTAGCTCACTATCACTAGATCCTGCTAGCTCACCACTGCTAGACCCTATTTGCTCACTACAGCTAGATCCTGATAGCACATCCAATATCAATTTCTGCACATTGTTGCTACCCTCTGCTTGTGGTAATACCTCCCACATTAACACAAGCCACACCCATGGACACACCCACACCCTCAAGCTATGAACATTGTCATTGAACAATTGTATTATTAACATGCCTTTATTATATTATTTCTGTCTAACTAATTGCACGGATTCTATCTAACCCACACCTTCATTACATCATCTCCTCATGATCATTCATTGCACATGCCCAGACTGGTTCTGTATATAATGCCCAGCCTGAGCATGTGCCCTTTAGAGTTGTAGTCTTGCCATGTCAGTCCCTTTGTCCATTTAACTTTTAAGATCAGACTTAAAACTCTGTGGCTTGGGTTCGTTGGAAGCCTTGAAAAGCTTGGGCTAGCTAGAATTACAACTCTGGTGGCAGCATTCCTGGAGCTCTCTCTGTTGCTTACACCACACTGCTCTCAAACATTTCACTAGTTTCTGCCAACAGCTACTACTCTCCTCTTTACTTGACCCTTGACCTCTTTTATAGTTAGCTACTTACGTTATTAGCTACTTTCACAATTATTTTTGTGAGTTTTAGGAGCGTTGTGTGCACACTTCTTCTCCCCTCATGACCATTCATTGCACATGTCCAGACTGGTTCTATAATGCCTTTATACCTAAATAAGACCTGGCCAATGCTACACAATACATGTAGCTGGAAGAGGAGTGCAATGGCTCCTGCACTGTAACACTGTGAAGAATAAAGGCATTAATGTCAATTATAATATGATAGAGATCTCAGTATCTTCAGGTGTATAATTACCATTAATACTTCTTACAACACATACAGTCAACTTACATTCAAGGGAGTGGGTAGGAGGGCAAAATCAGACACCAGATTCACTAGGTCTCCAATCAAGTTAGCGCCTACTCACCTCATGGGCAAGAAGTCATCATGATTACGCACAACATGGATACATCATTGCTGCCACACCCTTTGAACCTGGCTTGTTACTACCATTGCAACGATACTTACGAAACTACCATTCCAATGTTTACCCCACTTTAACTTTTTTAATTTGTGGTTATTTATAGCAATAATTGCTTGTGGTATCTATTTTAAATTTATCATATCACACTCTGCATGACTAATAATGAGTGGTCTATGTGGGACCATACCTAACAAGTAATCACTTATTGTCCGATATAATTTTGTATAAACGAATATTAGTATGTTATTTATGAGTTAATTTCTGTAATTGTAGTTGCAGCTGAATTTTATGTTTATTTTATGTTGCTAGATTTCTTGTTACATGTAGTTTATGTGAATGTTATATTTTTTATTTTGATTTGGTCAATTTACATTTCTCTCCTTCCTTGTGATTAGTCTATTTTACATTTTTGTTATCTTCGTGATCCCTTTAATTGGCAGTCTAATAGGGTCTGTATATTAATTGAATTGTATAAAATGATTTAAACTTGATCTGCACTGAACAGAATGAGAATTAAAATAGCATTGTTAATGGAACCTAGCCAATAGCCAAGTGAAAATGGTTTTAATATTTTTAAAATTTTTTTTTCATACTTATGTAATGGGGAATTTTAAATAAAAGAATTGACATCATTGAGGGATATCGCAACATCAACGACATTTTAAGAGAGAACATAATTTGAAAGCTAGTTGAGCTCTTTATATAGTTGATTTGTTTATAGATAATAAATCAAAACTCACAACTATTACAAAAATAATGTAGTAACTACAGAAAAAAATTAATGGAGGAGGCCCAATTATCACAGACTGGACTGAACTGTTGAGCATGCTCAGCTTATATATAGTTCCTATGTCACATATTTTTAGAATTCGTTTCTGCACATGAGCAATGAGTCAGCAAGCTGGGCCGGCCCAGTTCATTCTGTATTTATTTCATATGCACATACACTATTTGCGGAGTACCCGCAAGTGGACTGCCTAAAGAGTTGACTCTGGTGACAGCTATCGTAGATTTTTTTTTGTTTTATGCAGAAGAACGCACCCTCGTCACCACATAAAGAATCTCAAGAGGCTATACACCACCGGCATCAAAAACTTTAGATAATGATGACAAAAAAAAAATGAAAAAAAAAAAGTATGTCCTGAATGTACCTGAAGTTTATCGGATGTATATTAAAGCTTCATTGGAAATAATTCAGAGAAAGTAAAGTTACTAAAGCTATGTTTGTGGGAACATTTAGAGACAGAGTGTCTCTGTCAAATTTCTATAAAGAAATCAGATTCTTACAATGGAAATTGAACAAATAGAGTTTACCACTACAACCAAGACATTGTCGAGTATGCCTCAGAAGAATTCCTGACATTAGCACTGGACAACAAGAAAGGAGCTGTAGAGGAAATCAACAAAGGTAGGGACATTTTTGAGAAACGTGTAAGAAGAATCTAGGTAATGATATAATAGTCAATGATTGGTGATTACATTATAGTTTCCGCAGTTATAAAAATTAAATTAAATTCATTTAGCTTTCACTACTGAAAAACCGAACCTTCAGATACTACCACTTCCTGCAATGATACTCTTGAGTTTTCTTAATAATCTATTTAATTTTCTAACCGTAGGCAAAACTATCAATTCCTATGCGTTTTCATCTCTCTTACCTCATAAACTTTAGTTATTTGAAACTATGTATAAGAGTTTCATCAAATATTGTACCTATTATGGCTGGCGTCTTTACAGTTTAGTCATCACATTTGGTTCGTACTCTATTTCAGATGATAGTGACTTAAATGTTTTTGTAGTCGTTGCTCCTAAAAGCAATTTTGTAGTTCACTTTTCAGCTTTGTGAAGATTATATTATCTCTCCCTTTGCTACATAACTTTCATCAACATTGATATTCAATACAATGAAACCCCTTAAAGCATTCCATTGCCTTTGGTGTGACAGTGATCATATGTAAAGTTATTCATAGTTACTGTCTTCCAGCGAATTAATCAACTCAATGTATGAGCTGTTTCAAAGGTAAGCTTGTTTTGGCAAACATAGAGTCACACACTTTATCTATAGAAGAAATCATTGCTGATCCTCAAATTAATCTGAAGGTATTTAGCTAGTCCACACTTGTTCAGTTTGGCAAGAGCTTGGCTTGGCAGATGTAATGGATGCCACTTGCACAGTGTGGCCAGGCTTATTGCTAAGTTTCTGGAGCATGTTAAAATTATACTTTTGTAGTGCTTATTAGTTAAGATTTAAATTTGAAACCAAATTTATTAGGTAAGAAAGTTATACCATCCAAAGTTCTGATCTTTCACAATAAGCAGTATTTTTGCAATTTCTTAGTATAACTCTTCTGAAGTGTTTCAGCAGTGTTGAGAGTATTATGGTGCATAATAGAATGTTTCGGTCCAGAATTTCCTCCTAAATAGGCCTGAAAAATAACATAACAACCTTTTACTCTTGCTCGTTATATTTTACCTTTTAGTGTATTCTTCAAAGTACTATTGAGTACTTCTAATGTTCATCTCACCACACAGAATGAGAAGTTTTTAAACACATTCTTAAACACCAGACATATTCATGGTGGCATTCAGCTGCAGTTCTGCACTTCTTTCTCCCTTAAAATTTGTGTCATGTTCCCTTCTGGTCATCACTATGACTTAGTGTTCTCTCTACATGTACTTGAATTCAGTCTCTCTCGTTCTGTCCATAGTCACTGTGTCTAATTCTTGAAGATTGCTTCTTTTAATCTCTTATTTATTGTATGAGTCAGAGATTTATCTTTTTCCAAAAACAACTAAATCCACCAATGAACCACAAGAAGAAATACATAATCGTCCAGGCACATTGCAACTACAGAGCACTATGTCTTATAAGCATTAATATTTCACATTATTTTTAAGTACACTACAGTTCCAATCATTACCTGTCAAGAAGAATGTAAGCTTCTTTAGCCAAAATATTATGGAGTTAATGTCTATTCTCTGTCTGGACTTCAATTTTTGCTAATGGGATATTTTTGTTGCCTATACATGTCTTGTCCAGTTTAGACAAACAATCTTTGTCCACCAGCTACTATTAAATAAAATGTTGTCACATGAACCTCTGATTTATTGCTACCATACTGTAATAGCTATTTTACATGCCATGATGGCCACACACTACCTTTTCCAGAGCATTATTGTTATTATCAAGTTCCTTACCTGTGGTTTCAATGCCCATTTTTTGGCTTTTATTGCTGTATCCATTGTATCAATATGTTCATCCTGGAACATCACTTGGATTTCTCACAATTGTTCTTTTGCCATCATCCAGGGTCAGCTAGAAGCTTTTATCAGAATAAGCAATACTCATAACTAAACTCCAAGGAGGTCTGCGACTCTCCTAGTTGTATAAAACACTCCAATTTGAAATTTAAATACCTGCTCTGACCTGAGCTCCTTTTGAAATCCAAGTTCTACGTACCTGAAGTCCTAAATTTGTGGTACATTTCCTTATTCCATCCCATGACTAGTTTTAGAGTATCGCGCACTTTGGCCTCAAAAAAAGTATTACTTATCAAAAACATTAGTATATTTTTAGGCCTTTACCTATCATCATTGAGTCGTAGCAAGGTTATAGCCTATCCTTGTTCTAAATGTTGGCTAATGAAGACTATGTAGGTATGGGATATATTTAGTACTATTTGTTATAGATTACCTCCTTTTGCTGAAGCGCTACAATATCTCTTGTCATATCAGCTTCCACTCGTCCGTTCATTCACGAGCAGAGATCCCTGAATATGTTACACAGCAAAGTTTAATGTTAAATTGATTATAGAAAATGTAACCAATGAAAGTTCCTCAAACACCTTTCAATAGTCATCAACACAACACCACCAATACTGATAATTCACAAACTGTATTGCAATAGCGTACCGTCCCGTTTTATCTGAATGGATAGCGTTTCAGACATGCGCTCTAGCGACTCTACCAAAACTTTATGCTTGGCCTTGTTGTCTTTATAAACGAACAAATTTGAAACAATGGTTTATTCAACTATACTGAGTATGTGGCAGCAAAATTTTTAGCTTAGATTTTGTAGTAATAGCTACTGCTTTATACATGAATAACGATATACAACAAATACATTGATTCAGTCATTAATTAAATACATTATGTACGATGTTTTATTATAATATTATATTGAATATATTTGAGCTTTCAATTCATGCGATCTCTCCTCATAATATTTTTTTAATTATTTTACGTCCATTTATGCCTTTAGCTATTTCATAGTTACTCAGAATAAGTGATATAATTTCTATGGAAATATTATTCAATGATTAGTACCTTGAGAAACTATAAAATAATCTGGATCTACTTCTTAGACTAGATCCCAGATTTAGATAGTCAACTAGAGGTCTCCTGGGGCCATATTCTTTTACAATCCTGATGGGAAATAAAGGGGGTGGAAATATGTAATGCCTTAAAATGTGCACAGTACAGTTTACTGATGATGATGGTAGCTTTAGAATATGTTAGAAGTGTTTTAAGAGTTAGAGAACCATTCTAAGAAGACAGTAATAAGTGTCAATGATAATGTCCACAGTACTTAAGGCATGCAGAATAGTGTCACAAAGACATCCTTCTAATCCTCCAGCTCATATACATTCAGAAAAGCCAGTTCCTCGCAGAGTGTATGTAACCAGTCAGATCTAGCACCACCTTCAACTCAAAGACGTGCATGAGCAGGGCCAAAAGATAGAGTTTGCAAGTACAGTTATCAAGTTGTCAATTCTGAGTTATCATGAAGTTAGCAGATTTGTTTGATTATTACAGCTGCTAGTCTTAAAGTTAACAACTTGTGGATTAGTCAACACTGATAACTAGTTGTCAACACTCAACTACATAATTGTCAAGTCTGATAACTCATTTACTACTGTGTTGGTCAATATTTGTTATTTTTTTAACTGATTTTTAAGGAGGATCCATGGAGGCCTCAATGTCTTATTTTTTTCAACATATTATTTTATATCCATTTTTTTCCTATACATAATCAGCTTGAATTGTATTATTTACAGACTATTAATTTAGATATGAACATGTCATTAAATACCCATATTTCTTTTGTCAGATTAAAAAAAGCTGAAGTCAACTGAAGTTTGTGGGAGATGTCCCTGTAACACATACGGAAGAAAGAAGGTTGTGACAGGAAGGAAGAAGAATAGAACAAAACAAACACACATATACTTAGATAATTGGTACTTCACACAAACTACTCTATTGTATCATTAAACACTTATATCTGTAAGAGTTAAGTACATTGAGATTATTTCATGTTTCAGTTCTATGCTTCTTCCATTTGTGCTGTTTCAATTGCAACTCTTCGCGAAAGGTTGTTGTTGGTCTTGCAAGAGCTCTGGTGGCAGTGAGGGAATCGGTTAAGCTCAGGCGAGAAGAAGAACCTACAAAGTTATCGGCACTTTATTTACTTATTAAACTCAATGAAGTTCATGGAATGGTAACAAATTGTCAGTTCATAAACTTCTACCCACTATTTACCTTCGGCTTGATTATTATAGTACGTAGCCAACCAATTTTGTAACTTTAAATACACATTTTTCAAGAATATTTTCTACCGCGATTTCAAACGGTAGCTTCATTTCAATATTACCATCATGTCGCCCGTGCTTCTAAGGCCCTTTTGATAGCTTTACTATATGTAGAATTAGATCGGAAAAGTTTTTTTCATTAAAAAAAAATGTCCAAGAAACAGCTTACCGCTGCTGAGGTTCTTAGCCTTACTACTGGCGAACGGGAATATCCAACGATTTCTTGCTCCAGCAGTAGTAAAGTAGGCGAAGAAGATGTTGCAGAAATTGTATTTGGCGTTACTGGACCTGGAACTTCTTCCAATGATATTATTAGTTAGTATATCTAGGCAGTGTTTATCGAGTTAAATATTAGAATGTAAAAAAAATCGGAATATTTTAGATTAATTAATTTAATTAAGGGGGCCAGTAACAATTATATACAATTCAATATTTTTATAATAATCTCTAGTTCTTTCTGAGTATTCTGATATTTATTGTTTACTTTTCCCTTGCTTTATTGGCCTGCAACAAATAATATTACAAACCTTGCTATTTTTTGTAAAAATTGCTCATGTACATGCATAGGATCCACAATACAAAAAGAAATAGCATTATAATGGTAATTCGTAAAGAAGGGAATAGCGGTCTCCATATTCATTTTCTATGGTTTTGCACTGAACCTCTGTTTTAGCAATTTTGTGTTTTCTGCCAAACCATACATGTAATGCATGTGATCTTGGCTCCCTTTCTGATTTTTCGAATCCAGAATAGTCAGGATAATCCCCAAATTGCTGGGTGGGAAAGGATTTCAAGCAAATACTGCAGCCACGAAAACCTCTATGACCAACAAAGCCACCTACTTTTCTTGCAGCAGGAATGTCACATGCTATGCAAAAAATAGCTGCTCTGATTACTATAGTCTTGTTATTTACTGTAATAGAAGTTCCATTCCATAATTTCTCCATTTCTATTACTAATGGCTCCAGATATGTGTTTATATCTTTGCTTGGTTCATTGGGTCCAGGCATTATACCCACAATCAAAATATTTTCACGTTTGTAGCGCAACTCTCTGGGCAAGTTTCCAACGACTAAATATAAAATACCAATGGAAAACTGTGTATGCTTGAATGACTGAAACCAATCACAGTTTAAGATCATTAGATAGTTGTTAGGTGCAGCTAGAAATGGCAGCCCATTCATGTCATACAAAAAATACTTCCATACCCTTCCATCATATTATATCATGATCTCTTTCCGTAATTTTCCATTTCTCACATAACGTATGCATGTTAGATTTGCTAAGTAGTTGTTCCAAACTTACTACTACACTTTTGTAGCAGTACACTTTAAATGGAACTAAGTGGAATGTACCAGAAGAAGTTTTAGCCCGATTCAAAAGAATTTCACTGCATGGTTTTCTCATTCTAGCTTGACTATGACTAAGATATCGTACAAAGGTGCAAGTCTTAGATACTTTTTTCCTATTTTCATATTTACAGCACTCACTGAAAGTATACAATTATTTATGACAGCTGGGACAAACTACATAGGTTTTCAAATTATTTTCAGGGTGACCCAAGAATTTCTTAGCTCTATAAAGTGTGCTTGGCATGACTTCACTAAGTTGATGTAGAGTTGAAAGTCCGAGATAAACACTCATTAAAGAATAAAATCGTTTGAAAAAAGTTAGCAATAATGTGAAAGCAGCATTAAAAATTAGATAAAGAGACTGCCACATGAAAAGAAACAGCAAGAGTAGATGAATGACCTTAACATGGCTTGAATTAATTTCCACTGCTTTGCTTATGTCATTCTCTTCCATTTCTTCCTCTGAGTCGATTAACAAGTCCTAAAAGTTAATAATTATATTATTATAATGAATGTTTGTTGTGAGATTATACACATAAAAAAAGGAGAAGATTACTTATAGGACACACACTATGAAAGGAAAAGGAATGCATAAATTGTGTAATTAAACCCTTAAAATTTTCGTCATCACATTGTCTGTCTGGATTATTAATCTCTTCTGGTTCACTATGGATATTATCTTCATCATTATAATCTGTTTTGATCATCACCAGGTTCACTATGAATATCCTCATCCGATAAAGGTTCATCTGAATCATTGGGGTTTATGTGGCAATATGTGGCAGTAGGTGTCAAGATTGTCTGTTGTTTCATCCTGATTTAATGCATAACTTGTACCTAAATGAATGAATAGGACTAAATTATAGGACTGTATTATAGCAGGTTGAATTATTCACAGCTTACTTGGATCACCACGTGAAAATTTAAAATCCTTATTTATTCTGTCTTCCAATGCTCAGTAGTCTCACAATAGTAGTATAGCTGTTTATGCTAATAGTAGCTACTCTTGTGTATATATTCTTCACAATGTGGACAAAACACTCTCTTTTACTTGCAATCATTTTGATACAATAAAAAGGATACTTGTATAAAAAACTTATTGTGAATTGTTAATTGCCATAGTAACATATATAAAACAGGAAGCATTTGATTGCAGCTGTATTTTTTTTTGGCGGAAAATATTTTTCTCCAAAAAAATTAATGGACACTCCAAACAGTAGGCTTGATAGTTTTTATGGCAGGAAATATTCAAGG